>Ga0310786_10008755_pt1 | contig 12945 bp, 12 predicted proteins | sample AusTroGonzalo_MG_FD_203881 | JGI IMG/M metagenome (GOLD analysis project Ga0310786, IMG submission 203881) | Bovine rumen microbial communities from tropical cattle in Woodstock, Queensland, Australia - Gonzalo_03 (v2) (version 2) | ecosystem: Host-associated > Mammals > Digestive system >... | reverse complement strand
ACGAACGGATATGAGCCATAGTCGATATCGAGAAGCGAGCCCTGTGCGCCCTCGGCCAGCATAGGCTGGTCCTTGAGCCATGAATCTACGAAATACTCGCAATCAATCAGCTTGAAGCCCCTGAGGAACTCCACGGCCTCCATCCAGGCTTTCTCGTCTTTCTCCGGATCGCACTCGTATCCGAGGTCGGAGAGCATCTTTACATGGCGGCTCTTGAGTTTGTTGAACCTGTCCTTGAAATCAGGAGCGAGTATATCGCCGACCCTGAGTCCATGACGGCTTACTTTGTCGGTATAGGTCGGACCGATGCCCTTCAGGGTAGAACCAATCTTGCCTTTTCCTGCGGCGGCCTCATAGGCGGCATCGAGCAGCCTGTGGGTCGGAAGGATAAGATGAGCCTTCTTGGATATGACGATCCTTTCGGAAGCGACGATATCCATCTTGGCTACATTGCCGCACTCCTCCTGGAATGTGATAGGATCGAGGACTACTCCACTACCGATCACGTTGACAGAACCTTTGCGGAAGATACCGGAAGGAATGCTCCTTACCACGAAACTCTTACCGTCGAACTGCAGGGAATGTCCTGCGTTAGGGCCGCCCTGGAATCTGGCTACAGCCGGATACCTTCCGGCAAGCACGTCCACAATCTTTCCTTTACCCTCGTCTCCCCACTGAAGCCCGAGAACAACATCAATTTTCATATTTCAAAGCAAATTTTAAAATCAGAACGGAAGGTCATCGGATGGAGCATCCATAGGGATGTTCCCTGCCTGAGGGGCTGGCTGCTGATACTGCGCTGCAGGAGCGTATGGCTGGGCGGCAGGCTCCGAGGCCTGGGCCGGATTGTCAGACTTCTTGCCGAGGAGCTGGAGGGTGTCGGCCACGACTTCGGTGGTGAACTTCTTGGCTCCGTTCTGGTCGGTCCAGGACCTTGTCCTGAGACGGCCTTCGACATACAGCTGAGTGCCGCGCTTGACGAAACGCTCGATCACATCGGCATTTCCTCTCCATGCTACGACATTGTGCCATTCAGTATTTTCATGCAGTTCTCCGTTACGGTCTCTGTATCTCTCGGAAGTAGCGAGCGGGAAAGTAGCGACTTTCGTATTACTCCCGGCTGAAGGGTTGTTTCCATCAAGGTAACGTATTTCAGGATCCTTGCCGACGTTACCGATAAGCATTACTTTATTCAGTGACATATTACGAAAAATTAAAAGTCCGTTTACCCCGCAATTTACGAATAAATCCGATAAAAAACGAATTTAAGAGAGCGAACTTTCCGCCCTCGAAAACAGCAGGGCAATTCCGACTGCAGCGACGCAAAGTCCTACAAACATCAGCTCGACATACAGCACTCCCCTGCCTATGATATTGCCGGCCAGAATCTTGAACGACATGAGGCCGAGATTCTGTACCCAATAGATCAAGGCGAACGTTGTGCCGAGCACCTTGTCCGGGACGATCTTAGGCACGGACGGCCATAGAGCCGCAGGAACCAGCGAATACCCGAAACCGAGGAAAACCATGCTCAGATATCCGTAGAACGGGACTCCGGCAGGAGCGAAGGCGAGCAGCAGATGCGCGGTCAGCGCAAGCAATGAACCGAGGACCATCCATCTTGCACCATGTCCTTTCTTGTCCACCAGCATTCCGAAAAGCGGAGCGAAAATGACGGTCGAGAACGGAAGCATCGATATCATCCAGCCGGCAGCCTCGGCAGGCACGTTGAAGCGAGGTATCAGTATCGCCCCGGCAAATTTCTTGAACGCGATAATGCTGCTGTAGAACAGCACGCAGAGAAGGGCGAGCATCCAGAACTTGCCGTCCATGAGAACCTTTCCGACATCCGAAAGCCGGAATTCATCCCCGGCGGTCTTCTCTGCCGCCCCGTTCACGCGGTCACCGGCAGCGTCCACGGCAACGAACACGGCCCAAAGAATAAGGCCGGCAGCCATGAGTCCCATGCCCACCATGGCCGGACGGGCAGTCTCTTCCAATGTATAGACATGACCGGTCTGCTGGGCCACGAGTATCGGAGACAGCACCATTGCGAATGCTGTTCCAAGCCTGGCAATCGCAAGCTGAAGGCCCATTGCGAGGGCCATAGGTCCATGCCTGAACCATTTTGCGATCGACCTCGTCACCGCTGTACCGGCGATCTCGCTGCCAAGTCCGAAGAACATGCATCCGACGAAAGCCATGTCAAGAGAGCGCGACGAGCCGGACTTGAGCGCATACAGCACCAGTCCTGCGCCAGCGGCCATCATGCCCACGAATATGGAGCCGGTCACACGGACTCCCCACCTGTCGAGGAGCATTCCGCAGACCACGAGGCCTCCGAAAACGCAGAGCACTGAATAGCCTCCGGCATACTTGCCATATCCGGCCGCATCCCATCCGAGCTGAGTGAGGGAAGAATCCTCGAACAGATAGGAAATCGACGAGAACATGTCGTCGAAATAATAGGATGCGAACATCGGAACAACAAGGCAGGCCAGCGCAATCCAGCACGCTGACCTGCCTTTTAAGAATTTGAAAACAGCCATTACTTTATGTTCGGCTCTTCGAGACCGAGATGACGTTTGCTGTCAAGAGCCTTGAGGTACAAGGCGATAACGAATGCAGCCACACCGAAACCTGCGAAGATGATAAGAGGAACGGTATAGTTGTAAGGGATGAACTCGGCGCCGGCAGCCTTTGCTGCGATCACAGCCTCATTGGCTGCATTGGAAGACGCGAGCACGGAACCGATCAGCATAGGCACGAAGCAGAGACCTATGTTCTGCACCCAGAAGATAAGGCAGTAAGCAGAACCAAGGATCTTCTCGTCGATGATCTTCGGCACTGACGGCCAGAGAGCCGCAGGCACGAGGGAGAAGCTGACTCCGAGCACCACGATGGTAGCGTAGGCGATGAGCTTTGAATGTGTAGCCGGAAGCACGAACGCAAACACGAGGTGACACACTATAAGCAGAAGGGCTCCCACGATAAGCATGGTGGCTCCTTTTCCTTTCTTGTCGAGGTATCTTCCGAGGAACGGAGTGATGGCGGCCGCGCCGATCGGGAACCAGCGGAAGATATTGGCGGCAGCCTCAGGAGAGATACCGTCGAGGTTGCACTGGAGCATGTTGGCTCCGTAACGCTGGAACGGGAAGATGGCGCTATAGTAGAGCACGCAAAGAAGTGCGACTACCCAGAAGCTGAGTGAGCCGAAGATCTTTCCGAGGTCGCTCACCTTGAACTCTTCCTCAGAACCGTCAGATGACATCTGGCCTGCTTCCACGAGCTGGGCGTCAAACTTGCCGTCCATTACTGAGAACACGATGAAGTTCACGAGACCGATAAGCAGGAGCACTGTGCAGAAACCGACAGGAGCGGCGACGCTTCCGAGCTTGGATGCGATCACAGGGCTGATAGAGAAGATTGCGAACACGCCGACGCGGGCGATTGCCATCTCGATACCCATGGCCATGGCCATCTCCTTGCCTTTGAACCATTTGGCGATAGCCTTGGAAACGGTCGTGCCGGCCATCTCGCAGCCGCAGCCGAATATCATGAAACCGAGGGAAGCCATCTTGGCGCTGCCAGGGAGGGCAGTCCACCAGCTTCCGAGCCAGCTGCACATTGCAGTATCCTGGAACCAGTCAGAGATTCCGACGTACTTGATGGCAGCTCCGGCGAACATCATGGACGCTGAAAGGATACCGGTGAAGCGGATGCCCATCTTGTCGAGGATGATACCGGCGATGATGAGGAAACCGCAGACGTTGAGGATGTACTCGGCGCTGGCGTATGTACCGAAGACGTCAGGAGTCCAGCCGCGCTGGTTCTCTACGAGAGCCTGCAGAGGAGACATGACATCCACGAACATGTAGCCGAAGAACATCATCAGTGCGATGAGGATGAGGGCAGCCCAGCGCGCAGCCGGATTGTCGTTCATCAGCTTGAAGATTTTTTCTGACATATAATTGATTTTTAAAATTATCGCGAACAAGGTTGCTAAGATACTGTTTTTACCTTAAAACTCAAAAGATTTTTCCATGTCCGAATAAAGTTGTAAATTAGCAGACCGTATATCAGATATGTACACTATACTCGACAACATCAACTCACCTGCGGATATCCGCGGTCTTAATATGGAGCAGCTCAGGACCCTGTGCTCCGAACTCCGTGATTACATAGTAAGATGCTGCGCCGAAAATCCGGGCCACCTCGGCTCGAGTCTCGGTGCCGTCGAACTCATAGTCGGAATGCACTATGTGTACAATACTCCGGAAGACAAGATCGTATTCGACGTAGGCCACCAGGCCTATGCCCACAAGATACTCACGGGACGCCGGGAAGCGTTCCTCAAGAACAGGTCCAAGGACGGCATCAGCGGCTTCCCCCGCATGGAGGAAAGCCCGTACGACGCATTCGGAGTGGGACATTCATCGACATCCATTTCCGCAGCGCTCGGCCTGGCAGAAGCAGAAAGGCTCAAAGGCACTGACAACAAGGTCGTCGCCCTGATCGGAGACGGCGCCATGAGCGGAGGACTGGCCTTCGAAGGACTGAACAATGCAGGCAGCGGCAAGAGCAACCTGCTGATCATACTGAACGACAACAACCAGTCCATCGATTCCAACATCGGAGCGATCCACAACTATCTGCTAAAGATCACCACGGGAGCCGCATATAACCGCATCAAGACCCATATCTGGAACAAGATCGGAGACAGGCGCTTCAGGAAGATACTCCAGAAGATCACCATAGACACCAAGTCAAACCTTGTCCGCGGCACCGGCGGCGCCGTATTCGAGGCCCTGGGCTTCAGGTACTTTGGAATCGTGGACGGAAATGACATAGAACAGGTCATCGACACCCTCGGAAAGTTGAAGAATCTCCAGGGACCGAGGATCCTGCACGTCAGCACCACCAAAGGCCAGGGATACGCCCCTGCCCTCGCAGACCCTGCGACATGGCATGCTCCGGGCAAGTTCAACCCTGACACGGGAGAGAGGATCTCCTCCGTAAGGAAGGCCGACAGGTATCAGGACGTGTTCGGAGAGGTTCTCACCGAACTCGCCGAGAAGGACAGCCGCGTAGTCGGAATCACCCCTGCGATGGGCTCAGGCTGTGGCATGAACATACTTGCATCCAAGATGCCGGAGAGGTTCTATGATGTCGGAATCGAAGAAGAGCATTCGGTCACTTTCGCAGCCGGTCTCGCAGCAGGCGGAATGCGCCCGTTCTGCAACATTTACTCGTCATTCTCACAGCGGGCCTATGACCAGATCATCCATGACGTGGCACTCCAGAAGCTTCCGGTAGTGCTCTGCTTCGACAGGGCCGGACTGGTCGGAGAGGACGGCGCGACCCACCACGGGTGCTTCGACATGGCCGCCTACAGGAGCATACCTGACACGATCGTGGCAGTGCCTTCCGATGAGATAATGCTCAAGGACATGATGTATTCCGGGCTGGAGAGCCAGACCGGTCCATATATAATAAGGTATCCGCGCGGATGCGGAGAAGGGGTGGCATGGAGGGAATCCGAACCGCAGACCATAGCGACGGGCACCGGAATCAGGAAAATAGACGGAGAGAAGGTTGCGATACTCGCGATCGGACCGGAAGCGAACAGGGCCGTGGAAGCCGCCGAGAAGTTCCGCGAAAAGCATGGCTACTCCCCTGCCGTCTATGACATGAGATTCATAAAGCCTATCGATACATCCATCCTCGAGGAGGTTGCGGGGAAATACGGAAGCATACTCACCGTGGAAGAAGGCTGCCTCAAGGGAGGACTGTTCGGAGCAGTCACTGAGTATATGGCGGAGCATGACCATAAACCGACGGTCAAGGGCTGTGGAATCCCTGACAGATTCATCGGACAGGCCCGCCAGGCAGACCAAAGGAGCGAGTGCAGCCTGGACTGCGCAGGCATACTCGCAGCCCTCGAAGCAATGATAGAAAAATAATTCAAAAAGTTTTGCAGAATTAGAATTAATGCCTATCTTTGCAATCCCTTTCGGAAACGAATCGGAAAAACATACTGCCGATATAGCTCAGTTGGCCAGAGCACGTGATTTGTAATCTCGGGGTCGTGGGTTCGAATCCCTCTATCGGCTCTAGTTCCAACAAGCAATCGGAACAAAAATAAATATTTGGGAGGATACCAAAGTGGCCAACTGGGGCAGACTGTAAATCTGCTGGTTTTTACCTTCGGGGGTTCAAATCCCTCTCCTCCCACTTTTTTTATGTCGCGGAAGTAGCTCAGTTGGTAGAGCATCAGCCTTCCAAGCTGAGGGTCGCGAGTTCGAACCTCGTTTTCCGCTCCATAAAGCCGGTGTAGCTCAGGGGTAGAGCGCATCCTTGGTAAGGATGAGGTCATGAGTTCAAATCCCATCACCGGCTCAATTTTTTATAAGTAGAAGTTAAGAATATAACACATTTAAACATAATATTATGGCAAAAGAAACTTTCCAGAGAACCAAGCCGCATGTTAACATCGGTACTATCGGCCATGTTGACCACGGTAAGACGACTTTGACCGCAGCTATCACCAAGGTGCTCGCAGAAAGAGTAGCTGGTAACGCTGACAAGATCAAGTCATTCGATCAGATCGACAACGCTCCAGAAGAGAAAGAGCGTGGTATCACCATCAACTCTGCACACGTAGAGTACGAAACAGAGAATCGTCACTATGCACACGTTGACTGCCCAGGCCACGCAGACTACGTAAAGAACATGGTAACTGGTGCTGCTCAGATGGACGGTGCAATCCTCGTAGTTGCATCTACTGATGGTCCTATGCCTCAGACCCGTGAGCACATCCTTCTCGCTCGTCAGGTGAACGTACCTAAGATCCTCGTGTTCATGAACAAGGTTGACCTTGTTGACGATGAGGAAATGCTCGACCTCGTAGAGATGGAGATCCGCGACCTCCTCGCATTCTACAGCTTCGACGAGAACTGCCCTATCATCCGTGGTTCTGCACTTGGTGCTCTCAACGGTGAGAAGGTTTGGGAAGACAAGGTTATGGAGCTCATGGCAGCTGTTGATGAGTACATTCCGCTCCCAGTTCGTCTTGTTGACAAGCCATTCCTTATGCCTATCGAGGACATCTTCTCTATCACCGGTCGTGGTACCGTTGTTACAGGCCGTATCGAGGCTGGTACCATCCACGTCAACGATCCTGTTGAGCTCGTTGGTTTCGGTGATGAGCCACGTCAGTCAGTCGTTACTGGTGTCGAGATGTTCCGTAAGCTCCTCCCTCAGGGTGAGGCCGGCGATAACGTAGGTCTTCTCCTCCGTGGTGTTGACAAGAAGGAAGTCAAGAGAGGTGAGGTTGTTGCCGCTCCTGGTTCAATCACTCCTCATACCGAGTTCGTAGCACAGATCTACGTCCTCAAGAAAGAAGAGGGTGGACGTCACACTCCATTCCACAACCACTACCGTCCTCAGTTCTTCATCCGTACCCTGGATGTAACCGGTGAGATCACTCTCCCAGCTGACAAGGAAATGGTTATGCCTGGTGACAACGTTGAGATCAACGTTAAGCTCATTACCCCAGTGGCAATGAACGAGGCTCTTCAGTTCGCTATCCGTGAAGGTGGCCGTACTGTAGGTGCTGGACAGGTAATCAAGATTGTAGAGTAATACTCCACATATTCCGGTCAGGTTTCCCACGGGAAGCCTGACTTTTACAGGGGAATAGAACAAGGGTAGTTCAGCGGTCTCCAAAACCGTCGATGTGGGTTCGAATCCTGCTTCCCCTGCCAAATATCAAAGGTTACGATTTGGTAATGTTTAACAGATGCCGCGACAGCTTCCAAAATGCGGTGTCCATTAAAAGAAAAGATGAGAAAGTTCATTAACTATTGTAAAGAGTCATTCGAAGAACTCACCAAGAAGGTGACTTGGCCGTCATGGAGCAAGCTGCAGGATTCTGCGCTTCTCGTAATGGTTGCTACCGTCATCCTCGCAGTTGCGCTCTTCGCAATTGATTACACTTTCGAGCATCTCATGAAGATAATCTACACACTGTAATTTATCATTACCATGGGCGAAAAGAAGTGGTATGTCCTCAGGACTGCAGGAGGTAAGGAGAAGAAGGCTAAAGACTATCTCGAGAAAGAGATAGAAAGAGGTAACCTACAGGATCAGGTATCACAGGTGCTGGTACCGGTCGAAAAGAAGTACACCGTAAAGAACGGAAAGAGGGTTTCAGTTGAGAAGCTTCTCTTCCCGGGCTATGTGCTTATTGAGGCCGAACTCAGTGCTGAACTCCAGTACATCATCAGAAACCTTGTACCTGGCATGTCCGGATTCCTCACAGAGAAAGCCGGAGACTCCAAGAACCCTAACGAGCGCATCGCTGTTCCTCTGAGGGACGACGAGGTACGCAGAATTCTCGGCCAGCAGGACGAGGAGGCTGTAAGCGTAGGAGAAACCGAGGTCGACTACAAAGTCGGCGATGCAGTACGCATTACGGATGGACCTTTCAGTGGCTTCGATGGTACAGTGGACGAGATTGTCGACGACAGAAGCAAGATAAAGGTAATAGTTATGATCTTCGGCAGAAAAACTCTGCTCGAGCTCAACTTTAATCAAGTAACTAAAGAGTAAAAAATCATGGCAAAAGAAGTATCCGGATTCATTAAGCTCCAAATCAAAGGTGGAGCAGCGAATCCTGCGCCTCCAGTTGGACCGGCACTCGGTTCAAAGGGATTGAATATAATGGACTTCTGCAAGCAGTTCAACGCCGCCACACAGGCACAGGCTGGTAAAGTGCTTCCAGTTGTAATCACAGTATATTCAGATAAGTCCTTCTCATTCGAGGTTAAGCAGCCGCCAGTAGCTATTTCCCTCAAGGAAGCAGCCAAGATCTCAAAGGGATCAGGCGAGCCTAACAGAAACAAAGTAGCTACCGTTACCTGGGATCAGGTACGCGCTATCGCAGAAGGAAAGATGCCGGACCTCAACGCATTCACACTTAAGTCTGCAATGTCAATGGTAGCCGGCACAGCAAGAAGTATGGGTATCAAAGTAACGGGTGAATTCCCTGCTGATCTTTAAAAACGACATGCATCATGGCAAAACTTACTAAAAACCAGAAGGCCGTCATAGCAAAATATGATCCTTCAAAGCTTTATGAGATTTCTGAGGCATGTTCTATCCTCAAAGAGATCACCTACACCAAGTTTGATGCATCTGTAGAGCTCTCAGTCAACCTCGGCGTTGACCCTCGCAAGGCAAACCAGATGGTACGTGGCGTCGTTACCCTTCCTAACGGAACCGGTAAAGAGACACGTGTCCTCGTGCTCTGTACTCCTGACAAGGAGAACGAGGCCAAGGAGGCAGGTGCTGACTATGTAGGTCTTGACGAGTACATCGAGAAGATCAAGGGTGGCTGGACAGATATAGATGTTATCATCTGTACTCCTTCCGTGATGGGTAAGGTTGGTCCTATCGGACGTATCCTCGGTCCACGCGGCCTCATGCCAAACCCTAAGACAGGTACCGTAACTATGGAAATCGGCAACGCAGTAAAGGAAGTTAAGAGCGGTAAGATCGACTTCAAGGTTGACAAGACCGGTATCGTTCACTGCGCAGTCGGTAAGGCATCATTCTCAGCTGAGAAGATTTATGAGAACGTCAAGGCTGTACTTTCAGCTATCGCTAAGCTGAAACCGCAGGCACTTAAGGGAACCTACATGAAGAGCGCTTCAGTGTGCACGACCATGAGCCCTGGTGTTAAGCTTGATGTCAAAGGATTCGTCGCTGAATAATAAATGTAGAAAATTATGAAGAAAGAACTTAAAGCCCAGATTATCGAACAGATAGCAGCGCAGCTCAAGGAGACTCCTAATTTCTACATTACCGACATCTCCGGTCTCAACGCTGAACAGACCACCAAGCTCCGTCGTGAGTGCTTCGATTCTAAGATCAAGCTTACTGTTGTAAAGAACACCCTTTTCGAGCATGTTATCAAGAACATGGAGAATGAGGAGATCAAGCTCCTTATCCCTACTCTCAAGGGCAACTCTGCAATCATGTACACGGAGGCAGCCAACGCTCCTGCAAAACTCATCAAGAAGCTCCAGAAAGACGGCATGCCTAAGCCGGAGCTCAAGTCAGCCTATGTACAGGATTGTGCATTCATCGGCGCAGACAAACTTGAAGAGCTTGCATCTATCAAATCTAAGGAAGAGCTTATCGGAGACATCATCACTCTCCTCCAGAGCCCGGCACGCAACGTTATTTCCGCTCTCCAGAATGCTGGTGGCAGCACTGTTGCAGGTCTCGTCAAGACTCTTTCAGACAAAGCAGAATAATATTAACAATTTTAAATACAAACAATTATTATGGCAGACGTAAAAGCACTCGCAGAAGAGTTGGTTAACCTTACTGTGAAAGATGTTCAGGAACTTGCAAAGGTTCTTAAGGAAGAATATGGTATCGAGCCTGCAGCAGCTGCAGTAGCAGTAGCAGCCGGTCCTGCAGCTGAGGCCGCTGGCCCAGCAGAGCAGACTGAGTTCGATGTAATCCTCAAGTCAGCTGGTCAGGCTAAGCTTGGTGTTATCAAGGTCGTTAAGGATGTCCTCGGTCTCGGTCTTAAGGAGGCAAAGGATCTCGTTGACAAGGCACCTGACGCTGTTTTGAAAGAGAAAGTATCCAAGGCTGAAGCAGAGCAGATCAAAGCTGCCCTCGAAGAGGCTGGTGCAGAGGTTGAGGTTAAATAACTTCCCCTCTCCCTTAATTGGGAACAAAATCAGGTTTAGAGCCGTAATTTAGGCTCTAAACCTTTTTGTCGTATTTAAAGTTTTTCTCATTTCAAAGGCAGATTATGTCAAAAAAGACTAACAATAAACGAATAAACTTCGCAACTTCAAAAATCCTGGAGTACCCGGATCTGCTGGAGGTGCAGCTCAAGTCGTTCAGGGACTTTTTCCAGCTTGACACCGCGCCAGAAGAAAGAGGGAAAGAAGGCCTTTATCAGGTTTTCCAGGAGATTTTCCCGATCGAGGATACGAGGAACAGCTATAAGCTCGAGTTCATCGATTATTTCATCGATCCCCCACAGTATTCGATTGAAGAGTGTCTTGAGAGAGGACTTACTTACAATGTTCCTCTGAAGGCAAAACTCCGCCTTTCATGTAGCGATCCGGACCACGAGGATTTCGACACAAGAGTACAGGACGTGTACCTGGGCAACATCCCGTACATGACTCCTGCAGGTACTTTCGTGATCAACGGTTCGGAGCGTATCATCGTATCACAGCTCCACAGGTCCCCTGGCGTATTCTTCGACCAGAGCCTCCATGCAAATGGTACAAAGCTCTATTCTGCCAGGATCATTCCGTTCAAGGGCTCATGGATCGAGTTTGCTACTGACATCAACAATGTCATGTATGCATACATCGACCGTAAGAAGAAACTTCCTGTTACCACTCTCCTCAGGGCCATCGGCTACGACGCAGATAAGGATATCATCGATATCTTCGGTCTCGCCGAAGAAATTGAAGCCACGCCTGAAAACCTTCAGGCAAACATGGGCAGGAAATTCGCAGCCAAGGTCCTCAAGACCTGGAACGAAGACTTCGTGGATGAGGATACCGGTGAGGTAATCCCTATCGAGCGTACCATGCCTGTCGTTGAAAGAGGCAAGGTAGTCGACGAGGATACCATACAGAAACTTGCAGATGCTGACGTTAAGACCATTCTCCTCCAGAAGGACGAGACCAATGACAACGAGTACGCCATCATCTACAATTCCCTGCAGAAGGACCCGACAAATACAGAGAAAGAAGCAGTAAACTACATCTACAAACAGCTCCGTAACTCGGAACCGCCTGATGAGGCTACTGCAAGAGATGTCATCGACAAGCTCTTCTTCTCTGAGAAGAGATACGACCTCGGCAACGTCGGCCGATTCAGACTCAACAAGAAGCTCGGTCTCAGCACCGATCCTTCAGTACGAGTTCTCACCAACACCGACATCATCGAGATCATCAAGTATCTCATCGAACTCATCAATTCAAAGGCAACAGTGGATGATATCGACCACTTGAGCAACAGACGCGTAAGAACCGTAGGCGAGCAGCTCGCAAACCAGTTCAGCGTAGGTCTCTCAAGAATGGCAAGGACCATCCGCGAAAGACTGAACGTAAGGGACAGCGAGCAGTTCAACCCGATTGACCTGATCAACTCAAAGACTCTTTCTTCAGTCATAAACTCATTCTTCGGAACCAGCCAGCTGAGCCAGTTCATGGACCAGACCAACCCTCTGGCAGAGATCACCCATAAGAGGCGTCTTTCAGCCCTCGGCCCGGGAGGTCTTTCACGAGACAGGGCAGGATTCGAGGTTCGAGACGTGCACTACACACATTACGGCCGTCTCTGCCCTATCGAGTCTCCTGAAGGTCCGAACATCGGTCTTATCTCATCTCTCTGCGTATATGCGAAGATCGACGAACTCGGTTTCATCGAGACTCCATACCGCAAGGTAGAAGGTGGAAAGGTTGACCTCAGCAACGAAGGCTGGGGCTTCATGAGCGCCGAGGAAGAGGAGGGCAAACTCGTTTCCCTCGCCAATGTCAAGATGGATGACGACGGCAATATCCTTGAAGACAGGATCCAGTGCCGTCTCGAGGCCGACTTCCCTGTCGTGACCAAGGAAGAGGTTAACTTCATGGACGTAGCTCCGAACCAGATGGCTTCCGTGGCTGCATCCCTGATCCCATTCCTCGAGCATGACGATGCGCACCGTGCCCTCATGGGTGCGAACATGATGCGCCAGGCCGTTCCGCTTCTCAGCCCTGAGTCCCCTATCGTGGGTACCGGTCTTGAGGAGAGAGTCTGCATAGACTCCAGGACCCAGGTTCTCGCTGAACGCCGTGGTGAAGTCGTATATGTTGACGCTAAAGAAATTCATGTCAAGTACGAAAGGACAGAAGA
>Ga0310786_10008753_pt1 | contig 12946 bp, 10 predicted proteins | sample AusTroGonzalo_MG_FD_203881 | JGI IMG/M metagenome (GOLD analysis project Ga0310786, IMG submission 203881) | Bovine rumen microbial communities from tropical cattle in Woodstock, Queensland, Australia - Gonzalo_03 (v2) (version 2) | ecosystem: Host-associated > Mammals > Digestive system >... | reverse complement strand
AGATGCAGAGCGCCACCCACGAGGGTGAGTATGCCACGGCGGGGCAGACCTGGACAGGCAAGAACGTCACGACGAAGCTGTACTGGCGTGCCGTCATCGCCACGGGCGAGCAGATACACAAGAGCGACTACGAGCTGCCTGCCAAGGTGTTGCAGGACAACCTCTATCATAACTACATCGACCTGTCGAACGACCCCGACCTATGCCTGCCAGGCTCTGACCGTCCGCAGGCGGGCGACCAGGTGGTGTGCTACGGCGACTACCTGAACATCGAGACATCGAACATAATCACCATCGAGACCGTGGGTGCCGACGCGCCCTCGATCAAGGAGCTGGTGGGCGTGGGCTACACGGACGGCGAGCACCCCAGCTGGAGCCTTGACGGCAAGATGAAGACGCGCATCAGCCCCACGGCGGGCAACCGCTTCGTGGCACCCGAGTTCATCGTCGAGACCGACGGCGGCACGCCAGAGAGCCTGTACAACCAACACGACAAGGGTGAGGCCAAGGGCATCACCACCGCAGCAGCAGCCGAGGCTACAGAGAACCCCACCGACGGCGACCTGTACCTGATTACCGACGTGGTGACGGCGAACTACATGCTTACCTACGATGAAGCAAATGACGAATGGGTAGGTGCGCAGGCCACACTGGGCGACTGCTACGTCAGCCTCGCCGACGGACACCGCTACATGGCCACCGTCACGGGATGGCAGGACATGGGTCTTGTGAGCGAGAACCACTCCAGCCTGAAGGTCAGCATCGACGGTATCCGCACCGAAGTCAGCTCGAAGACCAGCCAGAGCGAGGTGCAGTCGATGATTGACCAGAGCGCAGAGAGCATCACGCAGTCGGTGACGCAAAGCGTAAGCGGACAGCTGGCCAACTACAGCACCATACAGCAGACCGCCAACGCCATCACATCGGCGGTGACGCAGGAGGCAGGCCGCGCCCACGTCGCAGGCCGCGCCCTGGGCATAGACACCGCCGAGAACGTGGAAGCCAAAGAGGAACCCACCGACGGCGACCGCTACCTGGTCAGCGACCAGCTGAACGGCTATATGCTCACCTACAACGCGAAGGATGGCGAGTGGACAGGCTCGAACGCCACGCTGGGCGACTGCTACGTATGCCAGGCGAACGACCACCTCTACTGTGCCGTCACCACAGGATGGGAAGACCGAGGGCTGTACAGCGAAGCCAAGCTGCAGTCGCAGATACAGCAAACGGCCAATTCCATCAGTCTGAAAGTGACACAGGTAGAGGGTAATGTGTCAAACCTGTCTGGCGACGTGTCAGATTTATCAGGCGATGTGCGCACCACGAAAGAAAACCTCGTCTCTACTGGCATCGACATCGAGCACAGAAAGATAACGATGACCGCCGACAACTTCACGCTGAAGAATAACAGCAACGAGCAAATCTTCGGTGTCAACGCGCAGGGAGACCTCGAAGTGAAAGGCACGATCAGGGCGAAGAACCTCTACAACGCCCTCTGCCTCTTCGGAGGCGGCAACACCGCAGCCGATGCCATCTATTCGCTCAGATGCTACTACATCGTACGCAAGCCCGTCATCGACCCCGACGATCCAAACCCCACCCTCCCGTTCGCACCTGAAGACGAGGACATGGAAAAGGCCAGCAAGAACTTTTGGGACGCGCTGACCGCCGGCCGCTACTACACGGGCGAGGAGATAGACGCGCTGAAGGAGGCAAACAAAGTGAACGGCGTGTCGCCCTACTTCGCTGAGGAAGATACCAAAGGCACCCTGTGGCAACCCTGTACTGGCGATGCCAACATCGTGCAGCTCATACCTGCCACACAGGGCTACGGCTACACGGGCGACGATGGCAATACGAAATATCCCGTCATCCTGCCCTGCGCCAAGGACTACCCAGGCAAGGTGGTCGAGATCACGGGCTGGACGCGCCGGCAGAGCGGTGAGGAGTACTTCTACGTGGGCAGTGCCGACAACAAGATGAAGGGCGATCTCACCGCCAATGCAGAGGGCCGCTTCGTCTTCACCAACGAAACGCCAGCCACACTGACGTTCTGGACGGGCGGCATCTACCTGCTCTACTCCTACTCCACCGACGGGCAGAACTACTACTGGGTGAACCTCGGAAGCAAAACAGTATAACAAAAAGGACAACAAGATATGGCAACACAGTTTCCTAAAACGACATCAGAGCTCGACGAATACGTTGACGACCGCGTGAAGCAGGTGCTCCAGGCCGAAGGTGCCGACATGGAGAACGAGGAGGAGGTGCCCACCATCAGCGACGATGAGCTGCAGGCCGACAACCTCCTGCTGCCCCTCATCCTCACCAACGAGCAGAGCCAGCCGCAGAAATACGTCAAGGCCCGCGTAGGCGACATCGCCAACATCATAGGCACCTCGCAGATCTCGGAATCGCGCATCGCATGGATCGACGAGCAGATGGAGGCTGCCGACAAAGAAGAGGCACAGAAGAAGTTCGCGGTCACCACCACGCCCGACGGCAACAGCTCGTACTATGCCGACGAGGTGAGCAGCAAGCAGATGACCGTCAAGGTCTATACCACCTTCGGTGGAGATCCAGTGGATTGCGGAGCGGTCGCAGGATGGCAGCACACGGCAGGGACTAACGAATACACCAAGGTCATCACGGCCAGCAACGGCAGCGGAGCCACCTGCGCCGCTCAGACCTTCTCCTACACCGTCCCGTCAGGCGGCTATGCTGGCATCACCGTTACGGGTGAGTCGGAGAAGAGAAGCATCAGCGCGGTCAAGCCGTTCTACTATGGTTGGGCTGATACCAACAACACCAACAATATCCAAGCCGTGATGAACGCCAAGACGCTGACCCGTGTGACAAGCAATACGGGGAGCGGTAAGTTTACACAGCAGCCTGGCGATATGTCGTGGTTCTGGATAGTTGTTCCAGAAGGTCGCACCGCAAGCGTGACGCAGGCAGGAGGTACGAACATCATGAAAAGTGCCGCAACCGCTACACCCGAAAGTCCATACGGGCAAGGAATCTATCTACCCTGCAAGGTGTATGTGTCTGAACAATACTTTGAGAGAGGAAAAGAGATAGACATCGACTGGAAAGTTTCGTGATTGATTGCAAACAAAATATCTTTTTAAGTTTCACTTTAAACGTTTAAAATTATGAGTAAAAAAAACAGTGACATCGCTATGAAGTCCCGCAAATCAATGGGCTTCTCAATGGCACCGAGTAACAGCCAGATTCCTCTCGCGTATGCGCTTGACATCTGGGATGTTGTAGGACAGAGTGACGGTAACGATGGCGTTGCGACTACCCAACTGCTTGAACTGTTCGGTGGTGGCGAAACCAATGCAGGCCAGTACACGCAGAGCGAGATCAACGAGAAAATTGCCGAAGCCATTAACACCCTTAAGGCCGCTCAAGAGGTGATTGCTTCAGCTGGCAGTCTTGTAGTGAACCCCAATGCCACTTCGCCAAATGTTTTCTTCAACGGCTCAAACGACCTACCTTCAAGCGGCGTGAACGAGAGCGACTATGCCGTAGTGTTGGAATCTGACACCAACGTATCTGTTTTCGCCCGCTACCACTACAACGGTAGTGCATGGGTCAAGGACTTTGAGCTGAGCAGTGACAAGTTTACGGCGGCTCAGATGAGCATGATTACCAGCGGTGACGTTGACAAGGCTCTGATGACCAAGTTGTCTAACCTGCCTACACAGGAGGGTCTGACAACCTTGCTCGCAGGCAAGCAGGACAACCTGACCTTCGATTCAGTACCAACGTCTGAAAGCCCAAATCCTGTAACGTCAGGAGGTGTTTATACGGCTATCGGCAATGTGAACGACAAAGTCAGTACACTTGCCAGTTCGTCGAATAGGGCACTTAGTGAGAGCGAGATTAACGACAAAATTTCATCAAACACCGCAACTTACCGTGGCGTCTATGAGTCTGTTGCTTCTCTTCCCGCTTCTCAGAGCGGTTTAAAAGAGGGTGATTATGCCTATGTGCATGACCTTGCATCAAGCGAAAGTGGAAATCCGTCGTATGACCGCTACAAGTACACGGAAGAGAAAATTATCACCGTCGGTGATGACAAGTACGTCCGTAGTGCTGACGATGACCAAGCAGGCAATACTTATGCCTACAAGTACGGCTGGTATAAGATCGGTGATGCTACTACGAAGATTTACACCGAGAGTGAAACTCCCGCTGCCAATGACAAGGCGAATGCCAACGGGCGTGCTACTACTGGAGAGGGAGAGCTGACCATTACAGCTGTTGCCGATGGTGGTTGGCTGTTTGAGTACACGTTGAACAACAGCTCGTTTACGGCTGCTCAGTGGGCTTCTCTCAATAGCGGTATCAACAAGAATCAAGCCGACTATGTGCAGAGCCTGATTGAGAAAGACCTCTATGCAGAGGCAGATGCGAAGTTCGACGTGACCACGGAGATTGTATCTGGTGGAACCTATTCGGTTGATACTGCCGCATCACAGACAATGGTGGTCAAGGCTACCGTCACTTACGACGGAGACAATGTTGACTGTATCAATGTTGCTGCTAACAGCGATGCACCCGATGGCTGGACTCGCACAGGAAAAGGCGTTTACACAAGAAGTGCTACATCTACAGGAGGCAGCGCAGCTTCTGTGGCAGCTCAGGAGTTCAAATACAAACCTGGCGGTGTCTATGGTGATCATGAGTGCAAGAAGTCATCTACGGCCAAGAGTATGACCATCAAGGTTCCGTTCTACTACGGATGGAGCACCCAAACCAGCAAAGCCAATACAACAGCAGCTGTGGCAGAGCTGACCCGCGTGAATGCGAATACTGGCAGTGGCACGTTCATCACTCAAGTTCCTAATGATGGTACCAGCAGACGCTTCTGGATTGTCGCGAAGAAAACAGCTTCAGCTAAAACTTCTGGCGCATCAATTCTTGCCGCTGTCGAGTCTAATGTATCGTTTACGAGTCCTCAGAGCAACAGCGTAACACTCAGCGGTTACAATGTCTATATCTCCGAGCAGCCGTATGAATATGACGCGCTCAAGGCTATTGACATTGTTTGGTCAGTACCAGCAGCGAACTAAATCAGTTCGATTAATCCTCATTCAGCCCCTCTCTCCCTCTCAACAGCGAGGGAGGGGCTTTCCTCTTAACAACGAATCAGACAGCAGACGAAAGATATAAGATATGGCAAAATCAAGCAGTACCACAAAGAAAGTCCGCAAATCAATGGGTTTCTCAATGGCACCCAGCAACAACGATATACCCCTCTCTTACTCCGACTCCATCTGGGACATAGCCGCTCAGTCCACCAACCTCGCGCAGGTGATGCTGGAAGCTGGTGCAGCCCCCAGCGGAAGTGAGACAGGCGAAGGGCAGTACGGACAAAACGAGATAAACGAAGCCTTAGCCGACCCCACCCGCACCAAGCCCGCATCAGCCGTTCAAGACTACGTCGGCCACAAGACCGTCAGTGGCACTGTGCAAGAGACCGAGCTGCTGAAGGTAATGATGGAGGAGCAGGAGCTGCTGAACAGGTTTGCCGAGGTGACGAATCCTACGGGCAACCCGAAGGCTCAGGGGTGGTACACAAGGACTGGCGACGGCACTGGAGCCATACCTTACGTCTATACGCTGACTACCGACGAGAATGTTGTGCAAAATGAGCACTACTATGTGCCCGTAGCCGTGGGCAACCACTCACAGCATGACATCAATGAGGCGTTGGCTGAGCGATTCAACAACTACCGCCAGTATATCTCAGAGACCTTGGCAGCAGAGCTTCGCAGGGAGATTATCAACATCACGCTCACGGTATCTTCGTCTGGCACACTCTCTGACCTGAACGGTGCTACGGTGACCATCCGCGAGATTGACAGCCAAGTGTTGCTGTGGACGGGCACATGGCAAGGCCAGATGCTGACTACTGTGCTGACGAAGGGCTACCACTACGCCATAGAGTTCTCAAGCGACAGGGTGAACTACGGCACGCCAAGCGTGCAGAGGTTCACGGTGACGTACGGCAACGAGAGGAACATCACGGCTGAGTATGTCTATATCGACGATACCGTTGACAGGTTCTTTATTGATGACGGCGTGGATGATCCTGCCACGAAGATTACGGGTGTGAACGGTGCAGCGTATGTGGAAGGCCCTGTGAGCAAGTGGATATACGCCCACACTCACCGCTATCTGGTTAAGAAGATTGGCGCAGCCTACGAAATGAAGGTGGCCATCTGCCAGCTGGACGATACCGACACCACGAAGTATGCATTGGGAGGCTCTACCGCAGCCCTTGACGGCACTCAGGGCGACGTGATGACCCGCTGGCCTGAGTTCTGGTACAAGGTGTCGTGCGTAAGGGAAGAGACAACGGAGCTTGGCGCGAAGTGGGAAGTCCTGTTAGCCTATTCAGGAACACCTCAGAACCTTCGGTCTGGCAATGGTTGGCAACATTGGGACGGTAACTCGCTGCTTGGTACCTATGAGGGCTGCGTCATCGGTACAAGCCTCTTCTCCCGCAGCGGTGTACAATCGACGGGGGCAGTGTCGCAGTCAAACTTCAAGGCGTATGCCCGCAACCGTGGCTACGACCAGGCAACTGGCGACGGCTACACCATCGAGCGGTGGCAGCAGCATAACATTCATGGCTTGCTGTATTACGCCCGCCATGGTCACACGAACTCGCAGCTGAAGCTTGGCTACGGTACTGACAGCTATCAGAAGGTGACTGGACTGACCAACAGCCTCGGCATGCAGGACACCAAAGGACAGGGAGGCAATGGCGACCATGGAAGCATCAACAACTACGGAGTTGAGAACAGCCACGGCAACAAGGCAGAGTGGATAGACAACGTGGAAGTGGACTATGCGGATACTGGTAACGTCTTCACCATCACGGAGCTTGACGGCACTACCCGTCAGGTGGTAACGCAGGCTGGTACCAATGCTAACGTATGGCCTACCCGAATGGTGCTGGGCGATCACTTCGACCTGATAGCTACTCCGAAGAACGTACCACGAAACGATAGTGAGGGCTACTGCGATGGATTCTACCTCGCTAACTCCTCGTCCCGTGTGGTGTGCGTTTCGAGCAACGTCGCGTACGCGCATGGTGGTGTCGCTTATGCGTACGCGTACAGCGCTGCTTCGAACACGCACGCGAGCTTCGGGGCGCGGTTGGCCTTCCACGGCGAAATAACGGAATACGAGAACGTGAACGATTTCAAAGCGCTATGACGAAGGAGCGAAGGAGCGCTGAGCGTCGCGCGGCGGTGGCCGCGCCCGAACCTGAAAAGCCCCTGACCTTGCGGGCTAACGGAAAGCAAGGCTGGTAGAGGTCTGCAAGTCCTCGTCCCGTGTGGTGAACGTGTCGAACAACAACGCGAACACGAATGGCGGTGTCGCTTATGCGAACGCGAACAACGCTGCTTCGAATACGAACGCGAACATCGGGGCGCGGTTGGCAATCAAGAAGATAAAACGCAAAAGGGAGATAAAGCAATAACTCATGCTCTGCAAGAGGTCACGCGATGGCCTGCAGCATTCATGGCAGACCGAGCCACACCAACCCCTGACAACGCTCAGGGAGGTGGAACATCACGGCGTTGGCGACGCAATGGGCGTTTGGTAGGGACTGTCTCTTCTGGCAGTCAGTCGAAGAAGGTCTGGTCGCCGAAAGGAAGGCTCCCAAACAAAAAAAACGAGAATTGTAAACAAACATTATTAACAACGCATTGAACGGATGAAACGCGTAGGCTATGTGATGGAGGAGATTGTGGATCGGAGGAACCTTGAAGAGGCCTTCGACTACAAGGTGCGTGGCCGCGTGGCCCGCAGCCGCAAGGGACGCTGGCTCATAACCCATCGCGAGGAGGTGCTCGACACCATCGGGCGCGAACTGCTTGAAGGCACATGGACTCCTGGCAGCTACAGCGAGCGTATGATCACCGAGCGCGGCAAGACCCGTCGCATACAGAGCGTGACGCTAGAAAAGGCGATAGCCCTGAACGCCGTGATGAAGGTGGTGGAGCGGCATCTCGACCCGTCGTTCATCACCGCCACGGCAGCCTCGATCAAGGGGCGCGGCATGCTCTACCTGTTTGAGCAGCTGCGGCGCGACCGCAAGCGTGACCCGGAGGGTACGCGGATTGTGCGGGTGGATGGCATTCGCAAGTTCTACGAGAACATACCGCAGGGGCTGGCTATGGTCTGTCTCAGGAGGAAGTTCAAGGACGCACGGCTGCTCACAGTGCTTGAACGCTGTGTAAAGCTGATGCCGCAGGGGCTGTCGATAGGACTGCGGCCCAGTCAGGCCATTGCGAACCTGGTGCTCTCGACGGTTGCCGACCACAGGATGAAGGACACGCTTTCCACCCGCCACTACTACCGCTATTGCGACGATACACGCATCCTGACGGCTACCTACGGCGAGAGCACCCTGCGGACACGACAGCTGCACCGCTGTCTCACGGCGGTAGGCCTGGAGATGAAGCCGTGCGGTCAGTGCTACGACATTGAGCACCGTCCCATCGACTTTCTCGGCTACCGTCTCTTCGGCAACGGGCGCACGGTCATACGCAAGAGCACGAAGCAGCGCTTCGCCCGACGGTGGGCACGCGTGAGGAGCCGCCGTCGCAGGCGCGAGCTGGCGGGGTCGTTCTACGGCATCGCCAAGCATGCCGACGCAAGGCATCTGTTCAAGCGTCTAACAGGAATCAGTATGAAGGATTTCTCAGAGTTAGGCTTCGTCTATATGGCGCAAGACGGTAAGAAGCGTTTCGACGAACCGATGGTAAGTCTCAGTGAGCTACAGAACAGGACTATCGAAGTGAAGGACTTCGAGACAGACATCAAGACGCGCGAGGGCGACGGACGGTACATCGTACAGTTCCACTGCGATGACCGCCAGATAGGCGACGGCAAGTTTATCACCAACAGCGAAGAGCTGAAGCAGGCTCTGCTGATGGCGCGTGAGAAGAATTTCCTGCCCTTCCGCACGACCGTCAAGCGCGTCACATTCGGAAAGGGAAAGAGTAAATATCAATTCACATAACAGCAAACGATATGAAACAGAGAAAAAGACATCTTGGGGCCAAAGGCATACCAGAGGTGGAGTGTGTAGATAACATCCGAGGAACGTGGGTGTTCCACTGGGATTTCCGTGATGAGGAAGAAGGCAATGTGAGCTTCCTTGAAGAATGGTTCGACCATGAGCCTACGGAGGCAGAGAAGAAGAACGTGATGATTGAAACGGAGCATCCGTTTGGTGATGAGTACAAGATTCTGCGTAAGACCATCCGCAAGATGCTTACGGAGACCAAGTATAACTCTGAGGCATTCGCAGAGTTTCGGGCATACAATGAGTATGCAGAGAGTATCGAGTTAAGTAACGACTAAACGCATTACGGCTATGGAAGAGATTAGAGGTTATGTTGTAATGGTGGTAGGCGGGATATTCTCGCTGCTTGCACCGATTCAGAACTTTATGTTCGCCATGGTGGCACTATTCGGCGTGAACTTCCTTTTTGGATTGCTTGCGGCGAGAGTGCAGGGTGAGAAGTGGTCAACCAAAAAGGCCTTGTGGTTCTTCGGTCACTGCTCCATCTTTTTCGTGACCGCATGCGCGCTGTTTGTCATCGGACGCCTGATGGGCGAGACCGAAGAGGCGGTCGCGGTGGTCAAGGTTTTGTGCTACATGGCCATCTATGTGTTCACGGTGAACGTGCTCAGGAACTGGAAGAAGATAGCTCCCTATGGCAGTGCTTGGTGGAAGCTGGCTGACCTTGCCTATTATCTGCTGTCAGTCAAGTTCATTGAGCGATTCGACTTCGTAAAGAAATGGCAGGAAGAGCGGGAGAAAGAACAGCAGCACACCGTGCTCAACAAGGACAATTTCTGAGCTTGCTAATTACTTACTAAATACTTCCTAAATATGGAACTAACACTAAAACGCATCGCACGCAGGGACACCTATACAATCGGTCGCCTCTCGATAGACGGCAAGTATTTCTGTGACACCATCGAAGACCGCGACCGTGGTCTCGATCAACGCCAGCCCCTGCAAGTTAACATCGCTCGCAAGAAGAAGGGCGTGACGGCTATCCCCGTCGGCAGGTATCGAGTCACCCTTGCCGTCCAGTCACCAAGGTTTGCAGCAAAGAAGCAGTACGCCTTTTGCAATGGCTTCCTGCCCAGGCTCATCAACGTGCCCGCCTTCGACGGCGTGCTGATTCACATTGGCAATACCGCTGCCGACAGCGAAGGCTGCATACTCGTCGGAGAGAACAAGGAAGTGGGCAAGGTCATTAACTCCACCGCCACCTTCCAGCGGCTCTATGCCCGACTGAAAGAGAGTAAGGATGAAATTTATATAACCGTTGAATAAATCGTATAGTTATGAGCAAGTTCAAAGATCTAAACTGGGTAGGCCTCTTTGTCTATTTTATCTACCCGATAGCCACGATAGGCTTTATCGTCATGCTCTTCGTTGAGGGCTGCGACAACCGTTTCTTCGGCAAGGAAAAGGCCGACGATGTAGATGCCGTGACAGTTCGCGTAGATACCGTCCGCGATACGGTGACGATTGCCCTGCCTATAGAAACAGAGCGTGAAGTAGTGAGATATATAAAAGTAAAGCCCGTGACGCTTCACGATACCGTTTACATGGAGAGAGAGCTGGATAGTTTATACGCACAAGGTGATTCCATGCTGATTCCCATAGAGCAGAAGCACTATGTTGACTCAGTTTACGAAGCATGGGTATCAGGTTTCCAGCCATCTCTTGACTCGATACGCATATTCCGTCAGTCTCTCAATGTGACGAATACCATTTCCTTGACATCACGAAAAAGATGGTCGTATGGCATCCAAGGCGGCTTGTATCTTACACCCTGTGGCGTACAGCCTGGCATTGGCTTCGGCGTGACATACGCTTTCCCTCCCTAAGATATACATGTTGGTTTTAGTTAATAATGATTGCTTTTAATTATTAGATTTTTATTTAGGTTAGTAGTTAGTAGTTTGATTTGTAGTATTAAGTTATTGGTACGGCGCTTGCCCGTGCGCGAGGTATAGGTAAGCGATTTTCTATCAAGCATCAAGAGTGTTACTGATTAACAACAAAAAAGGCGACCACCTGTGAGGGCAGTCGCCTTTGTTCATACCGTTACTCTGTACGGGCAGTCTTTCGGACATTCGCCCTTTATTTTGTTATATTCTTCTATCCTTAGTTACTTTGTAGAGATCAGCGAGTGCCGACATGTCGATGCGGTTCACCATCAGCCGCACCTCTTCGGGTGCCTGGTCATAGAAGAAAAAGTCACCTCGATTCTTGTAGATCCTCAGCATGCGCTTGCATGTCCCTGTAAAGTTGAGCACTGGTTTGCCAGCCGTGATGCGGGTCAGCAGCAGGGCGATGGCCTGACGTGACGCCGTGAGCGTTCTGTCCTTGCCGAAGTTAAGCGTATGGGCGCAGTAGTACGTCATGTGAGGCAGCAGCCGCCTCACCACGTAGTCGTTGATGGGCGTCAGGTCGCCCGTCTGGTGGTAGTCGTACAGCAGAACAGATTCCTCTGCCTGACTCACGATGATCTCGTCTATCCTCATCGTCTCATCCTTTCTCTGCTCCATGCGCCACCAGTCGGCCTTGTTGTCCGTCGGCCTGATCCTGCCCATCGTCACTGCCCTTAGCCAATCTTCGCAGTCCTTGCGGTCCTTCGACCGGTGACGGTAGCGTTGACCGCTGATGGTGATTTCGGCGCGATAGCAGTCTTTGAAGACTCGCTTGCCGCTTTTGCTCCAGCCTTTCGATGCCGTATCGTGGTAGATAGTACCGTCGGTCACGATGTCATTTTCCGTATTACCCCGCCATCCGCAGTATGCGCGCAGGTCGGTGCTTTGTGGTTTTTCGCTTACCATATTGTCAGTTGTTTTGATTCTTGTGCCTTTTTCGTCTCCCGCAGCTGTTCGAACTGTCTCTGTTTCATACCCCATTGCCGGGTACACACAAAGCGCATCGGATCCATCTCCTGCCGTATCGATGGGATGCCAGTCGGGAAAGGCCAGTCGGCCTCGCCCACGATATATCCCAGCCGTACCTCGCCAGGCTCGCATAGCGAATCGTGACAGACGGCCTCGCCATAGCAGCCGTGCATGGCCAGGTTGATGGCTGCCATCTTCACGCAGTTGTAGTCCAGGTCTTCCACGCTGACATACGGGCGGTTGGCCGCCGTATGATAGTAGTCCCAGCCACATTCCCGCTGCATCACCCGCAGCATGACCGAATATCCCGCCAGTGCCAGCCGCCCGCTGCCGGCTGCAGGGTCGTTCACGGTCAGCCGCCTTCCCATCGGAGTCATTGTTCCTGGCTTGTTATTGAAGTCGATCCCGCTCAGATTCACCTCGGCTACAACTTGCGCCACGTTCATCGGTGTGAAGTACTGCCCCTTACCTCCGCCTTTTGTGTGTAGGGACATGTAGAGATCTCCGAAAGCATCATACCATCCCAGCCGCGCCGTCTGCTGCCGCTGCACCTCGAAGTACGTCAGCATGATTTCGTAGAACGCCCGACAGTCTTCCTTGTCAAACCGCCAGCCTTCCACGGCCTTACCTGTTGTGTCGAAGAATCCTATTATGTAGTCCAGTAGCCCCGTGAACGCCGTGTGCGGGTCGTAGCCCTTCTTGTTACACAGCTTCCACATTGCCGTCTCCATCGGTCGGATTGCTTCGTTGCCCAGATATCCTTTTGCCATTATTCTTTGGTTATTAGTCGGCGGCAAAGATATACTTTTTTTTGAAAAACAAACAACACACCGCAAAAAACCGACACCACTCCCCGTGTCGGGGCGTTTTTTCGCGCAAAAGAAACTTTTTGTGCCAAAAACTTTCTTTTAAAAGTAATTAACGTTTTTTTTTTTGTTGTTAAGAAAAATCGCCGTATCTTTGC
>Ga0310786_10008752_pt1 | contig 12947 bp, 10 predicted proteins | sample AusTroGonzalo_MG_FD_203881 | JGI IMG/M metagenome (GOLD analysis project Ga0310786, IMG submission 203881) | Bovine rumen microbial communities from tropical cattle in Woodstock, Queensland, Australia - Gonzalo_03 (v2) (version 2) | ecosystem: Host-associated > Mammals > Digestive system >... | reverse complement strand
CCACAAGCGTTTCGGAAAGAAGAACATGGAGTATGAATTCTTCCCTGACCAGTGTCCGGGTCTGACGAACTATAAGTCGGTGGTGCTGCGTAATGCGGGCAACGATCGTGACTATATCTATATGCGCGATGCCGTGGCCCAACGTGCGATGGCCGAGCATACCGACATCGACTGGCAGGCGTGGCGCCCCTCAGTGGTCTATATCAACGGTAATTACTGGGGAATGCTGAACATCCGTGAAAGGGCCAACGCCAATAATGTCATCACCCATTATAACGGCTTGGAGGACATCGACCTACTGGAGAACGGTGAGGTGAAGGAGGGTACGAAGGATAATTATAATGCCTTTATGGACTTCTGTAACGAGCGTGGACACTCCTTGGAAGAATATGCCGAGCGCATGGACTGGGAGGAGTATATCCGCATCACAGTGATGAACATGTACTTCAACAACCTCGACTATCCAGGCAATAACAATGTGATGTGGCGTCCGAGGACTGAGGGTGGCAAGTGGCGCTGGATAGCCAAGGACCTCGACTATACCATGGGACTCTATGACGGCAGTGCGGGGGCCTCTGGCGGTTACGACCATCGAATTATCGCCCAGTGGTATAACCCCAACAACCAGAGCCTGCACAAGGGTGCTAACTTTTCAATCACCACGGCCTCAACGCGCTTCTTCATCCGACTGATGGAGAATGCCGACTTTGCCCGGGAGTTCATTGACCGCTTCAGCATCTATATGGGCGACTTCCTTAACGAGAAGGGTATCCGTGAGATCTGGGATCCGATGTATTATGCCATCTCCGGCGAATGGACGCGCCACCGTAGTGCCGTATATGACAACCCCTGGTGGCCTAACTATAGCGACGAACTGAGAAATGCCCGCAACTGGGTGTCGAAGCGTACGGCGGAGATGTATAAACAGTTAGCTAACCAGTATAATCTGGGTGAGCTTATCCCTATGACCATCAATACGTTGCTGTTTCAGCCAGAGGAGCTGAAAGTCACTTTCAACGGGGTTCCCTTGAGTCGTGGCCGCTTCGAAGGAAAGTTCTTTGCCCACCGTACGGTGACCTTAGAGGGTCATGCCCCTGAGGGGCAGGTGGTGACAGGCTGGAAGATGACCACCTGGTCGGCTAATGGTACGGAAGAAAAAGAACTTATGGGCGAGCGTGTCAGTTTTGAGATGCCCGTGTGCAGCACCTTCACCATTAACGCCATGTTGGGCGATGCCACAGCCATCAATACCGTTTCTGAATTGGCATGGACGTGGCATAAGGACGGCCAGCAGCTCATCGTGAGCGGTGTGGCTTCAGGCACTAGCGTCCAGGTCTATGACCTGAAAGGAATGTTGATCCATTCTGTTGTTTCCGATGGCTCTGACATCATGCTTAAACTCCATTCAGGTCAGTTGCATGTGCTGAAGGTGGGCGGAAAAGCCATAAAACTCTGATAATATTTGGTTTTTTTCTTCTTTCTTTGTACCTTTGCCACCAAATTTTAAAATATAGGTACAATGATTCAATCAATGACGGGCTACGGCAAGGCTGTCGTGGCCTACAAAGACAAGAAAATTCATGCGGAGGTAAAGTCGCTCAATTCCAAGCAACTTGACCTGAACACCCGTATTGCCCCCCTCTACCGTGAGAAGGAGATGGAGATGCGTCAGATGGTGGCCGAGGCTCTGATCCGCGGCAAAGTAGACATGAGTGTGTGGATTGAGAAAGATACGGCTGTAGACCCGACACCCATCAACACCGCTTTGCTAGAGAACTACTACAATCAGATTAAAACCATCGCCGACAAGACGGGCATCCCCTTGCCAGAGGACTGGTTCTATACGCTCCTTCGTATGCCCGATGTACTGACGAAGACCGATGTAGAGGAGTTGGAGGACGAGGAATGGCTGGCTGTGAGGCAGGCTGTCAGTGAGGCGCTGAAGAACCTTGTGGACTTCCGTATCCAGGAGGGTGCCGCCCTCGAGAAGAAATTCTCAGAGAAGGTTGACAATATCCAACAACTGCTGGCTGAGATAGAGCCCCTCGAGAAAGGTCGCGTGGAGAAGATTAAGGCTCGCATCATCGACGGACTGCAGCAGATTCCTGGTGTAGACTACGACAAGGGCCGCATGGAGCAGGAGCTGATCTATTACATCGAGAAACTCGACATCAGTGAGGAGAAGCAACGTCTGTCCAATCACCTGAAGTACTTCCGCGACACGATGCGCGAATCTGCTGGACAGGGTAAGAAGTTGGGATTCATCGCCCAGGAGATGGGTCGTGAGATCAACACCACCGGCTCGAAGTCGAACCAAGCCGAAATGCAGAACATCGTCGTCAAGATGAAGGATGAGCTGGAACAGATCAAGGAACAAGTGCTGAATGCATTATAAAGGAGAGTAGGAAATATGAGCAAAGGAAAACTGATTATCATATCTGCACCGTCGGGAACGGGCAAGAGCACGATTATCTCGTGGCTGATGAAGGAGCATCCGGAACTGAATCTGGCTTACTCTATCAGTTGTACGTCGCGTCCACCAAGAGGCGCCGAGCAGGATGGGGTGGATTACTTCTTCCTGAGCCCAGAAGAATTCCGCGAGCGAATAGAGAACGATGAGTTTCTGGAGTATGAGGAGGTTTATACCGACCGCTTCTATGGTACGCTGAAGTCACAGGTCGACAACCAGTTGAATGCTGGCCAGAACGTGGTGTTCGACGTCGATGTGAAGGGTGGCGTAAACATCAAGAAGTTCTATGGCGACCGGGCCCTGAGCCTCTTTATCCAGCCGCCTTCGATTGCAGAGCTTCGCAAACGTCTGGAAGGTCGTGCCACCGACTCTCCTGATGTCATCGACCAGCGTATTGCCCGTGCGGAGTTCGAGCTGACCTTCGCGAATAAGTTCGACAAGACTGTCATCAACGATATTTTGGAGTATGCCGAGGCCGACGCCTTGGCTGCTATCCAAGAATTTCTGGAAGTGAAAAGTGAATAGTGAAAAGGACGGGGATCTTCGGTGGGTCGTTTAACCCGATACACAACGGGCACATCCAGTTGGCTCGACAGCTTAAGGAGCGGGCTGGCCTCGACGAGGTGTGGCTGATGGTATCGCCCCAGAACCCCCTGAAGCAATCCCAAGACCTGCTCAACGATGAGGCCAGGATGGAGATGGCCCGTGAGGCCGTGAGGGATGTGCCCGGCATCATCGCCAGCGACTATGAGATGCACTTGCCCAGACCCTCTTATACATGGAACACGCTCGAAGCCCTGAAGCGTGACTTCCCCGGCCGCGAGTTCGTACTGATGATTGGGGGTGATAACTGGGCATTGTTCGACCGTTGGTATCATGCTGCCGACATCAAGAAAAACTATGAGATTGTGGTCTATACCCGAACGCCTGGCGACGAGGGCTTTATTGACATCTCCAGTACCGATATCCGTCAGCGCATCCGTGAGGGCAGAGGTATCAAGAGACTCGTGCCAAAAGCGGTGGCCGAAATCATTATGAAGAACGGTTATTATGCTTAAGCATTTGAACATATTTAAGTGGATAGGGTGGCTCTGGACTCCGATAGAGAAGAACGGTGCCTTCTTCGTCTTTATGTACATGCTGGGCTGGATCTGTTCGGTGGTGGAACTGCCACTCAACGTGGCAAAGCCTGAACCCTATGAGTTCTGGCCCCTTGAGTTGTTCTTCGACCTTTATATCGTCTGTCTGCTGCTGATGATCTTCCTGAGAAAGGTCCGCATCGGCGTGAAAGCTCTGCTCTATATTCTCTTCTATGGCGTGGCCATCGTCGACATGTACTGTTACGTGCGTTTTGAGTCGACGCTGACCCCCACGATGCTGATGCTCGTTGGTGAGACCAATAGTCGGGAGGCCAGCGAGTTCTTTACGTCGTATCTCAGCGCAGATATCATCTATTCGCCCGTGGGTTATATCCTTGTGCTTATAGCGCTCCATATCCTTTGGACTATTTTGCATTATCTGTTCAGGCCTAGGAAGAAAGATAGAAACAGGCATCGGATCATCCTGCCAATGCTGAATCCAAGTGTCGAGCACGTGGCTGTCACCACCATCAGGTGTTTGCTGGGAATTGCCGTGGCGTGGCTGGTGTATGATGGTTGGATGGAGTGCCAGATCAACAAGGAGGCCATCCACACGCTGATGACACGGCAGACCATCGGAGAAGTGGAACACCAGCTGACGCAGAAACCAAAGGCAGAGCTCTATCTGCCTGTCTATCGGCTGGCCTTCTCGGTTTATGCCAACAGCCTGGCTTCGCACCAGTTGGAGACACTTGTCGTGGTAAAAGATGAGGTGACGGTCGACAGTTGTAGTTTTCGGGTGCCCAACATCGTGCTGATCATCGGCGAGAGCTACAATAAATACCATTCACAACTCTATGGCTACGATATGCCAACCACGCCACGCCAACTGGCCCTGCAACAGGAAGGTTCGCTCGTGGTTTTCAGTGACGTTGTGGCTCCGTGGAATCTGACCAGTTATGTGTTTAAGAACGTACTGTCGCTACAGACCGTGGGCGACAAGGGCGACTGGTGCGACTATCCACTTTTCCCCGAGGTGTTCCGTAAGGCGGGCTATCACGTGACGTTCATCACCAACCAGTTCCTGCCCGAGGCCAACGAGGCTGTCTATGACTTCAGCGGTGGTTTCTTCCTGAACAACCCCGAACTGAGCAAGGCGCAGTTTGATACCCGCAACGAGAAACTCTACCAGTTTGACGAGGGGGTACTGGCTGAATATGATAGTCTGAAACAGGAGAATACAGCGCATAATCTGGTGATTCTCCACCTGATGGGCTCACATACGATGTATAAGGAGCGTTATCCGCAGCAGACTCGTAAGCATCTGCTGGCACCGATGTATAAACGCGCCGACCTAAAGTACAAACAGAAGCTCATCGTGGCCGACTACGACAACTCGCTGCTCTATAACGACTCGATTGTGGCAGAAGTCACCGAGCGGTTCAAGGAGCAGGATGCCATCGTGATCTATATGCCCGACCATGCGGAGGAGATCTACAATGGCAGTCCCTATATGTACGGCCGTATGCACTCGGCGAAGATCGACTATCGGCTGGCGCGCGAAGAGTTTGAGATTCCTTTCTGGATTTGGGGCTCGCCACTGTATCGCGAGAACCACCCCTACGGTTGGCAGGCCATCCAGGCGGCCAAGGACCGGCCGCTGATGACCGACCGTCTGGCCCATCTGCTGCTCTATCTGGGCGGCATCTCTACGAAACACTACCGCGAGGACCTGAATATCATCAGTCCGCAGTATGACGAGAAGCGTCCCCGCATTCTGAAAGGCGTAACGGATTATAACGAACTGATTAAATGATGGAGGACAAGGCATTTCTGACACGGACGGAGTGTACGGCGATGAAGGGTATTGCCATCTTGGGTATTATGCTCCACAACTACTGCCACTGGCTGAAAGGCATTGCCAGGGAGAACGAATACACATGGCTGCAGTGGAAGAACGACCGTTTGATGGAAGTGCTCCAACAGCCCGACGAATTGCTGCCCATGCATCTCGTGAGCTATTTTGGTCACTATGGCGTGCCTGTGTTCCTCTTCCTCAGCGGTTTCGGCCTGGTGATGAAGTATGAGCGCGGCAATCAGCCCGAGGCCAGCATCTGGCGCTTCACCCGATACAACTATCTCAAACTTTTCCGTATATTCATCGTGGGCTTTGTGTTCTTCACGATGCTCGACGCCTTCACCCCCGGCATCCACCGTTATCTGGCCAGTGAGGTATTGGCGATGTTGGGCATGTATGCCAACTTCCTGGAACATCCCTCGGAGGTGGTATGGCCCGGTCCCTATTGGTACTTCAGTGTGACGATGCAGCTCTATATCCTCTACCGGATGTTGTTCTACCGTTGGCGTCACTGGAGTATCGTAGTAGTGCTTATGGTGGGCTGTTGGCTTTGGCAGGTGTTTTATCTCGACGACATGGAGATACTGGAGCGGCTGCGCTATAACCTTGTGGGTGGCATGCTGCCCTTCGGCATGGGAGTTCTCGCTGGACGATGGCCCTTGAATATGGGCCCATCGCCAACCGTCCATTTCCCCATTTTGATAGTCTCCATCTTCCTGATCATCCTGATGTGCTTCAACATCCAGTCATGGTTATTCGTGCCAGCATTGATTGTTGTAGGCACCATCGCTTTGGTGAAGCTCATTCCTTGTCAGGTGATGCCCTATGTCGTTTGGCTGGGTACTGTCTCCGCCGCTATATTTGTGACGCACCCCATTGTGCGTAAGATTTTTGTCAGGCCCTATATCCAAGAGGATATGTACGCAGGGCTGTTGCTCTATGTGGTAGCCACACTTCTCTTGTCGTGGCTGATGAAGAAGATCATCGACCAGATTCCCAGTCCGAAGTTATGAGGAAAGTCTATGCCATGGACTTCGATGGAACGCTGACCACCCGCGACACGCTGTTGGCCTTTATTCGCTATGCCAAAGGCACAACGGCCTTCTGTCTGGGGTTCCTCTTGCATGCGCCCTGGCTGGTACTGATGAAACTTGGCCTCTATCCCAACTGGAAGGCGAAGCAACGGGTGTTTACATATTTTTTCGGAGGCATGACCCTCGAAGCCTTCAATGCACTATGTCAGGCTTTTGCCAAGGACAACCGCCATCTGTTGCGGCCTTTAGCCTTGGAAACCATCAAGAAGGCTCGCTCGGAGGGGGCCGAGGTGCTCGTCGTAAGTGCCTCTATAGACAACTGGGTGCAGCCTTTTTTCCCTGACGTGAAAGTCATCGGTACCCTGGTGGAGATAAACGATGGCCGACTAACGGGCCGGTTCCTCACTAAGAACTGCTATGGTCAGGAGAAGGTGAACCGCATTCTCGACTATCTTCCTGACCGCAAGGCTTACAGGCTCATAGCCTATGGCGACAGCCGTGGTGACCAAGAACTGTTGGCCTTTGCCGATGAAGCCCATTATAAACCATTCCGACTATGAATCTATTCAAGCTCTTCAAGATCAAGTCCGAGGAACGGCTTCAGGCAACGGTGGTGCTCGCCGTTATCTTCGTGTTCAATGCCCTGTTTGTCTGGCGCATGCACGAGCTCTTCATGCAGGAAGGTTTCGGCCCCTACTGGAAAGTGTTCGAGCGCGAACTCCACTTGTCGGGTTACGACCCGCTGACCTATTTAGGCGTGACCGATTGGGATGTGGTCTATAATGTCTACCGCCATCCGCTGTTGGCCTTTATGATCTGGCCTTTGTGGCTCCTGAACCAAGGACTGACGGCCATCCTAGGCGTGAACTGTGTACAGTATCTGGTGGCTGTGCCTGTGATGGCGGCCTCATTCTACTCGTATATCTTCTTATACCGTATCCACCGCGAAGTGCTCTGTCTGGGCCGTTATGACGCCACATTGCTCTCGGCATTCTACTTCTCGCTGGCCTATATCATGCTGTCGGTCATCGTGCCCGACCACTTCACCATCTCTATGTTCCTGCTGTTGCTGACGCTCTATATCTCAGGGAAGTGCATCCAGAAAGGAAGGGAGTTCCGTTGGTGGCAGTCGGCATTGCTCTTCTTCATAACGGCAGGCGTCACCCTCAGCAATGGGGTGAAGATATTCCTTTCAGGCCTGTTTGTCAATCTGAAAGATTTCTTCCGTCCGAAGTATCTGTTGTTGGCGGTGATTCTGCCTGCAGCACTCATCTGGGGAGTGGCCACGCTGGAGTATAAGATTTACGTGTTGCCTAAGGAGAAAGTCAAGCAGGAGGCTAAGGCAGAGAAACAACGACAGGAGGAAGCGCGTATCGCTCGGATGACACCCCAGGAACGCCAGCGTTACGAACAGCGCGAACAGAAACACCAGGCCAGACTACAGGAGCAGGCCGCCAAGTCGGGGACACCTATGAAAGAGCATGGTTTCTGGAAGTGGACCGACATCAGTACCTCGCGCATCCGTACCATCTATGAGAATCTTTTTGGTGAGACCATGCAGTTCCACCGTCAGCATTTTTTGGAAGACACGCTCGTGTTCCGGCCCGTGTTTGTGAAATACGACTGGTTGTGGAGTTATGTCATCGAGGGCTTCATTCTGCTCCTGGCAGCGATAGGCCTCTGGTGCGGGCGCCGTTCCCGTTTCCTCTGGCTCGCCTTCTCCTATTTCAGCTTCGACATGGGTATCCATCTCGTGCTGGGCTTCGGCATTAACGAGATCTTCATCATGGCGCCTCACTGGCTCTTTGTCATCCCGCTGTCGATTGCCTGTGCCTTCCAAGGCGCCAAAGGCATCCGACATCAACTTCTCCAACTGTCGGTCCTTGCCCTGACGGCCTATCTCTGGGTCTATAACGGCTGGCTCCTCGTGGACTTCCTTCGTTCCCCCATCAACGCCATTTTATAACTAATTAAATATATTGAGACAATGAAAAAGAATCTTATGTGGATGCTGGCCGCCATCCTTTGCTGCGGCACAATGACCGTCCAGGCTCAGGAAGAGCAGGAGTTTGAGGTAACGGAAGGTGACTTCAATGTTGTAAAGCAGAAGGGAAAGACGGGTTCCGTTACATTCGATTACGATCAGGCGAGGATGAGCAACCTCTCAACGAAGACCATTGACAAGGAGACCGTTGTGGAGTATCTTCAGAAAAACGACGAGAAAGCATTTCGTAAATGGGATGACTTCAAACAGGAGGGTAAGGAGATGTTCATCAAGCGCTGGAACGAAGAGAAGAGCAAGTGCATCAAACTGACAGAGAAGGGTGACGCCGACTATCAGATCATCATCAAGGCCGACCTCTTTGATGCTGGTAACTCGGGTTCTGCCACGTGGAGTTGGAGCAAACGCGACGGAGGTATTGTCATCTCCGGTACGTTGGAGGTCCTTGATGCCAGCGGTAAGAGTGTCTGCAAGATGAAGATCAACCGCTATCGTGGAGCTTCTTCGCGGAATGTCGACCTGAAGGCTCCCACTTTCCACCGTCGTTTTGTCCTCTTCCACAAGAGTTTGGCAAAGGACTTGCTGGAAACTATCCTTGATTGAGGAATTATAATCATCCCCGACCATTTGGCCGGGGATGATTGTTTTTATTCTGCTTCAAGCAGTAGGACGCGACTGCTCCAATCGTTCTTCTTTGCGTGTTCGGGCTCGTTGCGGTAGGGCATCTCGAGGCCGTGGTTCATCAGGTAAGCACCAGAGAACGACTTGCCTTCGACGTCCATGGGCCTCAGGTCGATGCGGTTCAACTCGTGTACCTTATAATATTTATTGGCATCGAGGCCGGCCATCTTGACTCGGGGTAGGTGTTCGTTCTGGAACGATTCGATCTTCCACCAGAAGAAGACGCTCTTGGTCTTCTGCTCGTTGACGTACATCAGCGAGGCGAGGCCCACCTTATCGTAGGGAGAGACGAGGCGGTAGAGGTCGCCAAACTGTACGATGGGACGGATTTCCTTATATTCCTTGATGGCCTGACGGCAGAGCGCTTTCTCGTCGTCGGTCATATTCTTGGGCTGTATCTCCATGCCGAGGCGACCACTCATGGCCACATCGATACGGTATTTCATGGCTGTGGTGCGGAAGACGGTATGGTTAGGTGTGGCTGAGATATGAGAGGCCATAGCGATAGCAGGGAAGAAATAACTGGTGCCCCACTGCATATAGATGCGCTGGAGAGCATCTGTATTGTCGCTGACCCAGAATTCGTCAAAATAGGGTAACACACCCCAATTGGCACGCCCACCACCAGAGGCACAAGCCTGAATAGTAAGGTCGGGATATTTGGCACGAATGCGTTGGCAGGTCTTCTCCAATCCACGGTGATACTCGATGTTGAGGTGGCTCTGGTCGTTCATCGTGAGATATTGTGAACCATGGTTCAGGATGGGCATGTTGGCATCCCATTTGATATAGTCGATCTCAGGATACTTGGCCATGAGGTTATCGACAATCGAGAAGACAAAGTCCTGTACCTTGGGGTTCGACATGTCGAGCACCACTTGTGTGCCACCACGACCCAGTACGGGTTCACGCTTCGGCGCCTTGACAATCCAGTCGGGGTGGGCCTCGTAGAGTTCAGAGACAGTGTTGGCCATCTCGGGTTCAATCCAGATACCGAACTTGATGCCATGTTTCTTGGCATCGCGCAGCAAGCCTTCAATGCCCTCGGGCAGTTTGTTTTTATCTACCACCCAGTCGCCAAGTGAAGAATTGTCTACTTTACGTGGGTACTTGTCGCCAAACCAGCCGTCATCCATTACGAAGAGCTCGCCGCCCATCGAGGCGATGTCACCCATCATCTGGTCCATGCCCTGCTGGTTGATGTCGAAGTAGACGCCTTCCCATGAGTTGAGCAGAATCTTGCGCTCTTTGTTACCATGGGCGAGCATGTACTTACGGCCCCACTGGTGGAAGTTGCGGGAGACGCCTGAGAGTCCGGCCTGTGAGAAACTGAGGGCGACCTTCGGCGTGGTGAAGGTCTCGCCTTTCTTCAGGTGATACTCGGAGTTGTCGGGGTTGATGCCGGCAAAGAAGTAGTGGTACTCGGTGTCGTCGGTATCAATCTTCAGTTGGAAGTTGCCGGAATAGCAGAGGGCTGCGCCAATTACGTCGCCAGTGTTTTCCTGGCCTTTACCGTTGAGCGAGAACATCACCTCGGCGTGGTCGGTATGGGAGTTGCGTGTACCGTCTTTATTCTTGATGACCTTCTCGCCAGGCAGGATGGGCTCTTCTACGAGACGGGCCTCGTTGGCCCAGGAACCGTAGAAATGGGAGAGCCATACGTTGCCGCGGCGGATGGGAAGAGAGCAGGAAGCAAACTGTGTCAGGGTGACAGGCTTAGCCTCACCGTTTTGGACTTCCGTCCAGGTCTCAATCATATCCTCTTCCTGATAGACTTTGTAGAAGAGTGTGACGGATATGGGATATACGGGATCTTTCAGCGTGATGCGGGTGATGTCTCCCTGACGGTCGAGGTCGGTCACGTAGAGTTCTGTCGACATGTTGCCATCGGCATGTTTCATGGCAAAGGCGGCCTCTGCGGGGCAATTCATGCCGTAGGCAGGGTAGGCGTCCATGCGTCCACTACGGGGAGCCTGCAAGTGTTGCAGGTCGTAGTCGCTCAACTTAGCGCCATAATAGACATACTTGGGCTGTTTGCCCTTTTCCACATTCAGTACCATGGTGGTGTTAGTGGTGTGGAGTGTTACCATCTCAGCCATTGCCCACTGGGCTGTGGCGAGGAGTAGTACGAAGATGAATAATTTCCTCATGAGAATCTAATTTCGTTATTGATGAATGATTTCTGTGTGCAAAAATACAAAAAACTTTCTTCTTTCATTTCTTAACTCTCAACTTTTTTGTACCTTTGCAGGCAAAATGTCAGAAATTGGTAAATAAATACTATATGAACCTGTTTGATATTGTCTTGTTAGCGGTTGCCTTGGCCATGGATTGCTTTGCGGTGTCCATCGTCAGTGGCGTGATGGCTTCTTCTGCCAAGGAGCGTCCGCTTTGGACGATGAAGGAGGTTCGTATGGCTCTGCTCTTCGGACTTTTTCAGGCCTTGATGCCACTGATAGGTTGGTTGGGTATCAGCTTCTTCCAACAGTGGATAGAGCAGTACGACCACTGGATAGCCTTCTTCCTTCTGTTGGGCATTGGTGGTAACATGATCCGTGAGGCCTTTAACCCAGAAGAGGAGCAGCACTTCAAACCAGACCAACTCCGTACGCAGCTAATGCTGGCTGTGGCTACAAGTATTGATGCGCTGGCTGTCGGCATCTCGTTTGTCTGTGCAGGCTATGAAAGGGCTTCGCAATTGACGGTTCCTTTGGTGATTATCGGAGCGATGTCGGTTTTCTTCAGTCTGTTCGGTACCTGGCTTGGCAGCCGTTTCGGTCTGACTATCTCCCGTAGGCTGAAACCGGGCCTCTTTGGGGGTGTCATCTTGATTCTGATAGGCGTCAAGATTCTTGTCTCGCATTTATTAACATAATGATAGGTATATGAGAAATTCTTTATCGGTGGTTTACGATTTTGTCAATAAACATGCTTATCCCATCCTGTTGGCATTATTTGTAATATGGGTGTTGGTAGGTGTATTCCCCCTTCAGTGTTATGAGACTGACGGTCAGGTAATTACCTTCGGCTGTGATATCACTTACCGTGAGGGCTGGTCACTGCCACCGCTTTATACCTATGAGTATCGTCAGCAACCGATGATAACAATTCTGATTACGGCGTTGAAGTATGTGTTGCCCTTCTTCACATGTGAACAGATTTATTATGTCTTCACTGTTCTCTGCAGCTTTGCCTTTCTGATAGGCTGTATAGAGTTCGGACAGCGGATTGTCAAGACGAGCCGTACGAGGCTTCTGATAGCAGCAATGCTACTACCGGAGATGTATGCCATCGCGATGTATTCTAATTCTGCCATCCCGGCCGCTGCCCTGATGATTTGGGCGCTGATACTCACTATGAAGCAGAAGCACTGGCAGTCGGTCCTGGTATTGTGTCTGGCCACGTGGTTCCGTATTGACATCGTCATGGTCTATCCTGTTATCCTGCCTTTGCTCTATTTCAGCGGGAAGTCGTTTAAGCAGAGTTTCTGGTTAGCGGCAGGCTATGGAATAGCTATTATTGTGATATCGTTATCGGGTTTCTGGTTGATGAATGCCCAGGTACTGGGAACGGTGGGCCTCTATGAGAAGTGGAACAACATCGTCACGCCGATGCAGCGTTTCTTTGCTATCTTCGGCTATTATTCCTTGACTTACTTTATCCTGTTGCCGTTGGGTATCTTTGCCATTGCCAGAAGCAAGCGGTGGAAGGAGTTATTCGTAGTGCTGCTGCCCATCGTGGTGTTACATATCGTGATGGCCGAGTTTGGCAATGCTTCGAAGCATTTCCTCTATAATGCACCGTTTGCCATTATTGCCGGTGT
>Ga0310786_10008751_pt1 | contig 12947 bp, 17 predicted proteins | sample AusTroGonzalo_MG_FD_203881 | JGI IMG/M metagenome (GOLD analysis project Ga0310786, IMG submission 203881) | Bovine rumen microbial communities from tropical cattle in Woodstock, Queensland, Australia - Gonzalo_03 (v2) (version 2) | ecosystem: Host-associated > Mammals > Digestive system >... | reverse complement strand
GCTCCAGGTCACTTTGCGACTTGATCTCTTTCAGGCCGGTCAGCTCTTTCCTGGCGCACCAGTTCGATCCATGGATGCCGGTCCACTTCAGGCCCATTCTCCGGATCGCGCCGATAATCAGGCCGATGCAGTCGCAGTATCCGTCAGATCCGTCTCCCGGCTCCCGGCGCTTTGGGTTGGAATTGAAGATCTGCAGGATCTTCTCCAGAAACAGTTTAATCACTTGATCCCAGGTCATCCGTTTTCACCTCCGTCGTTTACGGAACCTTCTTCATTGTCTTCGTCCTCCTGCGCAGAATTTGATATTTTCCCGTTCTTCAGCCCGATCTCAAGCTTGGCTCTGTTCAGCATGGCGAACACGCCTTTCTCATAGATCGAGTTCCGGGTGTAGGCCCAGACATTCAGGATCATGACCGCCGTAGCGATCAGCCCCATGTAAACGCAATACAGGGCAGCTTCCGGAACGAGCAGAAACAGAACCGTCAGCCAGGTCATAAAAAGGAACCAGAAGACAGATGTCCATCTGGCCAGCTTCTTAGAGAACTGCTTTTTCGGATCGATCCGGATCTCGCTCATGACTGGCTCACCTTACCGATCAGGCTGTTCGAATAATGCTGCAGATCGTCTCGTGCTTTCTGCATCTGATCCGCGTTTCCGTTGTGGAGCTCATGGTCCAGCACGGCCACCAGGGCGTTACAGGTAACTTCCAGCCCGCCGGCAATGACCTCATTGGACTTCTTGATCGTACTGATCGTGTCCTCGTGATTGTCCAGCCTGTTCTTGTCGTTCTCCAGTTTCGACTCGATGCCGGACAGTCGTGGTTCCAGTTTTTCCATCACCTTCGTGGCGATGTCCTCTGTCAGCTGCTGCCGGAAACCGTTGTCATGGGTTTGCTCCTCTTCCTGGCGCTCCTTCTTCCGGTTCTTAAATATCGTCCGGATCTTGTCGTACTCGATGAACAGCGCACCGAGCCCGACAACCACGATGATCGTGGTCCAGAGCATCTCAGGAGTGAAACCCTGAATGCTTTGCATCGTCCTCACCTCTATTCGTTTTTGTCTTAGATTGGCATAAAAAGAGCACCGGTTATTCTTCCGGTGCTGAGTGCCTGATGAGGACGTAGTCCTCACATATTTTGTCTCGCAGAGCCTTATCGTCCGTGTGCTGAAGGATGCCAAGGTAACTTTGAATCACGCTCAGGGCATATTCCATAGGAACATCTCCGCGCCCGTAAGCTTCCCGGACATAATTAAGATGCCGTTTCATCTGCAGGGAAGTCGACTTCCGCAGACTTATGCTGTGCGGTCTGACTATCTTCCCAATAAATTCGCACCCTTGTTCTGCTGGAATAACAGCTGTTTTATTGTTCAGCTGCAGATAAAAATTCTCGCGCAAGAAATCATCTGTCGCGCCGATGATATCCCATACCTGCTGTTTGCTTGGCGCAATGCACAGCATATCATCCATGTACCGAATGTAATACGGTGCCTGTAGTGCTCGCTTCACATAATGATCCACCGGCGTAAGCACTACGTTTGCTGTCATCTGACTAATCAGGCTTCCGACCTGCATTCCTATGCCGCTGACCATCTCAACATCCAAAGGATCAGAGTATTCGAGCGGCATTCCGAAAGGCCGGCCGTCAGATCTGATCATCGTTTCCAGGTACCAGAGCATCTTCACATCATCCAGCGGCTTCATCAGCTCGCGCAGCTGGATCTCGATCGGGATCCGGAAGAAGAACTTCTGAACATCCATCTTCCCGATATGCCAGTCGCCAGGGCGAAGCCTTACATGCCGAAGCCATTTTTGCAGCTGGTCACAGGCTTTGATTTGCCCTCTTCCTGGTATCGAACCGTAACTGTGTTCATACATGCTTCTGGAATAAATCGGCCAGAGCACGTTATACGCGGCGCAGTTCATTACCCGGTATTTAAATGGCAAAGCGTGAATAAGCCGGACCTTTGGGAAGTATTCGTAAAAAGCGTGTATGCCGTTCACGACAAGATCCTGCCAGATCAGATGATTTTGCGCTTCGATCAGGTTGTCTTCCAGATGAGCAGAATAGGCAAGCACCTCCGGCTTGAACCGCTTGTTCTCGCGGGCCAGCCTGTATCCGTCATACAGATTCTCGAATTGATAGAATCTTTCGAAGACTCCGCTGTGCTTTTCCATATTCCGTTCCTCATCCAGTTCTGCGCCTATCAGCCCGGTTTTTCCGGTTGCGGATTACGCAGCTGTTCGCCTTTTTCTGCCGTTACCGACCGAGGAGTCAGGCCCCTTTATCATCACCGTTCTGGACGGATGCCCTTGAGCATTCGACATCTGACTTCGACGCTTTGCAACGCCAATGATGAAGCGGAGCGGAAGCCGATGTTGCCGTTCGCGTTCGAACGAGGATTGTTGCCGTTCGAGTTGAAGACGCCGGCGTTGGCACCATTGTTCCAATTGCCGCCGCGGTTGAAGGACCGCAACATCACTCCGCAAACTCGACCTGAGCCCTATGTCTGTGACCTGTCCCTGACGGATTTGATCAGGCCACCGATCATCTTTCCGATCTCCACGAGCTTTGAGACCCATACCTCGTAAGTATGGAAGGAGATGTATTTCAGCTCCATCGCAACGCGGAGATAGATCTTCAGCTTTTCATTGCAGATATCCATGTTTTCGAGCGTGGTCTTTTTCGTATACCGTTTTTCCTCGGTGATCGTAAGTTCCAGGAGCTCGTTCATACAGGTTCTGATGTCTGCTGCCAGGCTGAATTTCTCTACCTTCGGAAAGCGGGAGAGAATGGGATAACCGTAGGTCATCATATCCTGCACCTTCTGCAGAGTTTTGAAGTCCTCGGTTGCCATTCACTCCCACTTCCCTTCGGCATCATGGAAGAGAGGATAGCAGAAAAAGACGTTTCTGTGTTATAAAACGGACAATGTCCCGATATAAGGGACACTTTTTTGGAAAAAAAATTTCCGCGCTTCGCGCGGAAGGGAGTCATCGCTTTCGCGATGACATCAGGATTCAGTTACGCAGTGGGCAGCTGAACGAAAGCGGAGCGGAAGCCGATGCTGCCGTACGCGCTCGAACGAGGAGCGCCGTTCGAGAGGAAGACGCCGGCGAAGGCACCATGGCCCCAATTGCCGCCGCGGTAGAAGGACCGCTCTGCTTCGGCATTGTTGAAGTAGAAGTAATCTCCGTTGTAAGCACCGGCGGTACTGTCATACTTGAACATGCCAAGAGCCTGCAGGAGCAGTTTCGTTGCGTCTCCGATATTGGCAGAACAATTCACAGATTCAAAAGTGCATCCATGCGCACCGGGTGCAGAATCGGAGATGGTCGTATCATACTTGCAAGCGGAGCTTACCCAGTCCATCTTTACAGATCCGGAGGTCGTTCCGTTTCCGTCCGGAGTGATCAGCGTGCCGTCATCGGCTTTGATAGCCATCCACTGGGCAGAAGCAGCGGTCTGCGGATTCGCTCCATCAGCACCGTTGTTGTTTGCGAGAATCTGCAGTTCGCCCTTGACGGTACGGATGCCGCCGCACCATTCCCAGACATTTCCGTTCAGGTCCCAGATGCCGTTCACGGTGCCGTCGTGGCTCCAGCTCAGGGGGCCGGTTCCAGTCGCAACGCGCCCGATATTGGCACCATCCATGCTGGTGGGGATCGCCTGATAGACGCTGTCACCAGCGTCTTTGCCGTAGTTGTTGTTGCCCTTCGGCATGGATCCATTGTTCTTGCACCACTGTGCAATCAAGCCCCACTCCATCATGGTCATCAGGTGCCACCCGGCGCCTTTTGCCGTACAAGCAGACAGAGCGGCATCAAAGTTGATGCTGGTTTTCGGATCCTGTCCGGGCAGAGAATAGGCGCGTCCGTTCTGTACGATGTTCTGATACTTGCTGATATAGATCGCGTCCACTTCCTGGCCGTTCACGATGAAAGCAGGATGCGTGGCCGTGGAAGCGCCCAGGCCGAGCTGAGCATAGGTCATTTTCGGGATCTTCACCATAATGGACGGGAGACCCTTATCATCGTAAAGGATTTCGTTTGCGGGAGCCAGCGCTTTCAGCGCCAGATTCGACAGATCAAAATTGTTAGGCATGTTTCATATCCTCCTTAATCTTCGATAGACCACAGGCTCAGTGTCACGAGATCCAGATCCAGCGGAACGGGAACCAGGATCGTCTTCTCCGGATCATCCGGATCGGCTTCCTCGTTGTACCTCCGCGCAGGGATGTCGATCTCAGCGACATAGCGGCGGCCCGCGGCAGTTCCGAGCACCAGGCAGTCATCCTCGTCATAGCAGACGTCGATATGAACAGCCCAGTCTTCTTCGCGCTTGATCAGGTTGATGGTGAGATCATCGTCAAAGGTGATCTTCTTCTTGGTGGCCGTGTCCTGAATGTCGTATTCGATTTTAGGCCCTTCGTTCTTCTCTACGATAATCATGATATGATTCCTCCAATCACAATGTACTCAACAACGGCAGACTTCGCGCTGCCGGTGAAGGCCAGTTTGAATCCGTTGACCTGCTTGTCAGATGCAACGACTTCGCCGGGGTTTCCGTTCGCACTCTTGATATCCGCAATGATCGCGTACTTCACGTTCTTCTGCGTTTTTACAAGCGCAACGGTCTGCTGGCTGTTATTGAACGGGAACGCGCCGGTATTGGTCAGCGTCACCGTGCCCTGTTCACAGATCAGCGCGTCAGCTTCGTTCTGCCATTCATGCTGGCGAAGCGCGTTGATCAGCAGCGCAACAGCCGTGTCTTTGTCCAGGTCCACCAGAGCAAGCTCTGCCTCAACCTGCTGGGTGCCTTCGCCGCTCTTTTCATCGGCGTACTTCATGGCTTTTTTCAGCGTAAGGAGATCCATGCCTTACACCTCCCGCCATACATCATCCGGCCCCAGCAGATAGGTCTTGCTCATGTCCTGCAGGTACGCGATACTCCCGGCTACGGTCTTCGTCTCAGTGCCACTCTGGCTGTTGGGAAGATCCGAAGCGTCGGCAGCTGCGGTCATGATGAACTCCCGGTAGTTTTCATCCTTGCCGGGGCCACCTCTTACAACCTGTTTGATCATCTGTCAAAACCTCCTATCACAGCATAGGTTACCTTCACGCTGGAAGCGGATCCGGTGTATGCGATCTTGAAGCCGTTCACCTGGCGCTCGGAGATGTCCACATCTCCGGCAGGTCCGCCGGTGGGCTCCACCTTGATCACTTCCACGATGTAGTTCAGATTGTCCCTCGTCACGGTCAGCGGTACCGTCACGATGGAATTGTTGAACGGGAACTGCATCGTGTTCGTCAGCGTTACGCTGCCGGTTTCCTGGTCGGTGGCACGTTCAAGCGCTTCGACGCGCCATACGGACTGCCGGAGACCGTTGACCATCAGATCCTGCGCAACATGCGCGTCCATGATCCCGTCTTCCATGTTGTTCCAGTGGGCCGCGTCCTGAGGTGTGCCCTGTACGTAGATCTCACCGGTTACAGGATCATGGCGGATCAGCCCGCCGCCCAGATCCGTTTCCGTGAATATGCCTTCATACTCGGTTACCTCGTCGACCCAGTTCGTCCGATTGTACATCCTTAGCTCACCTCGCTTTCTGTGATATTGAAATCGAACCACTGCATCAGATTCGTCGTAGCGCGTTCGATCACAACATTGATCGTTTTGGACGCCCAGACTTCATTCAGCTGCGAAATGAGCCGGACACCGGTAATCGTGCAGGCTGCGCCGTGCGCGATCTCGCACTTGACCCGAACCGTGCCGTCGTTCATGATCGCAATCTCGACCAGGTTCGCGTCATACCAGGTCGATCCGACCCGGTACTGTCCTTTGTAAATCTGCCGTTTGATAAAGTTCCGGAAATCCCTGAGGGCTTCGTTGGAAAGCATCTGGTATTCACCTCCTTACATCAGCGCGTGGAGCGGCGTTCCGCAGGGCCTGACACGGTAAGAGCTGGTCAGCCCTCCGGAGTCCAGCACGATCCCGCTGCCGTTTCGCTGGCCATGCACCGCTCTTGTGGGCCGCATACCGGATGCCAGCACATGGTATGTCTGGTTGTACCGGGCTGTGTTCACAATGATGTTGCAGCACACGCGGATCACCGGTTCACTGCCGTCCATGGCGGCTCTCGCCGGTTTGAATAAACGCACCTTGTCCAGTGCGGGATCAATGTAAATGGGCGTGGAAGGATCGGACGCGTCCAGCACAATCCGGAAGTGGAACGGATCCCCTCCGTAATTGAACCATTCGTCTACGATCGAATTGGGCCATACATCGCTCAGGGCCTTTTCAACCGCTTCCACCGTACCCATGCGCCGGTGAACGTACCAGCTGTCCTTGACCGTCCTGCGCTTGATCTCCAGCGTGGCATCGTAGTCATACCAGTCGATCTTCAGATCCTCCGCCAGTATGTCCAGGATACCCTCATCCAGTTCGTCAATCCGGCAGTAGATCGCCGCCTTCCTGGCGTCCGGAAGGCGGCTGAACATCACCCGGGCGGCAACCTCCGCCAGCTGCTTGAGATGCTCGTCCTGCAGAATCACGTCCGGCAGATTCGCCATGAAGGCGTCTACGCTGAAATTACTCATCCTCGTAGCCCCCGTTCGTCAGGGTGATTCCGGTGCACTTGGCGATCTGCGGGACCGTGTCGCCAAAGTCCGTGTCCGGATCGTAGTCCGAGTAATCGATCACGCCGTCCCGCAGAACGGTGTAGGTCGGGGAAGTGATGACGCAGCGCTTCGCACCGGCATCCAGCACCCGCCGGATCAGCTCGTCCGGAACGATGTCCCTTCCGAGCTTTCCGCTCTGCCAGATCACGTATTCCGCGACCGCCTGGGTGACAGCGCTCTGCACAGAAGCCCCGGAAGCTGTCGCGTTCTTCGGGATGTAGTAGGTCAGGTTCACGGTGTAGGTCACTTCGTCCGGATCGTTCACCGTTACCTTGTCGGTCAGCGGCCTGCGTTCCTTGGCGCTGCATTCCGCAAGAACCTCCGCTTTGACTTCGCTCCCGGCAATCGTGCCGTCATCCATCAGGCAGTAGATGTACACCTCGCCGTCATACGGCGAATTGACCACCACGTCCCCGATGTCGCTGTTGGCGTGTTTGGCGAAGTAGATATAGGCGCCCTCCGCGCCGCAGGTGGAATAGGCATCCTGACTCTGGCGCATCAGCTCGTAGTATTCATCGTCTGTCGGGACGTCCGAGCCGCCGCCTGTGGCATCCGTGTTCTCGCAGCTGTCGTAGTAGGGGAACACATCCACGCACTTGCAGATCTCTCCGGCCGCGTATCCGTTTCCCTCCGTGCCGATTACCTGGCAGGTGGCGTGCACCGTGCCGGTGGTTTCCCCGGCGTCAATCTGCAGGTCATCGTCCGTGGTGAACACGATCGTCTGATCAGCATCCGACACCCGGGTTCCGGCGGGAACGATCACGGCTTCATCCTGCGCTTCGCTCAGCGTGAACTGGATGGTCGCGCCGGCGTATGTCGCGTCCGGCCTGCTCTCTTCGTAGTACATCTGGCCCAGCGCGTCCAGGTCTTCGCCGCTGGCCCGGGAAGGCAGGTTCTGATTCCCGGCGTAGTTCACGTTCGCCGCGTTGTACTGCGCGATATTGGACAGGATCCGGCAGAAAAGCAGGTCCGCGCCGGTGGGCCGGGTCTTCCCGGTGACCGCCGTGTAAATCGCGGCTACGTCCGCGTCAATCTGATCCGTGTCCATGTTGACGAACTGATACATTTCATTCGTCCGGCTCATGGGATCGTCACCTCCAGAATAGGAATCAGGATATCCGGATGGTTCGGATCATCCTCAAATGTGATTTCTTTCAGCGTGGCCCGGCTTTCATGCAGCCGGAACTGTTCGCTGATGGCTACGGCGTACGCGGCCTTGGCGACCGGCACAGGCTTGTGCATGACTTCCGGATCCAGACCGTAATCCCTGAGGTTCGGGCAGCTGCCCTGCGTGGTCTTGAGGATGCACAGGATGTTCTGCACGATGTCCTGTTCGCTGTCCTCTTCCGGGAACAGGGTCAGGTTCAGCTCGTCAGATCCCTTGATGATCACCGTCATACGTCTCCACCTGCTTCCGTCAGCGTCACCGTGACTTTCGCCTGGGTGATGTCGCCCTCTTTGTACACGTACTCCACGTTGTACGGAATCGATTTGACAACCCAGGTTCCGAACAGCTTGTCGCCGAGCACCAGGTTGCAGATCGTTCCGTCCTCCATGAAGGCTTCCAGCTTGTCCAGTTCCTTCTGCGGGTTCACGCCAAGGTAGGCGCTCAAAAGCATTTCAAACGTGATCTGGTCCGCGTCCATTCCGGTCATCTCCGGCACAGCCTTGTGACCGTGGATCTTGTGGGTCGTATAGTTGGCCTGCTTCCGCACCTTCATGTTGGAAAAGGTCTCCACCAGACCGGAGGAGACCTGAAAAGCAACGTCCTTGCTGGCTTTGCCGACCCCGAGATATCCGACTTTCATGGAATCACCCCCGCGATATACCCAGGCGCGTTAAAGCCCGGTTCCATAATCACCAGCACCTTGTCGTTCACCTTCGGCATCCAGCTTGACGATGTGTGGCTGTGGCTTCCGGCAGAATTTGTTTCACCGTCAGGGCAGGTGTGCTTATGGCCCCCGCTGTAGTTCGTGGTCAGTCCAGGGAACTGAAGCACCGGTAGCCAGTCGGAAACCATATTGCTCCGGGCGGGATAATACACGCGGGCTTTTTTGTTGTTCGCATCGATCGATGAAACCTTGCCAATGCGAATCAGATCATTGGCGTCCGCCATGCTTCATCCCTCCTTAATCAAGGTAAACGACCTGCCCGTTGACGACGGTCGCGTTCCTGGTTTTGACGCCTTTGCCGACAGGCGTTTTCGGGTCGACCCATTCGATATTTCCGATGGGGATCCAGCCGGTGATGCCACCGGGGCCGGAGCACTTCCTGCGTCCGTTCTTGGCAGATCCCAGGATCGTCAGCTTCTGGCCCTTGGCGATGGCGCCGACCGTCCATTTGTCTTTCTCATTCTTGTAAACGCTCGTTGCGCACTTGGTCCGCGGCTCCTTCATTGTGCCTGTTTGCGTCTTTCCTCCGGTGCCGCCGCCGGTATCCTGCTTTTCTTCCTCGGTCTTGACGGTGACAACGGATCCCTCCGGAATCGTCCGGAGCGTGATCTTGGTTGTATAGCCGCTGCTGCCGATGTCGTGCTTCGCGCATTTGATGATGTACTTGTCATCCCACATGCCGAAGCCTTTGATCGTGATCGTCATGCCGGCGCCGATCATGGGATTGCCGATCAGGGTGAAGCTTACTTTCCGCTCGTATTTGTTGTGAAGGCGCAGGATCTTTGCCGCCAGCTCTCCGGCTTCGGCCATGCTGTGCACAGGCCGGTTGGTTACGGTGCAGACGGTGTGCTCCTTTGCTTCAGCGTCGTAATCGTCCGCGTTGGCGGTCGCTTCGTACTTGGTGCCGGTGGCAGCGTCATAATACCGGACGATACACTGGTCATAGTGCGTGTCGCCGTCCTGGGTGTCCAGGTCGTACTTGGTATAGGTGCCGTCCATCCATTCGATGGTGGACACGGCCTGCATATTCTCGTACCGGGCCTGGTCGAAGATAATCAGCTTCAGCCCGGAGATCTTCAGCGAATACCCGTGATCGTGGCACAGCTGCTGCAGGAACGCGATATCCGTCTGCTTCGCCTGTTCCACCCGGGCATAGCTCGGATCGTTCGGGCAGTCGTAGAGGAAGCCGAGCCCGGCCTTCTGGGCGATTTCCGCGCCGATCTTCTTGAGCGTGTAGTTTTCCCAGCTTTTGTCCCGCTCTTCGGTCCTCACGCCGTTGGAGTACGGCAGGGACGTGCCCTTGATCAGGATCTGGGACGGCGGACCGCTGGCCTTCAGCTGATCCAGTTCAAAAAATCCGAAGTCTGCGCTCCGGATCTTTCCGTTGGGATGGTACTGCTTCACGCCTGCGGATATTGTCAGGCCCTTTGTTCCTTGCTTAATACCGTATGCCGCCTGGGCCATGGTATCGTTCAGCCACTGGCCAAGCCATTTCTTTTTCCGATCCTGGATCTTAATCTGCAGATCGTCCGCTTCGTCTTCTTCGTTGTCTGTGTAATTCAGAGACAGCAGGCCCTCGTTGACAGGCTGGGAAATATCCACGCCGTCAAAGGAGACCGCGACTTCCGTATGAAGCGCTTTTCCTTTCTCGCCGGTGGTTTCAATGCCGGTAATGATGACGGGTTCCGGTGCTTTCGGAGGAGCCGTTTTTTCAGGCTCCGTTTCCTCCCAGGTGACAACGATGTAGATATACGATCCGCCGCGCAGCTGACATGCCCACCGTGTAACGCCGTCTGTCTTGATCTCGGTGATTCCGACATAGTTCGCGTTGGTCTGCAGGTCAAGCTCCTGTTCTCCGCTTTTCCCCGTCGGCACGTCACCCAGCTGCTCGCCGCTGTCCGTGCGTGTCACGACCATATGCCGGTCGGAAGCGTACACATTCCGGATGTCGATCTTCAGCTTGGCGCTGGTGATCTTGTACGGCGTGGCGGGAAACGATCCGGAAATAAGGTTCAGTTTCCACTTCTGCGCAGACGCGCCGTTGTAGATCTCCCGGTGCGGACTGAGCACGGCCGACTTGTACGTTACGGTTCCGGTTGCCATGTCTTATCTCCTCCAGGGCGGCAGCATGTCCAGCGTTTCGTCCTGCATCTCGATCTCCGGCACGTTCAGGACGATGCCGGCGGGAAACACGTAATTATCCGCCAGATAATCGGAGTTGTTGGCCATCAGCTTCCCGGTGTAGGCTGTAGATCCGTACACCTTGAAGCTGATGGCGTCCCACATATCTCCGCTGACCGTGGTATAGGTACTCATGCGTACTTCCTCCTTGTCCGGTCATTCTCGATTTCGTCCAGCATTTCCTCAAGCTGTCCGCGCATATTCTCCGTCTGCTCTTCCAGCATGGCCCGAAGCTCTTCCGTGTTCGAGCTTCCGGACAGATTGAACTGCGGTTTGAAATCGATGCTGTACACGTTTCCGCCGTTTCCGGAGCTCTGAAGCGCGGTAACGGGTTCCGCGTTTGGCGTGAGCTTGTCCATGGTCCGCTGCGTCTCGCTGGCGTCCATGATCTTCTCGCCGCCATTGAGGTAAACCAGCTCGGGGCCGTTTTCACCAACCATGGCGAAGCCTTCCGGAGCGTTCTCCGTACCTCCGGCGAATCCGGGGAAGTTCAGGCTCAGTGACAGCTTCTTCATCGCCGCTGCCGCGACCTTTGCGAACGCGCTTTCAACAGCGCTCTGCTTTCCAGCGGCGGCATCCGCGAATGCCTGCATGGTCGAAGCGCCTGCTGAAGCCGCTTCGTCCGACTTGTTCATGTTCTCGACGGTTGTATTCAACTGGGTTTCCAGCGCCGTCATTTTCTCAGTGAAGTCCGTCTGCATTTCTGCCACGGTGTCCGCGAATTCGCCCTTAGCCTTCTCGATCTCGGCGAACTTGTTATTGATCTCGTCAATGGAGTCGCCGCCGTTCTTGGCCATATCGTCCACGAGGGCCTGGATATAGCCGGCGCTTTCAGCGGTACCGTCAGACAGTTCAGCCAGGATGGATTTATCCAGTCCGGCTTTTTCCAGGAGCTGCAGGTTCTCCTGGTACTTCTGGATATATTCCAACTGGGAATCCATGGCGGAAATCATATCCGTCACGCTGGTTTTCACGGCTTCCGGAGCGTTCTGGAACAGTTTCAGCTGCCCGTCGATGCTGTTGTAGGCGGATTCGTAGGCCGTTGTATACGCTTCGGACAGCGCTTCCATCTGATCGATGATAGGCTGTGTGGCGGTTGCTACATCCTCGGCGGTATAGGCAACGTCTGCGTCCGCTGCAGCAAGTTCTCCGCTGGCGTCAGCCGCTTCCTCCGTCGCCGCGGCCCGTTCCTCCATGGTCGTCTTAACACGTTCCATGATGGAGTTGACAGTCGCTTCGCGATCTTCCTGACCGATCAGGGCGTCGTTCAGCAGGGTCCGGGCTTCCGCTTCATCCAGCACACCGGATTCGATGGCGTTGGCGATGTTGTCAATGTAGTTCTGCTGGTCTTCCTGAAGCGTCTGGATGTTTTCCGCGTACTTCGTAACCTGGCCGTTGGCGTCATCAATATCCCAGGTCAGATCCTCGTAGGAATCGGCGTATTTCTCGATGAACGCGTCAGCGGCTCCGATACCATTCAGCCAGGCGTGTCCGAAATCTTCGTAGGGAGCTTCCTGCAGAATCTGGTTCATCTGCTGGAGCTTCTTCTGCGCGTTGTCGTAATCCCCTGCGCTTTCGAAGTCCTTCATCTCGCCGTACAGGGCACGGAGACGTCCGGCGTAGGAATTCGCGTAATCGTCGTATTCGGCCTGAACCCTGGCAGCTTCAGCTATGGCTTCCGTTCTGGACGCTTCAGCTTCCGCCATCCGGTTGACGCTTTCAACGTAGGAGGAAGCGCCGCCGGAAACGTTCGCCTTGATTCTGTTCGCGGCTTCCTTGGCAGCTGCGTCAGCTTCTTCCATCATCGCTTCAGCGTTTTCGGAATGCGCATCCGCTTCGTTGCCGGCGGAAATGCCGAGTTGATCTTCGATGGCTTTCAGTTCGGTCAGGCGATCCTGCAGCGTTTTCGCCGCGCTTTCGGTGACAACGTACTGGCCTGCGGTCTGCTGGTAGGCCGTTTCGCACTTTTCGACTTCCTCGCGCTGTGCTTCAATGGCCTTGTTTACTTCTTCCAGCTGCCCACGCAGGGAAGTCCTGGCATCTTCGGTCTCGGCATGTTCCAGCCGCGTTTGCAGCTGGCCCTGACGCTCTTCCAGATCTGCCATAGCAGTCTTGGCTTCCTTCAGATCTGTCTTGGCCTGCAGCGCGTCAGCCTTCAGTTTGTCCACATCCGCCTGCATGGCTTCCATGTTGTCC
>Ga0310786_10008750_pt1 | contig 12948 bp, 9 predicted proteins | sample AusTroGonzalo_MG_FD_203881 | JGI IMG/M metagenome (GOLD analysis project Ga0310786, IMG submission 203881) | Bovine rumen microbial communities from tropical cattle in Woodstock, Queensland, Australia - Gonzalo_03 (v2) (version 2) | ecosystem: Host-associated > Mammals > Digestive system >... | reverse complement strand
CGAGGAATGGCTGCGGCAAAACGTGGTGAATACGCCCGCGACGCTTATCGTGGACCCTCCGCGCACGGGCCTTCCGAACGAAGTCCTGGATGCCCTCGTGGCCAGTTCCGTGAACCGCCTGATTTACGTTTCTTGCGATCCGGTGACGCTGGCGCGCGACTACGCCAAGCTTTCTGCGGCCGGATTCACGATAGGGAAGGCCGAAGGATTCGCATTTTATCCGCAAACGCCCCATTTGGAGATGCTTTTGGTGCTAGACCGCTGATTTTACCCTTGTTTACACCTTTTTACACGCCTTTTTGCTAATTTATGTGTGTATAGGATTGAATATGAGGATTTTATTAGCAGCACTTCTTTTTATGGTCGTTGCGTCTTTTGCACAGAGCGCGGCGGCCGACAAGTCGATGGGCGCGGGTGTTTGGCTCCAGGCCGGTAACCCCGGTGAGCATGCCGGTCTCGATTTCCAAATGCGCATGGGCCCCGAAGTCGTAATCGACATTTACGGGCACCTCTACTTCAGCAGTGGAGATAATTCTGCCGGCGTTTATTTCGGTTATTACTGGAACCTCTACCTCGGTATGATTCCGCAGAACTTGGGACGCATGGGCTTCTACGCTGGCCCTGCGGGCGGTATCGGCTGGTGGGACGAAGATGTGACCCATGATTGGGATACGGGCGGTATTGCGATTCGCCTGGGCGTGACGGGCGGTTATGAATGGGAATTCCCGGTAGTTCCCTTGCAGCTGTACTTGGAATTGAATCCGGTGGCGGAATTCCACTATGTGTGGTGGGAAATCCATGGCCACGATGATAGCGATACGGAATGGGAAATTCCCGATTTCTATTTCAGGCTAGGCCTGCGCTTCTGGTTTTTATGATAAGGAAGGAAAAAATGAAAACAGCTCACGCTATTCTAGCAATGCTATTGACAATCGGCTCCCTGCTGGTCGGTTGCCGTACCGAGGACCCCGTCATCGTATGCGGTAGGGAATGGAACCCTGCCTTGCAGATCGTGGCGGATACAGCCACCGAATTCGGGATGGGCGAACCGCTGTACATCCAGTTCCGCTACGGAACCGGGTTTGACTTCGATGCGCTGAAGATTTCCTTCTTCGAAGGAACTCTTGCGAACAAGGGCGCAGAAATCTGGAGCCACGACGCGCGCGTTTCGGAGAAGATGAGCTCGTACACGCTCCAGGGCCGCACCAAGCACAGCGAGTTCATGTCGGCTCGCGAGCTCACGAGGCACAAGGAACCGGGTACGGTGGTAATCGAAATCTCCACGGACGGCCGTGTGCTTGCCTCGAAGCAGATTACCCTGGTTAAGAAGTAATAATCTTTTGTATATTGAATAATCATGAACTTTAAAGCCCTTTTACCTGCGGCATGTTTTGCCTTATTGCTTTCTGCTTGCGGAGAGTCCGAAGTAACCGTGAATTACAAGGTCGCCACTCCCGTGGACATAGAACTTTATGCCGAAAGTTATTTCGCGACGATTGACCTGAAGGGCGAAGAACAGATGGGGACCATCACGGCCGCCTATGTGGACATGAACTTCTCTTCGTCGGGCGACACCCTCGTGGTGAAGCGCGAATACAAGATGGACAAGTCCCGCGGCTACCTCAAGAACTACATGCCCTCGGAACTGGCCTGGCGCGTAAAGAACGTGGATATCAAGGCGGTGGACCGCAACGTGCTCAGTGTGGAAGGCCTCGACGAAGGCTACGATTCCCTGCTGAAGAGGCTCCCGATGCCGGAACGCTGGCGCAACCAGCTTTTGAACCCGAGCTACAAGCCGCACCTGAAGCGCTTGGAAAAGCACCGCTGGGAAATGGACCACCTGCTTACGGGAACCGTGCCCGTGAAGGCAAACATCACTCAGTTGCTCAAGGACCAGGGGCGCTTGAATTTTGCGCTTATCAAGATTGACTCCGTGGTTACCAGGGGTTTCGAGAACCGCGACCACCGCAGGTGCCTGGACTACGTCGTTTACCTGCACGAGACGGAGAGCTTCCCGTACTACATCTGGGAACAGCACGTCAACAGCAACATCATTCCTGAAAAGTTCAAGGCCTACACCGCGGGCCACAAGGCCGAATACGATACCCAGTTCGAGGTGATGATCGACCCTGAGACGGGCATTCCGTGCCAGGAACGCGAAGTGAAGGTGGGGACGCATACGATGGCGCACCCCGTGACGAAGGATACGGTGACGTTCATAAGCCACGTGACCAACGAACGCCTGTATAACTTGAAGGTCAAGTACGAAGAACCGGCGGAATAGTTCCATGCACGTTTTGTCCAGAATATTGCCGATCGCCGTGGTGTCCGCGATTTTTGCGGGTTGCACGTCGCACCCGTCTCCGCAGCAGACGATGGTGGACGACCGCCACATGATCTATACCCAGATGTACAAGGCGTACAAGGAAGCCGAGGACAAGTACTTGAACCTGCTCTTCAATATCGAGCGCATGCCCGAAGAAGAAGAGCTGTGGATCATGAAGCGCGAGCAGATGCAGGAACTGGTCCAGCTCCGCGAACTCATGCTTGCCGCCCGTGCCGACCTGGACAATTCCATGCAGGAATGGGAAACTCACCTGACCGAAGTCCAGGGCGAAATCAAGAAGAACAAGATACAGCAGTACAACCCGAACTTTAGGGGCCAGGACGCAGAACGTACGAGCCCCGGACAGTTGCTGCCCGGCGAAGCCGACCGCCCCAGAAAGCGCTAATTCCCAAGGAATCGCGGTTGATGTGAGACTGGTGTCTATTGACCAGGGCTCTATCGGTATATATATTAACGAAAAAAGAGGTCTACAATGAATAGAAAAGCATGGGACATGGTTCTCTGCGTAGCCTTAGCCGGTTTTTGGGGCTGTGGAGATTCCAATACATCTGCCGCGGACTCTTCGACTACGGGTTCCTGTACCATTTCCCGTACGGCGACCACCATTGTTACCAAGGTGCATTCGGAAGGACAGTCGTCTACGACCGTTTATATTTTCGACGCTCAGGGCGAAATGACCTCTTCGACGGTTTCAATTAGGTTTGACGGTATTGATGAAACGACTGCCAAGGCCGCCTGCAATACGTCTTCTAGCAATGATGATGTGGAAATTGTATTTGAGGATGGATATTGCGTGACTACGACCAATGGCGGGTTCGGTAACATAGACGATATCTATGAGGCTCAACAGACGATGTGTGCCAATTTGGACAAGGCTTCAAAGCCTGGGAGAAGTTCTTCCTCGAAGGGTGGTTCGGGTGGCAAGAATGAAGTGGCCGACCTGGCGGCTCTTTTCCAGCTCCCGTGCTCCGAAAAAACGGAAGGCCGCTCCGCATATGTCAAAAGCGAGAAGACGGATTATGTATGTGCGCCGGTTTCCCTAGGCGTGGTTTCTTCTTACCAGTGGGCGCCTGTCGTGTCTAGTATTTCCGATATGGATGACTGTTCGCAAAGCTTTGCGACCGCCAATCCCAAGAAGACCTATGTGTATGCGAAAGATGACAAACAGGTCTATTCCTGCAGTATCGATGCGGAAACACTTGACTGGGCATGGCAGAAGTTGGGTGAAGCTATTGATTTAGATGATGATGACGATGATGGCGGAAATACTGGCAAGTCCTCCTCGTCGACGGGAAAGTCGTCTTCTAGCGTGTATAAGGGTGTAACCTTTGCCGATGGCGTAATCTGGCAACCTTCGTACCAGGGCCGAGCACGGACGTTCTTCAATACTGTGGAAGAAAAGTCGTTCCTGGAAGAAGCTGCGGTTACAAAAGACTATTCGGGCTGGTGGTATGTTTTTGATGACTCTGCCGACGAAGGTACGTCTATCGCCGAGTTTGAAGTGACTGCCTCCAGGGTATCCGTAGACATTATATTGCAATACAAGGAATGGTACGAGGCAAGCGATGGTGTCTATACTTACTGGGCGCCGAATCCTTATCCCTATGCGGCGCTCGGGTTTGATTGGGCTCCGGTCAAGGGACAGACGGTTGACTTGACGACCAAGATGGATGGCATTTGCGTTACTTACGATTCAAAGTCGAAATTTGAAATCGTCTTCAAGTCTAGCAAGGACGGGAGCACTTCGTGGTATTATGCGGCACCGGAAGCGTCGAACAAAAAGACGGTGAACATCTCGTTCTCGAGCGGTTCGTCGCTGAAACAACCGTCATGGGCCGTAGAACAGGATGTGTCTTATCCGACGCTGGCAAACGCTCTTGCGAATGCTGAGGGATTGCACTTCAAGTATTCCAATGACGAAGCAAATGTTTCGTGTGATGAAAAGTATTCCATATCGTGCTATACGACAAGGTCTACTCAGATCAATATTTATAAAATAGGCTTGTACGGTACTTGTGAATAATTGCTGAAAAGGGACGGGTTATGAATCGAGTGTATTTGGCGGGAGTTCTGTCGTTTATAGCGTTCCTTGTCGCTTGTGATGACGACAGCTCAAGTTCATTTCCTTTTGTTGAGGAACATGCTGGTCAAACCGATAACGGGATTGATACTGTTTCGAACATGTTCGCTCTCGGTAGATGTTCCGATGAAAATGAAGGTAAACGGATTTTTGTTCAAGAAGATTCTGAGGTTTTCTATTGTGACGGTTCCATGTGGAATATTGGAGAACCGGAGGAATCCTCCTCGAGCAAGACTTCATCAGGGGCGAAATCATCTTCGAGTCAAAAGTCTTCTTCAAGTGAAGACGGGTCGTCATCAAGTAAAAAATCTTCTTCAAGCATAAAGTCTTCTTCAGACCAAGAATCTTCGTCGAGTAAGGATGATTCAAAGTCTTCATCGAGTAAGGAGAATTCAAAGTCGTCTTCGAGCAAAGAAGATGCTCAGTCATCTGCCGGAACGAGCAGTTCCGCCGAAAAACCGAAATCATCTTCAAGCGAAGTGTCCTCGTCGAGTGTGGAATCTTCATCAAGTGAGGCGTCATCGTCGAGTGAAGAATCTTCATCGAGCGAGGAATCTTCATCGAGCGAGGAATCCTCTTCTAGTGTCGAGTGTACAAAGGAAGATACGGATACTTCCATCGTTGACCGCCGAGACTGCCAGGAATACAAATTCAAAAAGATAGGGTCGCAAGTATGGTTGGCGGAGAATCTGAACTACGATGCTCCAGAAAGTACTTGTAGCGACCAGCGCCTGGGCGAAGGCTGTAAAAAAATTTGGGGACGCCTTTACACTTGGCTGTCTGCGGTGGGCAAGGTTGACGAATGCACTTATAATGATTCCTGTGGAATTACAGGAATGATACAAGGAGCCTGTCCTGAAGGCTGGCATGTCCCTTCGTATACAGAGTGGCAAACATTAGAAGCCTACGCGGGTGGTGGAACACGTTTGAAATCTAGGGATGACTGGTATGTCAGCAATCTTTCCGATGAAAAACCGTCGGACAGAGATTGGTATGGCTTCTGTGCATGGCCGGTAATATCGTCATTGGTATCAAGTTATGGATATAGCGCTTATTTCTGGCTGTCAACGGAAGGGTTTGAACGTGGCAAGGCCTGGTTTGTAGAATTGGGCCATGGCGTCAACACTGTCACGCATTCGACCGTTCGCAAGGATTACAAATTTTCTGTCCGTTGTTTGAAAGATTACGAAGAAGAATAGAGCGTAAATTGGCTATTGCCACGAGTTGATAAATCCCATCCCAATCGCGAACCTGATTCGCGTGGGCGCAAAGTCTTCGGGGATAAGTGGCATGTCGATGGGGTTGAGTTTTTTACCGCCATGCAAGTTCTCGTCTTCGCCGATGCGGCTTAGGCCGCGGGCGAGCGTGAACGTGATATCCAGCGGAGTGCCGTAGAATATGCGGTTGCTCATGCGGAACGATAATCCGACGGAGCGGTCCCAGAAGCGGTGGTCGGTGAGCTTGTCCGTGTCGAACCACTTGCCGTTCCAGGCGGCGCCCGTCTGTGCGAACAGGTCGATGTAGAAGTGGCGCGTCTCGAATATCCACGCTCCCTTGCGCCAGTCGTCGTAGACGGGGAAGAGGTAGTGGAGTTCCGCGACGGCGGTGCGCATGCCCGCGAGCGTATAGCTTTCGGAGCTCCTCAGGTAGGGGTAGCCTTCGAGGAACACGGGGCTGTAGTAGTAGGAGTCGAGCGAATCCTGGTTTGCGTCGGTGCTCCAGTTGAATATGCCGCCAATCTTGCCGCCGGCTGCGAGGCGCGCGCCGGTGAGCGGGCTCTGGATGCTCCCGTAAAGGTCCAGCCCGAAATCGTTGATGTTGAAATTGCGGTATTTGGGCTTGATGGTTCCGCTGGCCGTGACGGTGAAGCTTTCGGCGAAGGTGCCCGGGCGGTAGAGGTCGGAGTTGGCGTACTGGTAGTACAGCCGGAGTCCGTTGCCCTGGCCGGTCACTTCGGCGCCTTCTTCGTGGTCGCCGTAGAGGCCCAGGGCGATAAGCGCGCTGATCCTCTTCTGGTAGGTCCAGTCGAAGTTGTCTTCGTACAGGTTGAAGTTCGCCCAGTCGTAGCCGAGCGCTACCTGCAGGGTGTCGATGCTCTTGAATATGCTGTAGCCCGCCGCGCCCACAATGGATTGCATGGGAATGGCGTAATGGCTTATACCGAGGCTGTCGCCGTTGTGGGCGCGGACGTCTTCGTAGCGGACGGTGTCCTTGCTCGTGTAGTTCGCGTAAGAATAGCTGAGCGCAAGGTCGATGGGCGTGCTCTTGTTTTCCCACGAGACGAAGAATTCCTTTTCCTGTTCCGGATTGAGTCCGTCGCTGTTGATGTAGTCGATGCCGTTGCCGACTTCGAGCAGGAGGCCCATCTGCACGATGTTTTTCTTGAGCGGGTCGGAAAGGATGGCGGCCAGGCCGATTTTTGCCTTGAGCTGTCCGTCGCCGAAGACGGTGAGGTCGGGGGCGTTTTCGCTCAGGACGAACATCGGGACGAACAGCGGGATGTTCGGGATGGGCCTGTAGTCGCGTTCGATACCCGCGAATTCGATGTCACGCAGTTCGAGGGGCTTCTCGATTTTCGGGAGGGAACTGCCGTGTAGCGTGATTTCGCTCGGGGCGGGCTTCTGCGTGACGGTACGTACCGTGTCGGCGACCTTGATGGTCGAATCGCGCATGGTGACGACGGTCGTGCAGGAGTCGGGGAGTTGCGGGGTGTCCCCGCTAGAAGGGGTAGCGGATGCCGTGTCCGCGGCAGAAGCGAGGGGAAGGCTTTCCCCTTTTTCTTCAACTTTGCAGCTCGTGTCTGCGACTTGGATGACGCTGTCGCGCTCGGTCACGGTGACGGTCGTGTCACTCACGAGCGGGGTCGTTCCGTAGGGCAGTTTGTAGAGCGAGAAGCCGTCCTTGTCGTACTGCGTGAAGTAGAGGGTGTCGCCTGCGAGTGCCGGGGTGAAGGCGCCGCCGACGACGTTCGTGAGCGGGCGTTCAAGGCCGGTGGAAAGCGTTTTCTCGATGAGGTTGAAGATGCCGTTCCTGTTGCTTGCGAAGACGATCTTGTCGTTGTCGATCCAGTTCACGTCGCGTTCGTCGAAGCTTGCGTTGCTTACGACCTTCATGTTCTTGCCGTCGGCGTCGATGACGGCGATGCCGCGCGTGCTGTCGTCGAAGAATCCGAATGCGATCCTCTTGCCGTCGGGGCTGAACTTGGGGCTATAGATGTTGTAGTAGCTGTACTTGGAATCGGGAACGAAGATGTCGACCGGGTCGTCGGAGGTGTAGTCCTTGAGGTCCTTCGGGTAGGGGACCTTGGAGAGCTTGAAGCGCGTGCTGAAGGGTTCGCGCATGGCGAAGGCGATGGTCGTCCCTTGGGCGTCGATGGCGGGGTAGACGGCGTCGGCGAGGTAGGTGACGGTGAGGGCGTTCTTGTTGGTGTCGCTGACGGCGATGTCGAAGTGCGCGTGTCCGTCCTTGTCGCGGTTCTTGTAACTCACGTAGGCGAGGACCGGCCCTTGGACGCTGTCTTCGTGGACGTCGATGCCCTTGTCGAACCAGGCTTTTTCGGTTTTGAAACCGTGCTTCGCGTAATCGGTGATGTCGATGGTCGTGCTTTCGTTTTCGACTTCGATGTCGCCGACTCCTACGCCGTCGATCTTTTCGGTGGAATCCTTGACCGCTGCGCTATCCTTGACCGCTGCAGAATCCTTCGGCTCTTCCAGCGGCATCTTGAACAGCCCGCCGTCGAACCACGGCCCGCCAAAGTTCGAGACGCCGTAGACGTTGCCGCCCGCGATGACGGGGAAATCTTGCCAGAACGCGTCTTCGGTGAGTTTCGTTCCTTCGACGAGGGTACCGAGGGAATCCCGCTGTGCCTTGTACTGCGCGGTGATGTCGGCTTTCCACTTTTCGTAGAGTTCCTGCTCGCTGATGCCGAGGACTTTCTTGATGGCTCCGTCCAGCGAGAGGCGGTAGAACTTGGACATCTCGTGCCAGATTTTGGGGACGGCGTCTTCGCCGTAGGTTTTGCTGATGTAGCGCACGAGCGAGAACCCCTGCGTGTAGGGGCCGAGTTCTGCGAACAGGGAATTATCCGAGAAGTCGTGCATGTAGGGGAGCGTGAGCAGGCTGTCGTTCAAGGCGGCGACGCGCAGGAGCATGTCGCGGTGCGTGTCCCAGGCGTCAAAGCCCATGCGGCTCGATTCGTATTGCGCGGTACCTTCGGCGAACCAGAGCGGTTGCAGCGTGAACGGGATCATGGTCGCGAAATCTTGCGTGGTCCGTTCGTTGTAGTAGTCGGTGTAGCTCACCTGCAGTCCGTAGACGCTCGGCTTGAACGTGCTCGCGTTCTCGATGCTCACGAGGTGGCTGAATTCGTGCGTCACCACGTCGGAAAGCCAACCGTGGCTGCTGCGGACCTTGAAATCCCAGTTGGTGAGCCAGAGGTTGATGGAGTTTTCGCTCGGGATGGCGTTGCCGTTGCTGTAGAGGGCGTTGTTGAGGGTCGCGCTCACGCGGCGGGGCAAGTCGTGGTGGTAGCGGCTGACCACGGAATCGTAGACGGCTTCGGCGTAGGCGGAAACCTTGGCGGCGTGGCTTGAATATTCGATGGGGTAGATGAACTGGAAATGGTCTGTTCCGGCCGTTTTCCAATGGATGTCACTATTATTGCCGTAAAAACCGGCTGCAACGGCGGTCCCGGCCAGGAACGCCGCGGCGCAGGTCAGTATCCGTGTCGCGTCAAAAAACATTCTACCCCTAATTTAGGAAATTTGCGCCCCCGCGCCCACAATCAGACGTTTATATGTGAGTTTGAACATAGTCCGAATATGATTAAAAAAACACAAAAAGCCGTGCGAGAGACTCGCACGGCTTGGTTTTGGGGTTAGGAGGAACTCTATAGACCGAAGGCTTCCTTCATGCCTTCGATAAGCTTGGTGCCCTTCGGGCTTGCGCCTTCGGATTCGAACAGCGCGAATCCGCCGGTATAGCCCCAGTGCGTGAGCGGAATCTGCAAGGTGTCGCTGATTTCCTTCATGGCCGTCATGTAGTTCAGAATGGACTGCGCGTCGGACTTGTTCCTGTAGGCGCCGAACTCGTTGATGATGACGGGGACTTTGTTCTTGACGGCCCACTGCTTGGCGGTGAGCACCTTGTTCAAGATGGTTTCCTTGTTGCCGACCTTGTAGTAATTGAGGATGGTTTCCTTTACGCCCTTGTCCGTATTCTTGTTGACACCGAAGTCGGCGCTGAATTCAGACCATTTTTCCTTGTCGTAGGGGAACATCAGGTTCTTGATGGTCTTCGTGTTGGCCCAGTCGGCGCCCTGGTGCGTGAATGCGAACGGGTCGTAGGTATGGACCGCATAGATGACGTTGTCGTCGTTCAGGGGCTTGCTCCTTGCGAGCAGGCTGATGGAGTACCACTGAGCATCGCCGAAGATGATGGAATGCTTCGTGTCGACGGTACGGATGGAGTCGGTAATTTCTTGTGCCGTGGCATGCCACATGATGGAGGAAACATTGCCGTTGGACATGTCGGGCTCGTTCAGGAGTTCGAAGAAGATGTCTTCGCGTTCATTGCTTGCGTAGTGCTCCGCCACGTGCTTCCAGACGTTCGCCATCATCTTGGTGTAGCCGGGCTTCTTGGCGCTTGTCGCGTTGTAGCTGTTGTCGTATTCGTGGTAGTCGATCACGAACGACATGCCGTGCTTGCCAGTCCATTCCACGAAGGAGTCGAGGACGGCGAAGAGGTTGGCGTCATCGAAGGCGAGCTCGAGGGTCCCCGTCGTATCGGCTACGAACTTGTCGCGGTTGGTGGTGTACTGGTCGAGATCGATGGGGAGGCGCAGGGACTTGATGCCGTTATCGGCCATGAGTGCCACGTCGGTCTCGTCGAATTTGAACGTTCCCTTGAAGACCGTACCGTCTTCTTCGAGCCAGTTCGTAATGTTGATGCCCTTGTCGAGGTACTTCATCGCCTTTGCCTGCAAGGGGTTGTCGATGGTGATGTCGCCGATAGTCACTTCGGGAATTTCGGCGTCCTTGATTTCCATGTCGGCGGTATCCTTCGCCACCTCGCTCGTGTCTTGCAGGTAGATGTTGTCGATGAGGACGGAGTCGTTCTTGCCGTTGCCCTTGGCCTGGAAGCTAATCTTGATGAGGTGGGCCGCATCGAATTCGACTTCCTTGCCCCAACCGCCTTGTTCAAGGTCCTTGAAGCGGACGGTCGCCTTGGTCCACTTGCGGGCGGCGGGGAGCTTGGCGAGGTGGACGTCGTAGTCCTTCACGTCGGAGGTTTCCACGTGGATTTCGTGGGCGCAGCCCTTGTACCAGTAGGTGACACCACCGAGGTGGGCGTAGTTGAGGGTGCTGTCTTTCGGAAGTTCAACGCCCCAGCCGACGTACGGGTCGTATTTGTATTCGCCCTTGTCCAGCTTGAAGTAGACGGCCCAGGCGTAATCTGTGCCGTTGTCGGAACGCCTGGCCTTCGGGTAGCCATCGTCGGAAAGCGGGGTCAGGATGATGGAGGCGCCGTCGTTGTCGGCGTCGTCGTAGGTGTACCAGTAGTTTTCGCCGAGAAGGCTCATGTTGTCGCCGTCTTCGAAGTCATCGAGGAGGAGGCCCTTGCCGGTATCCTTGGTAATCGTGAGCGCGGCGGTGATTTCTGCCGCTTCTTCGGGAATGGTGAAGGCCGGAACCGTGTCCTTCGGGGCGGACGTAGTGTCCGTTCCTTTCAGGGAGTCCGCGACGCTGCCCGTGTCCAGCTTGTTCGATGTATCCGGGAGGGCGAGGGAGTCTTGCGTGATTTCGACTTCGTTGGTGACCGTGGAATCGGTAGCGGAATCACCGCAGCCGATCAGGAAGGCTGCAGCGGCAGCCGAAATGACGAGAAAGTGTTTCATGAATGCCATAGGGTGTTCCTCTTTTTTCCTCAATTTACAAAAAAAGGCGCTTTTTTCTCCCTTTTGAATGCGTAAAAAAGGCAGAGCTGTATCAACTGTTTTGTTCTTGCCGCGAAATCGGTCCACAAAGCGCAGAAAACGCGACAATCTTGTTATCTTTTGTTACGTGCAATTCTATTCCGAGACATACCACGAATCGACGCTTTACGCACCGCGCAGCGTCGGGGATCCGATAGCCTTGCATTGGGAAACGGTCCCGCTTGCCGACAAGCGGTATGCCGGGGCGAAACGTTACCCGCTGGGGGAATCCAAGCGGCCGCTTCATGCGCCCGTTTTTGCCGATGGCCTGCAGTCGGTGGCCGTCTACGTGGTAGTCCGTAACGGGTCTGTGCCCGACGGTGTCTATTATTACGATACAGAATCCCAGGAACTCGTGAATATCGGCCAGAAACCGATGATGGCGGCGATTGCCGAGGCCTTCCCCGAAAAGGAAATCATGACGCAGGCCGAAGAATTTTACATCTATACGGGAATTATGGACCGCGCCGTGTGGCGGTACAGGGAATCGGCGTACCGTCAGGTTCAAGTAGACGTCGGTGCCGCCTGTGCCGACACGATGATCTTTGCGAAATCGAAGGGCAAGCGCGTTTTCCCTGTGGGCGCCTTTGTGGACGATGCCGTCGCGGTGGCGCTTGGGCTCGGCGGTTCCGAAATCCCGCTTGCCGCGGTGGCCCTCTTCCCCGAAAACAGTGCGGTGGCGTTCAACTCGGTCGATGAAGGCGTGGGCGAGTTCGCCTATTCCAACCGCAACGAGACTCTGGAACCGGGCATGCGTTACCCGGCGCGTTTTATGCTCCAGAACCGGGGTGAATGCATCAATGAACTTTCCCGCTGCGTCAAGGTCCGCCGCGTGGCGACGAAGGCCCTGCCGGGCGAGGAATTCCCCCTCGCGCCCTCGAAATTCCCGGCCGACTACATCATGCGTGAAATCTGGTTCCTGGAGGCACCCCTCGTAAAGAAGGTTCCCTTCGGGGCGGTTACCATGGACCTGGACGATTTTTCGTCTATCCTACGGTGGATGGAACTGGGACAGTTCAACGCGTTCGGGGCCGGGCTCCTGAAGGCATGGGTCGTCGTTTTCGACGCGATGTTCGTTTATCCGGGATCATACCGTTACGTGCCCGTGCGCAAGTCCCTGTACATGCAGGCGGGCCAGCTGGATATCAAGAAATTCGTGAAGTGTTTCGCGATTCCGGAACAGGCGCAGAATACGTCGTTCGCGGTGATCCTTACCGCGAATTTGAGCGAGGCGTGCAGCCTTTTAGGGGAACGCGCCTACCGGTACCTGAACCTCAATGCCGGCGCTCTTGTCGAGACATTGGACCTTTCTGCCCGGCTTTTAAACAAGTGCGCCCGCGCGGAACACTTCGTTTTTCACGAAAATTTGAAGAAATTGTGCGCAATTCCTGAAAATGAGAGCATTCTTTCGACCATTTTGGTAGGAAAGGTCCTCCGCCGTTAACCCTACTCCTTTGTCATTTAATTATATTATAAACGTACCAAAAGGAGGATACGCTGTGAAAGTGTATTGGTTTAAACTAGCTATAATGGGGTCGTTGCTGTCAA
>Ga0310786_10008747_pt1 | contig 12950 bp, 7 predicted proteins | sample AusTroGonzalo_MG_FD_203881 | JGI IMG/M metagenome (GOLD analysis project Ga0310786, IMG submission 203881) | Bovine rumen microbial communities from tropical cattle in Woodstock, Queensland, Australia - Gonzalo_03 (v2) (version 2) | ecosystem: Host-associated > Mammals > Digestive system >... | reverse complement strand
TAAACGTCGAGAGAGTTGAAGAACGGATAGTCGGCGCATTCGCGAACGAGGAAACGGTCTTCCTTGTCCCACACGGTGGCTTCGGCGAGGAAGCTGAGCGTGTTGATGGCGAGGCTCTTGAATTCCGTCTGCTTGGCTGCCGTCTTGTAGAGCTTGGCGACTTCCTTCTTCGGCACGAGGGCTTCGAAAGTCTTGAGGCGAGCGTCGAGATTCTTGTCGGCGGCGAGAGCTTCCGTGAGGAGGGCGACGACGCGGCCGTAGGCTTCCGGGAAGAATGCGGTGTACTTTTTGGCGGAGGTGAGCTTGTTCAGCTTGATTTCCGGGAAGTCGAGCACCATGTTGAATTGGAAGCTGACCTTCTGCTTCGGCTTGAGGACTGCGGTCACGGCGATAGCGCCCGCAATCGTTTCACGGCCACTGTAAACGTTCTTGACCCAGGAACCGGCAACGCGACCGCTCTGGAGGGCAGCCTTCAAAACGCTCTTGGCGTCGTCCTGATAGAACATCGGCTTCACGGAAACGTTGAGGTTGTCCTTCTTGTTCCAAGCCACGCTCACGCCCATGCAACCGTTAAAGTCACTTTCGGCAAGAGCCTTTTCGTTGTAGAATTCGATACCGCGGACGGAGCGGCCATCTTCAAGTTCCTTGTCGAACTGCACACCCTTCGGGAAACGTGCTGCCGGAACGAGCACAAAGCTCGAGTCCTGAACGCCCTGACGGTCCTTCTTGGCCATGTAACCCGTGATGGAGTCCTGGATCTGGACAATCGTCACTTCGCGGGTTTCCTTGGTGTTGTTTTCGAGCGTAAAGACCGTGGCGTTCACCGGGAGGCTGGAGAGGCGTTCGTCACCCGGAGTCACATAGCTGGACTGCGTCTTGGTGATGGCAACACCCTTGCCTTCGTAAACGGTTTCGCTCACCGGATAGAGAGCGGTGTACTTCATCTTGGCGGCGTCATAACCCGGTTGGCCGAGGAATTCGCTGTCGTTTGTCCATGCGGCGGTGAGGGCGCCTTCGCGGGCTGCCTTTTCGCCAACCATGCCGTCGAAGAAGTCGATGAGCACGGCGCGGTTGAGGGCTGCGACGTCCTTGCCGTTAGCGATCAAAGCCTGGGTGCGGTCGCTGAATTGGATGTGCCAGCGTTCGAATGCAGCCTTGTTCGTTGCAAAAAGCGTCTTGTCGGCGAGAACCTTGTTGAGCTTGGCTTCTGCCTTCTTCTGGTCCTTCATGTCGGCGTCGCCGAACACGCGTGCGCCATTAGCGTCGAGGAGCGGGAAGTTGTTGTTGTAGATACCGAATGCGGCAAAGTTGCCAATCACGAGTGCGGCTTTTGCGCTGAGGACGGCTTCCTTGAAGAAGAAGTTGTTGAAGCGGAGATCAGACGGCTTTTCGGTGCGGACCTGAACGCCCGGCATCACGTTCATCACGGGAGTCGTGCCAGCAGGCGTTGCGGTAAACGTAGAACCAATACCACCCACTGCAATACCCGTCGTAGAAGGCGTGGTAGAAAGCGGAGTGTACCAGGGCTGGATAAATTCCACGGCGAGGCCTGGGGTCATCAATTTTTGAACGGTTCCGGCTTGTTTTGCACCGGCGAGATAATCTTTAATGCTCATAATGAGGTCCGATTTTAAAGGTTTATACGAGGGGAAAGATAGCATTTTAGAACTTAGAACTTAGAGCTTAGAACTTAGAAGTCGCGGTATTTGCACTGCAGACGAAAGAGGGGAGGGTGTAGTAGACAGTAGGCAGTGATGTGTCATCCAGAGCGCGTCAGCACGAAGACAACCTCGAAAGGCGAGTGTTGCAGCCATGCTTGCATGGATATAACCGAGCCGAAGAGGTTGGGGCTTGCCCCATCCAGTGAAGTCTTGTATTGTACTCTCTTTTTTCAAACTATTTACATCAATTACGTTTGATTGATTTATTTTTAGGGTATGACAAAACTAATCGCACATTTGTTCCCCGGTGTATTCCTCCTTGTGGTATTCTCCCTGCTGAAAGCGTACGTAATCCCAGCCCAGACGACCTTTGAATCATGGTTCGTCTACGTTAATTTCTTTGTATGGATTTTGTGCATCGTGGTGCCGTGCCTTATTTATTACCTCCGCACCCCACCTGGAATCGACCATAGAGAATGATGATACGAGTTTTGAGTTCTAAGTTACTAGATATTTCGAGATTGCAATGATTAGAGATTCTTTGCTGTACTTGCTGATTGTTGCATTTTTTCTTAGTGGTTGTGGAACTCAAGAAGTTTGTTTGTCTAAAGGTCGCTTTAGTTTTCCTGTAGCGCATAGTTTTACTGGAGTGGCTAAGGAACTTCCTGAAAACTCTTCCATAGATAACGGGACCGTTTCTTTAGCCTATGTTCCTGATGCCTCTTTGCGGGTAAGTGGAGTCCGTAATTATGGGGTTACTATTGATTTTGTGTATAGCTTGAATCGTTTTCCATTGATGGTTTCCTATATGCACCTCTGGAAACGACAAACCGCCGTCTTTGGTTTCGGTTTTGGAGGAGGTAGGTATATCTATGGTCGATTTCTTGCCGGTTTGAATCAAAAACATTTTGAGTGGGGCGGATATTTCGATTTAGGATATAGTTGGGATCGTGGTTCGTATGAATACCGTTTTTACGAAAGTTCGGGGCTGGGGCTTGGAGGTGAGGAATTCTCCCATTATGGTGATTCTACATATTCCGAAAAGTATATACCTCATTTGACGTTGGCATTTGGTGGCTACATATCGTATTATAATGGAGCTTTTGGTGTGACTTATGCTCCTTCGCTATATGCTCCATGGTGCCGTTCTGATCTTCCTATAAATGCATTCAATAGTGGAAATTATGATATTTCTTTTTCATTTCCGATAATTTTAAGTCAATATGTAGGAATCTCATTCTGGCTTACGGAACATTGGAAAATTGCTGGAGGTGCTACTTTTTTGATTCCACAGAGTTTTGATGGTCTTGCTATAACCGCCAACACATCCATAAGCTTTTGGATATAATGCGTTGAGATAAAAACGGAGAAATTTTCTCTCGTCTCTCGTCTCTTGTCTCTCGTCTAAATTCTATATTTGGCGCATGTTTAAAATAGGTGTCATGGCTTCCGGTGGAGGAAGCAATTTTAAAGCAATTATAGATCGTATTGGCGCGGGTGACCTCGAAGCCCAGTGCAAGTTTTTGATTACGAACAATGCGGGTTGCGGTGCGGTGAATCATGCGAAGGAATACGGGATTCCTGTTCATCACATTTCAGGAAAAACGCATCCGGAGCAGGCCGCTTATGAAGCCGCTATGCTCGAAGTTCTGAACAAGTACGATGTGGATCTTTTGATTTTGGCGGGCTATATGAAGGCACTCCCGCTTTGCATGCTCCAACGCATGCCGGACCGCATTTTGAATATCCATCCGTCGCTGTTGCCGAAATTCGGTGGTAAGGGATTCTTTGGACACCACGTGCATGAAGCTGTTCTTGCTGCGCACGAAACGGAATCTGGCCCGACGGTGCATCTCGTGAGCGAAGAAATCGACTGCGGTCGTGTGCTAGCCCAGACTAAAGTGCCTGTGATGCCGGACGATACTGCCGATACGCTTGCGGCACGAGTCTTGGTGCAGGAACACGCCCTTTACTGGAAGACGATTAAGGAATACGCCGAATCGCTTGGTTTGCATTAGATTTGGTCATTAGTCAATAGTCATTGGTCAATGGTTTTTAGCTTGGTGCCAAAGGCATGATACAACTAATGACTAACTACCAATGACTAACAACTAGAAAAATGAAATTCAAACTTCCCGCATTTCTCGAAAACATCGAATCCCCGGTAGAAGGGGAGGTGGCGCTTCGCAAGTATGCCGCGAATCCGTTGGCATATAGCGGGGATGGCTCGCCGGATTTGTTTTCTGCTGCGGGAAATGGCGCTGGCTTGGATGCGAACTGCGCGGATGGTAATGGAAACTGCGCCGCGATTGTAGTCGGCATTGACGAAGTGGGCCGTGGACCGCTTGCCGGGCCTGTTGTTGCATGTGCCGCCGTGCTCAAGTCGCCTGATGCGCTCTTGACTCTGAACGATTCTAAAAAGCTTTCTCGCCCCAAGCGCGAGGCAATGTTTGAACAAGTGAAAGATGCTTGTGCATGCTATGCTATTGCAAGCGCGAGTGTCGAAGAAATCGACGAGATGAACATTCTCGAAGCGGATTTTTTGGCGATGCGCCGTGCGTTACAGGCTCTTGGATTCCCGGGCCTGAATGAATCCGCTCCCGAAATTCCGATAGAGGTTAAAGGCTCGTTGAATGACGCCTTGAACTGCGCCGCGAATGATGCTACGAATGGTGTCATTCAGAATAATGCCACGAATGCCGTCATCCAAAATGAAGTCACGAATCCCGTCATCCTGAATGGAGCGCAGCGAAATGAAGGATCCAGTGACGGTTCCTATAACATCCTCATTGCTGTTGACGGCAATCTCAAAATCCGCGGCGTCCCTGCCGACAAACAGATGCCTATCGTCAAAGGCGATGGCCGCATCGCAAGCATCTCGGCCGCATCGATTCTTGCGAAGGTGTTTCGTGACCGTTATATGGATAGATTAGAAGAACTTTATCCGGGATACGGTTTTGACAAGCATGCCGGTTACGGCACTAAAGCCCACCTTGATGCAATCCGCCGCCAAGGTTTTACCCCCGCACATAGAAAAAGCTTCCATCCGAAGGGATTGTAATTTACATCGCTAAATGAAGTAGGGGCGAGCAACGTCATTCTGACGCCGAAGGCGGAAGAATCCAGTAAAGTTTTTGGGTAGTGTAACTGGATCCTTCGCTGCGCTCAGGATGACGTAAGGGGTATGCTCCGGATGACGTAGGAGGGGATCGTCATGACGCAGTAAGGAATCGTCATTCTGACGCTGAAGGCGGAAGAATCCAGTAAATTTTTTGGGTGATGTAATGGATCCTTCGCTGCGCTCAGGATGACGTAAGAAGTATGCATAGGATGACGCGAGGAGGAATCGTCATGACGCAGTAAGGAATCGTCATTCTGACGCCGAAGGCGGAAGAATCTAGTTAAGTCTTGACGAGTGCAATAACTATTGCAATTCGTAGAAAAGGTCGTTCCAGTGGGGATTGGTGGTTTCTATTAAGGTAATCTTTTTGTTTCGACACCAGCCTTTCAATTCTTTTTCACGTTGAATCGCAATTCGAATGTCGTTGTACTCCTCGAAGTACCCGAGTTTGTCGACTTCGTAGCGGCTCGTAAAGCCTGGAACTATTTTTTCTTTGTGTTCTGTAACACGCTTCTTAAGATCGTTTGTTACCCCTACGTATAATGTGCCGTTTCTTTGGCTAAATAGAATGTATGTGTAGCTTTTCTTCTCCATATTAAAGAAGATATGAAGATGATGAAGGAAAAACAAGTGGTCGGGCTTTTGCGAAAATGTAACTGGATCCTTCGCTGCGCTCAGGATGACGTAAGAAGTATGTTCAGGATGACGTAAGGGGTATGCACAGGATGACGTAGGAGGGGATCGTCATGACGCAGTAAGGAATCGTCATTCTGACGCCGAAGGCGGAAGAATCCAGTAAAGTCTTGTAACGCAAAAACAGAAAAGGCCAGTCTTTCGACTGACCTTTTCTTCTGCGGGTGCCAGGACTCGAACCTGGAGCCTTTTGGTTCGTAGCCAAACGCTCTATCCAGTTGGGCTACATCCGCGTTTTGTTGTCTTCTCTCGTTGACGGGTCCAAATATAGAATAATCGAGAATTATGTCAAGGGGAAAAGGTGAAAAAAGTGATTTTTTTTCAAAAAAGTTCAAAATCGTTATTTAATTGCCTATTTCGCCTTGATTTAGCCCACATTTCGACCACCCTATATTTGAATTGATTATGTTCTTTAGCTATTTTTGTCCGCAAACTTTTTTAGTGTGACTTAAAATGGATAAGTTCAAAGCATACATGAAACTTTTAGGTTCCGCCATCGTAAAGTATGGCGCCATTGTTTTGCAGAAAATTTGGAGCTTGCTGAAGATTGCCTTTGCAAATAAGGTCTTCCGCTGGTTCTTTATTTTTATGTGCCCAGTCATTTTGGTGTTTATCGTGGCTCTCGCGGTTTATATCCATTACTCGCCGGAACTGCCGTCGCTCTCGCAGCTCGAACAGATCAATCCGAGACTGGTGACGAACATTTATGATAAAGACGGTCAGATTGCTCATGAATATTTCGTCGAACGTCGAGAATGGACTTCTATTGACTCGATTCCGGTGAATGCTATTCGAGCCGTGATGGCGACTGAAGACCGTGCATTCTACAAGCACTGGGGTATGAACGTTTGGGCGATTCCGTCTGCTCTCATCGAAAGCGCCATGACGGGCAACAAGCTTCGCGGTGCATCGACCTTGACGCAGCAGCTCACAAAGCTTTTGTTCCTCACGCCAGAACGTTCTCTTTCTCGTAAGATTAAGGAAATGATGACGGCAATCCGCATTGAACAGACTTACACGAAAGAAGAAATTCTCGAATTCTACATGAACGAAGTTTATCTTGCTGGCGGAAACTACGGTTTCCAGGCGGCTGGCAAGTATTATTTCGGCAAGCCTCTCGACAGTCTTTCTATCCCGGAATACGCCGTGCTTGCGGGTATGTTGCAGCGCCCGGAAACGTATCGTCCGGACCGTCATCCGAAGGCTTCCAAGCGCCGCCGCAATACGGTGCTTTACGCGATGCGCGATGCTGGTTTTATCTCGAACGAGGATTACCGCAGGTATATTGAAGAACCGATCGTGCTTGCCAAGAAAGAAGAAACTTCCGAAACGGGTTCGGGCTTATACTTCTTCGAAGAAATCCGCAAGTACATGGAAAAGAAGTATGGTGAAAATTCGCTTTACGCTGATGGCGTTTCCGTTTACAGTACGATTGATCCGGATATCCAGACGTTCTTGGATAGCGTAGCTCGTGCGCAGGTCGAAAGAGTCCGCCGTCGCATCAAGTATCGCGCAACTCGTAGGCTCCAGCTCACGAAAAAGTATGGCATGCCCGAAGATAGTGTTGTGGCGCATTTCGATAGCGTCTATACGCTTTTCAAGAAGGAATACCTTGCTGCCGATACGGTGCGAAATAGACGTGGCCATTTTGCTCGTTTCCCGGACAGTATTCGTTATCACCATGCCGAAGTGGCTGCCATTATCATTGAAAACGAGACGGGAGCCATCAGAGCTATGGTGGGCGGAAGCGATTTTAACAAGTCCAAATGGAACCGTGCAGTGCAGTCTTTGCGCCAGCCGGGTTCTTCGTTCAAGCCGATTGTCTATTCGACCGCAATGGACAATGGCGCAAGCCCCTGTGACTCTGTGAACGACCAGCCGGTGACAATTCCGGATCCAGATGATAGGAACCCGAACAAGGTTTGGCGTCCGGGAAACTTCGAACACGACTTCGAAGGTATGATGACGCTCCGCCGTGCTCTCTACAAGTCCAAGAACTTGCCTGCTATTTTGACGGGTATGAAATACGGTCTTAGCAATGTGGTGAACTATGCCCGCAAGTTCGGTATCAAGAGAGCTCCGTTGCAGGCGGTCCCGAGCCTTGCGCTTGGTTCCGTGGGTGCGACTCTGATGGAAATGACGTCTGCCTACACGGTGTTCCCGAACGGTGGTAACCGCATTGAACCGTACATGATTGAATCGATTGTGGACCGCAATGGCGAGATTGTCGAAAAGAATTCGAAGGTGGAACATGAAGTGTTGCGTCCGGCATCGGCTTACTTGATGGTCGATATGCTTAAGGATGTGAATATTCGCGGAACCGCAGCACGCGTCTGGAATTCTGGATTCCGCCATCCAAGCGGTGGTAAGACGGGTACGACGAACGATTACACGGATACCTGGTACATCGGCTTTACCAAGCAGTACACGATGGGTGTTTGGGTTGGTTCCGATACTCCGGGGACCATGGGTGCCGGTCATACAGGTACCGAAGATGCTCTCCCGATCTGGATGGCTACGATGTCCAAATTGCACAAGGATTTGCCGAAGCTTCCGTTCCCGGTTCCGCCTGGCGTGATCAGCCGTGGCATTTGCAACCACACTGGCCTTATTGCGGGCGAGTTCTGCTCCGAGAAGTCTTACTGCCTTTATACGGCGGGCTACGGTCCGACCGAACGTTGCGACGGAAACCACTTCAGTTCGCAGACAAAGTCTGCTGATAACGCTACTTTGTTCAGCAACAAGGGCGTTGTGGAAAACAACCGTTACGAAGCTCCACAGCCTAAGAAAAAGAAAGGCAAGGGTGGTAAGGAACCTGAGCCGCAGCCGAAACGCAATACAAGAAAGATGTTCTAAAGGTTGTGAGGTCGCCGCTTCGCTGCTTTGAGGCGTGAGGTCGGCACATCGTGCCTCTGAGTTGCTTTAGAATTAATTGGTAGAAGAGCCCGCCTTTGGCGGGCTTTTGTCGTATAGAGAAGACGGCTTTTGTCATGCACGTTTTTTAGCAAAGTCGAATTGCCCGTGCGGACCAATTGAATATAAAGTGACATTTTGTGCAATTGCAAAAAAACGTTTGCATTTTTTTACTGAAAAAATTTTTGTGATGTAAGTTTATTTATATAAATATGTAATGTGTCTTTTTGGATACAACGTTAAAAAGTTGTGGTATTTACATTTTGCCAAGAAGGAGAAAAATAAATGGATTTAAAAAAAAAATTCCCCCAATTAAATAATAATCTCGTAGTAGATAATAGTTTATTTAATGATGTGTTAGATATTAATTGGAGTAATTGGGCCATCTTTCAAATATTCTCTGAATTCCGGTTGAGTGTTGTAAAACTAGATCCCGCATTTGCATGGGGTACAATAAAGCAAAACATATTTGGCCATAATGATTTGCACATACCAGTAAAAATTCCGCCCGCTAATTTTCCTCACCATGAATTTACACCCCCTGTAACATCTGATCCATTTAGTGATGGAGAACCCATTTGGTCAAAGGTATTTTCCAAAGACACTAGAACGGTTAGAATTCAGCTTTCTAAACGAGCAGCAGAGCTTGATGGAGAATATTTGGGTTTTACTTTAAAAGCTTGTGATGAAGTTGGCTCGGTGCTATATCAGGCGCTAATGATAATAAAGTTTGTCCACACGCCCAGTTTTTCGTGTTCTCCAACCTCGTCTTCGGCAAATTATATAAGAAACGAGTCGTTCCGTTGGCCACTCTCAATGCTTGAAAAGTTTAATAAAATTCCTTGTTCAGACATTAAGTCGGTGGTCAATAAATACAAAGAGGTCTATTTTGCGATGAGCCTCATTTCAAGTTCACCATACGACTGGGATAGCTCAAATAAAATAAAGGACGACTGTTATTGCTTTGAATATGATAATAAAGCTTACCTGATATCGAAAGAATTCTGGCTACTTTATGAAATTTTGTTAGATTCGAAGAAAGGTCAAGCCGATGAAAATTTACATGATCAAAACAAGTCCAATCTTGCTGTTAAGCTTCTAGAAAATCAGTTAGAAGACATATGGAATAGAAAATATTTCTATAAGGTGGAAAGCATTCCTGCGGCTGTTCTGAAATGGGAGAGCATTCCGAATGCGGTTTCATACGGTGTAAAAAGGTATTCCAAGAGAAGAAATTGCTTGTGCCCGGTTGCCAAAGGCCTGAAAATACCGACATGTGAAGACCTCGATTGGAATGATGCTGTGCACTATGAAGTCGATACGGGAACGAGTGTATACAAATACGAGTGCGCTCCATCGGTATCTCCGATTGTCGTTTGACAGAGTGCCTACTCCGCTTTGATGGAGTCGGACTAAAATCAAGCTTTTAAATTTAACTAAGAAGGAAATGAATAATGGTCGAAGATATTGTAACCATAGCCAATAATGGATGCGGACTTGAAATAAAACAAGAGTCCTTTAATGACATACTGGAAGTGAATTGGAGTATGTGGAGCAAACCTGGCAACATTTCTAAATTCCAATTGTATGTGATGAGGCCCGCTAGCCAATCAAACAGCAAAACTGGTACAAACGAGTTCAATAAGAAAAATCCCATACTGTTACATGATTTTTCCAAAGAGACCACAAAAATTCGAATCCAACTCACGAAATACGCTTCTGAACTAGACTCGCGTACAGTGGGTTTTGCCTTATATGCCCTCGATAATAAAGGGGGCATAATCGGAACTATGCTTGCAAAGAAAGAATTTGCACATACTCCTTATTTTTCTTGTAGAACGACCATGTCTTCGGTGGATTATCGTAAAGGCGAACAGTTCCGCTGGAATCTCTCCATTATTGAAAATTTCAAGATGATTAGTTATCCGGACATGAAGGCTGTGCTGGATAAGTACAAAGACACCTTTATTGCAATGAGCCTTGTTTCGAGTTCGTGTTACACTCCTGTTGTAGCCAATAAAATGAAAGATGACTGTTATTGTTTTGAATATAATAACCAAGCCTATCTGATGCCGAAAGAATTTTGGCTACTTTATAACATGTTCTTGAACACGAAAGGCGTTTCGAAAGATCTAAAAAGTTTGAAATTACAAGATCCCACCGTGCTAGCCGAAATAAAAACAAAATATAACCAAGTCTGCTTGATTAGCAAGAATCAGCCAACGCCAGCATTAAACAAGCTATTGCAAAGTAAATCTACATTAAATAATGAAGAATTCATAAAACTCAAAAATAGCTGCTTAGACGAGATTAATATCATCATCACTCTCGTAGAAGCTGAATTGAGTGATATATGGAGTAAAAAGTTCTTCTATAAATTGAAACCATCAAACGCTGCCATGCTGGAATGGGACCAAATTCCAGGAGTCTCGTCATACAACATAAAAAGATGTAGCCATAGTTGGGGGTACCCGATTCCTCTTTGGGAAAATTTAAAAGCCACGTCGTTACAGGATCCCGATTATGAAGACGCTGATGGCTATTTGCTTGAAGCGGGAGGGCGAAAATACCAATACGATTGCAAAGCTTCGCCAACCCCGATTGTTGTCTGATTGTTTTTTCGCACAATTCTAGAACTATCATAAAAAATCCCGAGCTCGTTAGAGTCGGGATTTTAGTGGAGTTAGAATATGAAATTCTAGTCGCTAGATGCGCGCACTTAGCTTTTGCCGTTCGCGCATTTAACATTCGCACCTAGCGGTCGAAGATTACATCATGCCGCCCATGCCCATGGACGGATCCATAGCCGGAGCAGCCGGTGCCTTCGGTTCCTTCTTTTCGGTGATCACGCAGTCAGTCGTGAGGATCATCGAAGCGATGGAAGCGGCATTCTTGAGAGCCGTGCGGGTCACCTTAGCCGGGTCGATAACGCCAGCCTTGATGAGGTCTTCGTAAGTGTCGGTCTTAGCGTTGTAGCCAAAGCCGTCCTTGCCTTCCTTGACCTTGTTCACGACGACAGAGCCTTCGAGGCCAGCGTTCTGGACGATCTGGCGGAGCGGTTCTTCGATAGCGCGGCGGATAATTGCGGCACCCGTCTTCTGGTCGGCGTTGTCGAACGTGAGAGCGTCGATAGCTTTTTCTGCGCGGATGAGGGCAACGCCACCACCCGGAACGATACCTTCTTCGACAGCAGCGCGCGTTGCGTGCATAGCGTCGTCGACGCGGTCCTTCTTTTCCTTCATTTCAACTTCGGTAGCAGCACCGACCTTGATCACAGCGACGCCACCGGCGAGCTTTGCCAAGCGTTCCTGGAGCTTTTCGCGGTCGTAGTCGCTCGTGGTAGCTTCGATCTGCTTCTTGATCTGGGCAATACGGCCCTTGATAGAAGCGGCGTCGCCAGCACCTTCGACGATCGTGGTGTTGTCCTTCGTGATGGTGATGGACTTGGCCTTACCGAGAACCGTAACCGGAGCGTCTTCGAGCTTAGCACCCGTGTCTTCGGAAACGAGCATACCGCCAGTGAGGATTGCGATATCTTCGAGCATTGCCTTGCGACGATCGCCAAAGCCCGGAGCCTTAACGGCAGCAACCTTCAAAGTGCCGCGCATCTTGTTCACAACGAGCGTTGCGAGAGCTTCGCCATCGACGTCTTCGGCGATGATGAGGAGAGACTTGCCCTGCTTTGCAACGTGTTCGAGCATCGGGAGCAAATCCTTCATGGTAGAAATCTTCTTGTCGTACAGGAGGATGTACGGATTTTCGAGAGCGACTTCCATGCTGTCCGTGTTCGTGACGAAGTACGGAGAGAGGTAGCCACGGTCGAACTGCATACCTTCGACAACGTCGAGAACGGTTTCAGCAGTCTTGGATTCTTCGATCGTGATAACGCCGTCGTTACCGACCTTTTCCATAGCGTTAGCGAGGAGTTCGCCAATTTCCGGGTCGTTGTTGGCAGAAATCGTAGCGACCTGGGCAATGTGTTCCTTACCGTTGATCTTCACGGCCATCTTGCCGACTTCCTTGATCACGGCTTCGACAGCAGCGTCCATGCCGCGCTTGATGTCCATCGGGTTTGCACCGGCAGCGACGTTCTTGAGGCCTTCGCGAGTGATTGCCTGAGCGAGAACGGTTGCAGTCGTGGTACCGTCACCAGCAGCGTCAGAAGTCTTGTTGGCAACTTCCTTGGCCATCTGAGCGCCGAGATTTTCGTAGGCGTCTTCGAGTTCGACTTCCTTAGCGACAGAAACGCCGTCCTTAGTGACGTTCGGGGCACCGAAGGAGCGTGCGATCATGACGTTACGGCCCTTAGGACCGAGAGTAACCTTAACTGCATTGGCGAGCTTATCAACGCCCTTCATGAGGGATTCGCGTGCTGCCACATCAAACTTCAATTGCTTTGCCATTTTATTTTTCCTTTTTTAAAAATTTTTGGTATGGGGATGGGGTATGAGGTCGCTTCGCTTTGGGGTATGAGCACGCTCTCTTCGAGAGCTTTGAGCAAAAGTTAGGCGCCAAAGGCGCGATTATTTAGCCCATACCTCAAAGGCACGTAGTGCCGAGCT
>Ga0310786_10008744_pt1 | contig 12952 bp, 8 predicted proteins | sample AusTroGonzalo_MG_FD_203881 | JGI IMG/M metagenome (GOLD analysis project Ga0310786, IMG submission 203881) | Bovine rumen microbial communities from tropical cattle in Woodstock, Queensland, Australia - Gonzalo_03 (v2) (version 2) | ecosystem: Host-associated > Mammals > Digestive system >... | reverse complement strand
CGCGAATTCCTCTTCCCGAAGAGGTGAGCTGGGCAGTTGGATCGTGCGGAGCGTCAGGCGCAGCGGTAGCGGAGCACCTTTGACAACCATCGGAGTTTCTATGCCCCGCTGTTCAGTGACGCATTACTCAACGGTCTTGCAAGCGGCGGCGTTTTATGCGATACTCCCAAGACGAAAAGCCACGGCATGAAAGGCGCAGAAGAGCACAGAGCAGGATACGGAACCGTCAGCGTACGCATGGCGGCCCTTTGCGTCGTTTCCGCCTTCGCCGCGTGCCTGCATGCCGTTTCTGCGCCGCCGGAGACGTTCGCCGGCTCGAAAACGCTCGCGCTCCAGATTGCGCTCGACAGGCGCGGCTTTTCCTGCAACACGATCGACGGGCAGTGGGGACGCAAGTCGCAGGTGGCTCTCGCCACCTATTGCGCACTGCACGGGTACGCCACGCCCCCGTCGCCGGAAATCGCGCGCGACATCCTCTTCCCGCAGGAACCGCATCTTTTCCGGACCGCAACCGTCACGCGGGCAGACTACGATGCCATAGTACGTATCCCTTCCACCCCAGACGGCAAGGCGGCCCTGAAATCCATGGGGTACGAAACCATACAGGAAATGTTCGCGGAACGCGGACACCTCACGGAAGGCGCCCTGCGCCGCCTCAATCCCGGCCTTTCGTGGCCGAATCCCCCCGTTGGATCACGCGTGACCATCCCAGACTTCACCACGCAGGACAAGGAGCCGGTCGCATCCGTGCTGCGCGTGTCGCTTTCTCGCTTCGAGATCACGGCGTTCGACGAACACGGCCGCCTTATAGGCCTATTCCCGTGCTCGATCGCGGCCGACAAGAGCAAGCTACCTCCCGAAGGCGAACTTCAAGTGAAGACGATCGTGCCGCACCCTGACTACACTTACACGCCGGACAGGGTGGCAAAGGGCGGCCGTATCGTGCGGCGCCTTTTTCCGCCGGGGCCAAACAACCCCGTCGGCATGGCATGGATCGGCCTCACGTTGCAGGGATACGGCATCCACGGGACCCCCTTCCCCGAACGCATCGGCAGGGCCGAGTCCCACGGCTGCTTCCGGCTTGCGAACTGGAATGCGGTCCGCCTGCGCAAGATGTGCGAGACTGGAACAAGCGTAGTCGTCGAAAGGTGATCGGGAACAAATGGATAGATTCGCGATAAGGGGACGGAAGACCATATCGGGCACGCACCGCGTGCCCGGCAACAAGAACGCCGCCCTGCCGATGGTGGCGGCGGCGCTCCTTTCGCCCGAACCGGTCGTCCTCACGAACATGCCGGACATCGCCGACGTGCGCAACATGCTCGCCTGCGCCAGGGCCTTCGGTGCAAAGGTGGAGAGCGACGTAGCGGCCCGCACCGTCACGATTACGGCGGCAAGGCTGCGCACGGCCCGCCTCGACCCGGAACTCGCACGCAAGATCCGCACCTCCATCCTCTTCGCAGGCCCCCTCCTCGCCCGTGCAGGCGGTGTTTCGCTGCCTCCGCCCGGAGGCGACGGGATAGGCCACCGCAGGTTGGATACCCATCTCGACGGTTTTGCCGCGCTCGGCGCAAAGGTCAAGGCCGGGCGGCGTATCCTGTCCGTAAAAGCAACCGCCCGCGGCCTAGTCGGCACGAAGTTGCTGCTTGACGAGGCGTCCGTCACGGCCACCGAGAACATCCTCATGGCCGCCGTGCTCGCCAAGGGCCAGACCGAGATATACAACGCCGCCTGCGAGCCGCATGTGCAGGACCTCTGCGTAATGCTCAACTCCATGGGCGCGAAGATATCCGGCATGGGCACGAACCGTCTCGTCGTCGACGGCGTGGACGCCCTCCACGGCACGACGGCACGCGTAGGCTGCGATGCCATCGAAGGCGCAAGCTACCTCACCGCCGCCGCAATTACGGGCGGAGAGATCACCCTCACGGAAATAGACCCCGCAGTGTTCGCCATACTCGCGCGTACCTTCGCCCGCTTCGGCGTGAAGTGGACTGTCGACGCGGAGAAGCGTACCCTTCACATGCCGGCCCGCAAGCGGCGGCGGATGCGGTACGATCTCGGCGACGCCATACCTTCCGTGGCCGATGGCCCCTGGCCTATGTTCCCGTCCGACCTCATCTCCATCCTCATCGTGCTCGCCACGCAGACGCGCGGCACTTGCCTCTTCTTCGAGAAGATGTTCGAGAGCAGACTCTACTTTGTGGACCACCTCATAGGAATGGGCGCGAAAATCGTGCTCTGCGACCCGCATCGCGTCGTCGTCACCGGCCCCACCCAGCTCGTCGGCTCCACCGTCACCTCTCCCGACATTCGCGCTGGCATAGCCCTTATCCTGGCGGCGCTCTGCGCCAAGGGCGATACGACTATCCTCAACGCCGAGTCCGTGGACCGCGGCTATGAGTCCGTAGAAAAGGAGCTCTCGTCTCTGGGAGCGGAGATAAAAAGACTATGATAGGGGCACGATCCAATGTTGAAGGTTAAACCCCTCATCTTCGGCGACGGGAACGAATGGGACGCGTCAGGCGAATGGCAGAACTTCGACCTGCGCAAGGATCGGTGCGACGGGTTGCCGCTGGTGGCGCGGGTGAAGTTCAGGTCTGTCTGCTACGGCGACGAGATGCACATTCACGGCAATTTCGTCGAGATATTCCTCTGCCTCAAGGGGTGCGTGCACTACGAAACGGAATCGGGCCTGATGCGGATTCTGCCCGGCCAGATATTCATGTCGCGCCCCGACCAGCCGCACCGCCGCGTCAGCAGCCCAAAGGGTACATGCCTCTACCGGGCGGCATTTGCAGCCCCCAAGCCCCCCGGACGTATTCTCGGCCTTTCCCAGGCCGAAAGCCGTTTCTTCGCAAGGACATTCATGGAATTCCCGCGCCGCGTCTCTACGGCGTCAAATCGCGTCCGCACGGCATTTGAACGCCTGTTCGCGGCCTGCGATGCCGAAAGGCCGGGAACCACGATACGCCGCCTTTGCGTGAAATCGGCCGCTCTGGAACTGCTGCTTGCGCTGGCCGAGACCGTACGTTCGCAGGACCAGTCGCCGCCCTATTCCAATGCAAAGGTGGAGGAAATCGTCCGCCAGATCGAAAAGGCCCCGGAGGCGGACTACTCGATCCCGTTTCTCGCAAATGCGGCGGCGCTCTCGTCCGTCGCGCTCAACGACGCGTTCAAGCGCCTGACGGGCCTTACGCCTCACGCCTACCTTTTAGATGTGCGCGCGCGCCGCGCGCGCGAGGATCTCGAACGCGGCCATGCCATCGCCGTAGTCGCCGCGAAATACCGTTTCCCGTCCCCAGCCCATTTCTCCACCGTCTTCAGGCGCATATTCGGCTTGTCCCCGCGTGACTGTAAGGGCTTTCGTAAAAATAATATTTAGTTTTACGAAAAAAGTCTCGCCTCCTCTGTGATAGACTAACATCATTGGCAACGCCCCGGATCGGTCGGCGACTGCGTTGTGTTTGTGTGAGCGACAGCAAGAGAGGAGCATATACGAGATGAAGAGACGCGAATTTCTGGGCATGGGGCTGATGGCCGCCGCGGAGATGGCAGCATCGGCCTTCGCGGCGGGATCGCCTAGCACGGGACGCAAGCTGCTGAAGCGCAGCCAGGTGAACCACATCGTGAAGATCGCAAAGAAGGTGTTCGCCGATCTCGGCCTGCGCCTGCCGCCCTTCGCCTTCATGACCCCCGCAGGCTGGGAGAAGGCCGGGCACGAGTACGACGAGATCCGCGAATGCAACCTCGGCTGGGACGTGACGGACTTCGGCATGGAGGACTTCGCGCACTACGGACGCTGCCTCTTCACCCTCCGCAACGGCAAGAACAACTCCAAATACCCCAAGCCCTACTGCGAGAAGTTCATCCTCGACCCCGAGGGGCAGTGCGCGCCAGAGCACTTTCACAAGATCAAGCGCGAGGACATCATCAACCGCGGCATCGGCGACATCGTGATCGACCTCGCCGCGTCCACGCCCGACGGACACAAAGACACGCGCGCGTTCGAGATCTCCATCGACGGCGTGCGGCGCTCGTTCCCCAAGCCGACGCGCGTGGTGCTCAAGCCCGGGCAGAGCATCTGCCTGGAGCCGGGGATCGTCCATTCGTTCTGGGGCGAGGGCGGCTACCTCATCGACGGCGTCCACTACACCGCGAGCGGGGAGGTGTCGTTCGTATGCAACGACTTCAACGACAACTTCTTCCTGAACGGTGCGCCACGCTTCCCCGGCATCGATGAGGATGTGCCGCGCGACTTCTATCTCTGCCAGGAATATCCTCAGGCGCGGGACTAAGAAAGGAGACGTGCCATGAACTTCAGAAAATTTGCCATCCTCGCGTTCTGCAGCGGCGTAGCGGGCGTTGTGCCAGCAGCAACGAACTACACGCCCACATGGGCTAACGACCAATCAATCACCATTGGGGGCGTGAAGTACTCCGATCTGCTCAGTTCCTCTACATGGGGGGCACGGATCCGACGACCTTCCTGGAAGGTGACAACATTCTGATGGGAGGCAGCGCCAACATCTCAATTTCCGCCAGCGCGTCTCTCAGACCAACCCTCGTCGCCACCACGTCTGGATCCAAACAAAACATCAACCTGAATGGAAAGACGCTGACCGTGCCCAATAAGGGCCTGCGCAACATGTCATCCAACATTCGGATTACGCTCTCGAATGGAACCTTGAAGTTGGGGACAAATATCCTGTGGCCCGATCGGAGCGCAGCAGGCAATGACATCAGGCATGACAATGTGTTAACGGTGACGGGGGTCGGCACGACACTTGATGCTAATGGCTTATACTTCGGGTCTAACATGGGTAGCCCTTCCCTCCCCGGTCAGGGATATGGGAACAAGGTGATCGTCACCAATGGCGCGTTCATGGCGGCAAGCATCAGGCTCGCCTGGAACCAGAGCTTCCCCGGAGCGCCGAACGGCCTGTACGTGACGGGCTCCGGCACGGTGTTCAGCAACAAGGAGGTGAATTCCAAGTTTTATATCCAGAGTACGGAAAACGCAAATACGTACAGCAACGAGTTCGTTGTGGCGGACGGCGCCGTCGTGAAGGGCATGGATTGGTTCTCGATCGGGGTCGCGCGGGATATCAATTATGGCGTGGGCCATCTTCTTGCGTTTCGCGGCGCGAATACGGCGCACACCTTCAAGAACACCGCTTCCACGCTGGGGCTCTCCCATCGCCTCGAAGTGGACGGAGCCTCCGTCACGTACGATACCGTGACGCTCAACAACTACGGTATCGTGACTGTCAAGAATGGAGGAAGCCTCGTCGGAAAGGTCAATCAATTCGGGACGTTGTTCCTCACCGGAAATGGTTCGCGAATCTCAACGACGGCATTCGCCATGAACCAGAACAATATCCCGCCGATACGGACGTATGTGACGGACAGGGCAAAGCTTCTCATGGGAACCGGCAGTGGTTTGCAATTTGGGGCGAACGGCAATACCAATGCCTCGCTCTACGTGCGGAGCGGCGGAATGGTGACATGTGGGAGCATGAATGTCGGATACGCGACCACGAACCTGCTATACAGCATAGCCCCATACGGATGCGTGTTCGAGGTGGACGGAGTTGGTTCCGTCGCCTCAAACACCTCCATGACTGTGGGTACCGCGTATTCCGGCGCTGATTATTTCACGGGATGTGGCACGAACGGCCATGACAACGTGGTCCGCATCAAGAACGGCGGAAAGGTCCACACAAGCGGCGACGTCTCAATCGGCTATGTGTGCCCGTCAAACGCGCTCGAAGTCCTTGACAGCGGACTGTTGGGGTGCGGTGGCAAGCTCTACATCGGGCGGGCAGCGACCGGGAAGGTCGGTTCCTTCATTGCACGGCATGTCGCGTTCGACAACAGGTGCGTCGTCGCCAACGGAACGATCGAAGCCACGGGGTCAATTTCCATTCGCGGCAACAACCCCTTGTGCCATGTCACGAACGGCGTGATGCACACCACCGACAAATATAGGTTCGAAAGTGATGCCAACACGGGCTATCTGCAGATTGCCGGCACGAACTCGCTCTTGAAGGGCGATATTGAGTTCACCGTGGCAATTTCAGGATATAAGATGGACTTCGTCCTGCCGAAGGAGGGGTACGTCCGCGCGCCGATCCAGAGCGACGAACTCGTGTGGTTGAATGAAGGTACGGTCATCGGCTTCGTCCCGCCTGCGGAGCCAGGAAGAATCGCCAACGTCTATACTCTCGCGCAGGTACCGGAGTCCGGCCAACTGAGCGCGCCAGCGGCGTTGCTTGACCGCATGAACGCAACGCTCGCCGCGCTTGCCGTCCAGGACGAACGGTTTGACGGCTACCAGGCCAAGGTTGTCATCGAGGACGGCTACAAGCGGCTACTGTTGCGTCGCCCCGACGGCATGACGATCATCTTCAGGTGATTTCCATGCATATTCCATATTTGAGCGTGTTGTTCTTCGGCGTGGCGGCGTTTGCCGCCGTGCCGTCGGAGACCTTGCCCGCCGTGCAGGCGAAGATGTATCCGGGCGCGCCGATCGAGACCGCCAAGGCCGGCACGAACGGCTGGATTGCGATCGATTACGTCAAGGACATCGAGGGGGGAAGCGCGCTCGACTTCTCCGACTGGGGCATCCTCGACGGCCCTGCCGGAAAGTACGGGCACGTGGTGGCGCGGAACGGACACTTCGAGTTCGAGCGGAAACCGGGCGTGCCGCAGAGGTTCTACGGCGCAAACATCTGCTCCTCGGCGTGCTTCCCGAACGCGGCGGAGACGGACAAGATGCTGACGCGCTTCGCGCGGCTCGGCTACAACACGTTCCGCATCCACCACTATGACCGCGTGATTGCCAGCCCGCCGTCCAGCCCGCCCTACCACCCGGAGACGAAGACAAACGCGCTCGACATGCTCGACAGGTTGATCGCAGAAGCCGGCAAGCGCGGCTTCTACCTCACGATTGACCTCTACACCGTGCGTCCCGTCCGGTGGCGCGCCTGCGGCATCGACCGCGACGGCCTAATGGACTGGAGCACCTACAAGATCCTGATTGGCTGCCACGAGGGGGCGTACCGCGACTGGGAGAGTTTCGCGCGGCGCGTGATGGCGCACCGCAATCCGTACAACGGTTTTACCTGGGCGGAAGATCCCGCTATCGCGTTCGTGGACCTGGTGAACGAGGGCTGCGTTCCACTTGGCGGAAACCTCGACAACATCCGCATGAGGCGTTTCGGCGGCAAGCCGCGCCGTGAGGAGGAATGGCTGGCAAGCCCGATCGTCCTGGAGGTGTGGGCGAAATGGCTGGCGGAGAAGCGGGCGGCGAACCCCGGATACGCGCCGGACGCCGTGCCGGAACGTTTTCCAAATTCCGCGCGCCATGCGGCGGCGATGGCGTTCGTGTGCGAGATGGACCGGCGGCTCACGAAACGCCAGAAGGACTTCCTCGCGTCGATCGGCTTCAGAGGACTCGTCACGAGCAACAACAATGCCGGGCGCGACATGGTCGGCATGCAGCGGAACGCCATAGAACTCTACGACTACCGGGACATGCATTTCTACCATGACCACTGCAGCGGCGTGCTCAAGCAGAACGCCACGTGTCCGCCGCAGCTCTACCGCATGACAAACCCCTACGTGGACACGGCCCTCGCAATGACGCGCGTGGCGTTCGCGCGCATCCCGGGCATGCCGTTCACGATCACCGAGTTCGACTTCCCCGTGCCCTCGCCCTATCGCGCGGGAGGCACGATCATGACGGCGGCGCTGGCCTCGCTGCAGGACTGGGACGCGCTCTGGCACTTCTCCTACTCCCACGAACTCCCCTTTCTGCACGACGGCAACGGCGTGCCGCACCACTACAACCTTTCAACCGATCCCATCGGACAGATGGCGGACCGCCTGTTCGCGGCCGTCTTCCTGCGGCGCGACGTGAAGCCGCTCGCATCCGCCTGGACGATGGATCTTTCCAGCGCCACGCCGGACAATCACCCAAGGGGCGAGGAATGGAGCGCCACCCCGGACTACTTTCTTCCCGACTGGAGCTGGCCGGATGCCGCCTGGCGCACGCGCATCGGTTCTTCCTTCGGCATTCCGGTCGGCTGGAAAGGCGTTTCCCGCGAAAAGGCCAACGCGCCGTCGGGTCTTCTGCCGCTTGAAACATCGCTTGCGGCGCCGGATCCGCAGCTCGTGCTGCACCGGAAGCCGGCGGACAACGTGCATTTCACGCTTACGACAGATGGCGCGTGTGCCGGCAACTCCAGCCGCAACCGGTACTTGGTGACAGCCGGCGCGCTCTCCTTCCGCATCGGCCTCGCCCCCTCCACGGTCGCCTGCCTGTCGCTCGATGGCGAACCCGTGCCGCGTTCCTCGCGCATTCTGGTGCTGCATCTTACGGACGCCATCGGCGAGGGAGCACGCTGGGTACGGGGCGTCGACCAGGCCGCCAACGGTCGAAACTACCGGACGAATATGGTGCTGGACTGGGGCCGGAACAGCGCCCGGACACTCGTGAAGGACGGTTATGCCGAGATCGACCTAACGCTCGACAGGCCGAATGAATACGAGGTCTATGCGCTTGCGACGTCCGGAAAGAGAATGGAGAAAGTGCCGTCGTCCGTGTCTGGCGGCAAGCTCCGCTTCACGGCAAAAGTCAAGGGACCGGACGGCAAGGGCCGGCTCGCGTACGAGATCGTAAAGCGTGCACCATGAAACCTGTCTGCTCTACGTGGCTTGCCGTCCTTCTCCCGTGCGCGTCTTTCGGCGTGGCGACGCCTGCCGCCGTACCGCCGGAGACCTTGCCTGCCGTGCAGGCGAAGATGTATCCGGGAGCGCCGATCGAGACCGCCAAGGCCGGAACGAACGGCTGGGTGGCGATCGACTACGTGAAGGACATCGAGGGTGGAAGCGCGCTCGACTTCTCAGGCTGGGGCATCCTCGACGGCCCGGCCGGAAAGTACGGGCACGTGGTGGCGCGGAACGGGCACTTCGAGTTCGAGCGGCGTCCGGGCGTGTCCCAGCGGTTCTACGGCGCGAACCTGTGCTTCTCGTCCTGCTTCCCGAGCGAGGCAGAGACGGACCAGATTCTCACGCGTCTTGAGCGGCTCGGCTACAACACGTTCCGCCTCCATCACTACGACCGCGACGTGTTCAGATGCGGTAGCAAGCCGCCCTGCAACTTGGATAGGCTGGATCGGCTGATCGCGGAAGCCGGCAGACGCGGCTTCCACATCACGATCGATCTCTTCACCGTGCGCCCTGTCAAGTGGCGGGACTGCGAAATCGACCGCGATGGCGAAATGCATTTCAATGCGTACAAGGTTCTCGTCAGCTGCCATGACGGCGCGTACCGCGACTGGGAACGGTTCGCCCGGCGCGTGATGGCGCACCGCAATCCGTACAACGGCCTTACTTGGGCAGAAGATCCCGCGATCGCGTTCGTGGATCTGGTGAACGAGGGATGTGTTCTGCTAGGCGGGAACTTGGCGGATGTCCGCAAGGGCCGCATCGGAGGCAAGCCGCGCATCGAAGAGGAATGGCTGGCAAGCCCGATCGTCATTGGGGCGTGGACGAGATGGCTGGCAGAGAAGCGGGTGGCGGATCCAGGATACGCGCCGGACGTCGTGCCGGAGCGGTTCCCCAATTCGTCACGGCATCCTGCGGCGCTGGCGTTCGTGTGCGACATGGAGCGTCGCCTCGTGACGCGCCAGAAGGCGTTTCTCGCGTCCATCGGCTGCAAGGCACTCGTCACGAGCAACAACAACTGCGGACGTGACTTGCCCGGTATGCAGCGCGTGGCGAAGGACCTCTACGACTATCGAGACACGCACTTCTACCACGACCACTGCATAGGCGTAGTGGAGCAGAACGCCACGCGTCCGCCGCTGCTCTATCCCCTGACGAACCCCTACACGGACCCGTATCTCATGATGACGCGCGCGGCGTTCGAGCGCATACCCGAAATGCCGTTCGCGATCACGGAGTTCGACTTCCCCGTACCCTCGCCCTACCGCGCCACAGGTACGATCATGACCGCCGCACTCGCATCGCTGCAGGACTGGGACGGACTCTGGCACTTCGCCTACTCCCACAACCTCAAGTTCCATCACGACGGCTATGGGATCCCGCAAGGCTACAATCTAGCGACAGACCCGATCGGACAGATGGCCGACCGCGTGTTTTCGTCCGTGTTCCTGCGGCGGGACATGAAGCCGCTCGCCCCTGCCTGGACGATGGATCTTTCCGGCGCAACGCCGGAGAAGCATCCAAGGGGCGAGGAGTGGAACGCCGCTCCCAAGAACGGCTTGCCCGGATGGAACTGGGCGGATTCCGCCTGGCGCGTGCGCGTGGGATCGTCGTTCGGCGTTCCCGACGGATGGAAAGGAATGCCGCGCGAAAAGGCGGAGTCGCCATCCGGCCTTTTGCCGATTGAGACGTTCGCGGACGATCCGCAGTTCGCCATGCACCGCGTTCCGGCGGGCAATCCGCATTTCACCCTCGCGACGTCCGGCACGTGCGCCGGCAGTTCGGGACGTCACCGCGATGTCATTACGGCGGGTGCGCTGTCGTTCCGTATCGGGCTTGCGCCCGCCACGGTCGCCTGCGTCTCGCTGGACAGCAAGCCGATTTCGCAGTCGGCAAGGCTGCTCGTGATGCATCTGACGGACGCGATAGGCGAAGGCACTCGGATTGTGCGTGGCATTGATCGGTCCTTCAATGGGAGGATGTATGGCACGAAGATGGTGCTGAACTGGGGAAAGAACGAGGCGCCAATCCTTGTGAAGGACGGTTATGCGGATATTGACCTGGCTCTGGACAGGCCGGGAGAATACGAGGTTTACGCACTTGCAACTTCAGGAAAGAGAATGGAGAAATTGCCGTCGTCCGTGGCAAACGGAAAACTCCATTTCGTCGCCAAGGTCAAAGGTCCTGACGGCAAAGGCCGCCTTGCATACGAGGTTGTTCGGGCAAAGGAGGCCGATGTGATGTGGACGCGCGTCATCGCGCAGGAGGAAGGGCGGCAGTGTTCGTGGCCGACAGTTGCGAAGGCCGCAGACGGGTCGATAGTCGCAGTATTCTCCGGCGACCGCGAGGCGCATATCTGCCCGTGGGGCAAGATTCAGATGGTGAAGTCGACGGACGGCGGCGAGACGTGGTGCAAGCCGCGCACCATTGGCAAGACGAAGCTCGACGATCGCGACACGGGTATTGTTCGGTTGCCGGACGGGCGGCTTTTCGTGACGTGGTTCAACTCTGTAGCCTACAGGACATACTTTGACCTGGACACGACAAACTATCCGCCCGGCACCGCCAAGGCGAAATGGCAGGAATTCGACCGTTCGATGAGCGACGCGGAAAAGCGCGAGAACATTGGCTACTACGGCATCTGGTCGTCGGACAACGGCGAAACCTGGACAAGGCCGGAGAAACTTGTCTCGCTGCGCTCTCACACGCCACATGGCCCGATTTGCCTAAAGAACGGCACATTGCTCCAGTTTGGGCGGCGCTTCGACGACTACATCAAGTGGATGTTCACGCCTAAGTATCGGGAACACACGACGATCACGGTTGAACAGTCCGTCGACGGCGGTCGTACATGGAATACGCTTTGCGACGGAATCGCCGATTCGACGGGCGAGAATGACAGGCGCAAGTTCTGGTTTCACGAACCGCACGTGGCGGAGTTGCCGAATGGCGAGCTTTACGCGCTCATTCGTGCCGACTGGGCCAAGGACGTGCTGATGCGCCAGACGCGCTCGGCAGACGGCGGCAAGACGTGGGAGCCAATAACGCCTTCGCCGCTTTCGGGACTTCCGCCGCATCTGCTCGTACTGTCCGACGGGCGACTCCTTGCCGTTTACGGGCGGCGCACGGAGAACCGCGGTGGATATGGCGAGTATGCGTCCGTATCGTCGGATGGCGGGCGCACGTGGGATCTCGAGGTGAAGCTTTCCGGTTCGAGCAACAGGGATCTCGGCTATCCGACGTCAATCGAAATCGATCCGGGCGTTGTACTGACGGTCTATTATCAACAGCCTCCAACGGGTGGCAAGCCGTGCATCATGGCGACAAAATGGAAGGTTGGGGAGTAGGGCCCGAACGGCAAAGGCCGCCTGGCGTATGAGATAGTGAAGAGTGAAAAGTGAAACGTGAAGAGTGAGTGGGGATGGTTCGGCTGCCAAAGTTGGCTCGAAATTACATACTTTTGCTCGCCAACTTCACGGAGGACTGCAATGGTTGGTAAAAAAGAGGTGTCAAAGCTTACTGAACAATGTCCCGTCTGAAGTGGCACTTGATGATCTGTTCAAGAAATAGTCGAAGGCTTCGCCGAGCGAGCTTGATGCGCCTTTCGCAAAAATTATTTTTAGTTTTGCAGAAAAGCGTAGCAGTAGCCATGGTATAATCCTAACGAAACCTTATTTCAGAAAGGATCGTAGAAGATGAGAAGAAGAGAGTTTATCGGAGCCTCCACGCTGGCGACGGCCGGAATGGCGTTCAAATCCGCCAAGGCGGAGAATCAAGGCGGCGCCACATTGCAGTCCGGCGGCGAATACGTGCAGCAGGTACGCGCGAAGGTGCTCGAACCGGTGGACGTGGTGGTAGCGGGCGGCGGCACGGCCGGCGTGATCGCCGCGCTCGCGGCGGCACGCGGCGGCGCAAAGACGATGCTCATCGAGGGACGCGGATTCCTGGGCGGAATGCTCACGGACGGCAACGCGGGCATCACGATGTTCCAAAAGTTCTCGGGCAAACCGGAAGAGCATGCGAAGGACCTTGAGACGCTTGCAAAGGATCCAGACCAGCTGCACGTCGCCAAGGGCATCCCGATGGAGATCACGAACCGTCTGCTCGCCAAGAAGTACGCGCTTGGAAACGAGGGGACCGTGGGTGCGTATCTCTTCACGAGCAGCGAGAACTTCAAGCGCGTCCTCGTGGAGATGATGGAAGAGGCAAAGGTCAAACT
>Ga0310786_10008743_pt1 | contig 12952 bp, 11 predicted proteins | sample AusTroGonzalo_MG_FD_203881 | JGI IMG/M metagenome (GOLD analysis project Ga0310786, IMG submission 203881) | Bovine rumen microbial communities from tropical cattle in Woodstock, Queensland, Australia - Gonzalo_03 (v2) (version 2) | ecosystem: Host-associated > Mammals > Digestive system >... | reverse complement strand
GAGCAAGTTTTTTCTGGTAGCTCTTAAACTTATGAAATGTGTCTTTATCTTGAAGCGCTGAAAGTGCTTCATTTCTCCGTTTATCCAGATCTCGTAGTTCCTGACGAATAGCTCTAAGTTGATCCTCTATCTCTTGAGCCTGCTCCCGCAAGTAATGATTTCTTTCCTTGGTTACCTTCACATTGAATTGGTACAGGTCCTCAAAACTATGAGATATATCATTGGGGAAATACAGATTAACTTCCTCATAGATTTGTTTTAATTGTTCCAAATCAAAGGTTGGCAGATTTGATATTGATGACTTTACTCTATCCAAATCATAGGAAAGGGAATACTCTTTTGTGTTAAGTTGCGCTATTGCACGCTCTATCTCTTCAACTAGATTCTGGTTAATAGCTTGCTCTTCAGAAAAGAAACTAAAGGCATCCACCTTTTGCTGCATCTCGTCTCTTTCTGTCTTGCGAATATCCAAGATGCTCTTGACTTTATCATAATCATCCGCATTGACAGACATTTCTGTACTGATACCGGCTATTCTCCCTTCAAGATCTTCCAATGTATCATCTAGCTCATACTTTCTTATTAATGCCTTACTGTCATAACCTAATAGCTCAAAAACGGCAGGTTTCCAATCCTTATGCTTACCATTCATAAACTTACCAAGTTGGAAAACATTAATAAAGTCCTTTTGACCGCGTAAGAAGAACGTTACTGTTTTTCTAAACGGCCAGTCTGGTAAGACATCAAAACTAAGCTGTGAATCAAGATACTTCTTTGCCTTTGCAAAGGTCAAATTTGTCTTATCCCACGAGGTTTCTTCATTGCAAACCATCGTGGCCTCGCTACTTTTAAAACAAATTTTAGTGGGTTCACTAACAGTACGCCTAATTGTCAGATATGTGCCATTATTCAGAATAATCTCAAGGTAGAAAATATGGTTCTCGAAATAAGAGAAATACTTCTTGAATAAATGGCCATTCTTCACTTCCTTGAGAAGCATAAAGTCTAGCACATCAATAAGGGTTGACTTACCCAGATTGTGTGAATCTTTATTGATATCTTCGCGCTGGCACACCTTGCCCAACACAACATTCAGTCCGTCATTGAACTTCATATTGTGAAAACGTGAATCGTTACTATAAAGTTGGCTCAGCTTCATTGTTGTACAAGATTAATAGTGTCGGTTGTTGACTGGTAGTTTATCCGTCCAACAGTATAGAGGAAAGAAAGAGCATTGACAAACACAGCCTTAGCTGGTTCGCCAAGTCCTGAGACCACATGATTCTCCAAATCCTCATACTTCTGCACTGAGCAAGAACTAAGTGATTTGAGTATCATACCGCCTACATTCAAAACAGACAGGTCTAAATTGGTATATTTATTCGGTTTAATCATCTTTGCCTTCCTCCTATTCTTTTCGTCCTATATCGCAGTTATAGTACATATAATGTACGAATACACGGCATAACTTTCTAACACGGTGTATATCTGAAGTTGGATCTGCTCCTGCAATATTATCAGCTATAGCTTCAAGTAAATCCATAAAGCTATGATTTGCTATATTCTTTTGTATAAACCCACGGATATCAGATGCTGTATTCTCATATTTCAGCAGGTATGCACTATTACGTGGATCTTTTAGAAATGAATCAATGAGATTGAAATATTTCAAGGAATGGCTGTTGATTTCGCTGAAATAATAATCACTTACTTGATTCAAAGCGTTCTTACGCTCTTTATCTGTGAAATCCATAGGATTTGCATCCTGTAATGGAGCAGCCTCCATCCATGTTGTGTTCTGACTAAACAAAACTATCACATCACGGATGTCCTTTTCATAGAACTGGTCAGGAAGTAAATTTTTAAGTAAACCATACTTTTTCACCAGTTCAGGTTTCGTCTCAACTAAACGTGTTAAGTACTCTATTCCATGTACATCAACATTCTGAACACCTAACTCATTCTGAAGATGATTCTTTATATCGGTATGAGCAGCACCTGATAGTTTTCGATTTGTGAACACCAAATAGCAATCAAAACTTTGACCATTTTTGGTTCTGCGCTCTATCAGTCGCTTTATCTCCTTATTTATAACGCTTGTCTGATTGCTAAAGAAAACATTATCTGAGCAACTTGCACCTAAGTCAGTCGTGTGCTTGGCTTGAATAATGAAATCTCCACACCAAGGAGCAGTTGTTGACGGATATGCCTGTGACGTTCCTGTAAAGAAGCCATCCTTCCCACCATCAGGACCTTTGGTGAATGATTGCACACCAATCCCAAGAAGGTCATTGCACAAATCAATAACCAACGCCTCAAAGGCATCTTCACTTAATTGGTCAAAATCGTATCTTATCATGTTTTCTATACTTTTACTACTTGCCGCCCGTGGCGGCTTGTTTAACTCACAGCCGGAAGCGCCACCGGCGCTTTGGGCTGTACCGCTTCCCTGCGGAAGGCTCTTTTGCGTGTGCTTGCACCGCAAATGTGTCTGGTGCGGTTCTACTCGCGCTTCGCGCTCGTGCGGCTTCGTCGCTTCTAGGAGTCTTCTACCCCTCTTCTACCCTCGTGCTACCCTAAGTCTTACCTTAATGCTGTTTTAGGTTGTCACATTTCGGCCATACGGCTGAATCCGGTTGACAGTTTCATCGCCAAACCACCGCTCTCGCCTTTCTACTATATGATACTGTATCAGAATTTGAAAAAACCTTACTATATATGCACTCTCACAGCCGTTTTCCTCTCGCCCATCGGGCTCGGCTCGGCCTTCGGCCTCCGCGGTTAATTTGGCTCGCTCCGCTCGCCGGCTACCGCCGTCTCATCTACGAGTCATCTACGAGTCATCTACGAACCATCTCCGAAGGGTGAAAGGTTTTTTAACACCTTCCCTCGACTTTGCTCGGGATAAATCTTAAAAATTGTTCAATATTTCCGGTTATCAGAGCTCCTTGGTTGCTGAGCTTCGACGGGCTCAGCTCCCGCCTGTCGAAGCACTTTGCAAAGCATCAACGTCACCGCTTATCAAAGCCTCCTTTTTCTTTCTTGACCAACCGTGAAGTTGCCTTTCACGTTGGTAAGCTTCTTCTATCGTAGTATACTCTTCTTTGTTAACTAACTTCACTGGCAAATGGGCTTTGGTAAAACCACAACCAGTTCCGTTTTGATGTTCCTTTAACCTTCTCTCCAAATTTTCAGTACTTCCAACGTAATACTGACCATTAGCACAAAGAAGAATATATACAGTTGCTGAGTTCAGTCGAAGCAAAGACGCCATTGAGGTTGTAGTCGTAATTGGCTATCGCATCATATATCTTCTGCAGTTGGTCCATAATTTAGAGAACTACTGAGCCTAAGTAGTTCAGGAACTCCTTCACGTCCTTGAACGTCACTTCGGGCGTGTCTGAGGGAATAACCGTGGTCTTCACCTGCGTGCGGCTCACGGCATCGAGCAGGGCCTTGATATCTTCAGGCACGTTGGTAACCGTCACGCTGAAGGCATTGGCCTTGGGATCCTTCAGGAAGAGGTTGTAAAACTCGTCCATGAAGCTGCGGGTAGCGAACTTGACGTGGCTGAAGTCCAGCACAAACGCATCTTCGCCACTGTTCACCATCAGCAGCTTGAGGTCCTGCGCCCGCATCCTGCTCTTGAGGTCGGGCGAGAGAATCTGTGCTATATCTATTGTTTTCATATTACTCAATGTAATTAATGAAGTTGAACTGAGGCGCCATACTTGAAGCCAATGGCCACGTTCCTTTCTATGTTCAGCTGGCTGATGATCATATTCTCCACCAGCGAGGATACCGCTTCCTTGGCATCGCTGTTGCGCTCTGCAGCAAAATCGATGATGGGGATGTAGGTCTTTGACGCGTATTTCTCCATCGTGGCCAGAAATTCCGTCTGTCGCATCCGGTCCGGCTTGATGCCTCCGTCGGCCATCCCGATCATGCCCAGGTATTCCGTTGGGTTGATGATGGTCACGTGCTTCCCGCAGCGGGTAAGGTACACAATCAGCGACAACGCGAACACCGGCGACACGAACTGCGTATCGGCAAAGTCAATTGTCACCTCGCTTTTTCCAGACGCCTCCACCTGGCTCATGATGTCCACCACCGGGCGCAATCCGTCCAGCAGCCAGTTATCTTTCACGTTTATGTGATTGCGGATAAGCATTACTAATTAGTCAAGTCTGCCCCCCTATCTTGCAACAATTGCGAGATTTGAGTTTTGGCGGGCACTTTTGTTTACGTTCTCAAATAACACATTCTCGAGGCCTTCAACCACCGCCTTCAGCCAGGAGACAAAAGAAGCCAAGGCATTTCTATTCATCCAATGCATCATGTTGTATGCAGCGGCGGCCATCAGTCTGATCTTGAAGACCTTCTCTCCCGTGAAGTACTGCATGTACGGGTTCTCCATCCAGCGAGCCACGACACCTTCATCGCTCAGGTTGTAGATGTTCTTCAGAAGCATCATCCCCACCATCTTCCGGATCGGGACGCTCGGCCGGCCGTTGTCCGCGCATTAGTACTCCGCGAACTCCGATTCCTCCGCCTCCCAGTCAATCTGCTTGGCCAGAAGGACCAGTTCGTGGTTCATGTCGATGAAACTCTCCAGTGCGACTTCGAAGATGGACATCTGATGCTCCTTGGGTGTTTTGCCTATCATTTTGCTTCTATTATATGCAGGTTTTCTACTACAAGATAAGCATTTTCTGCAAATAAAACAAGCGCTTTAACGAATTAATTCATTGAATATCAATTAGTTTCGACTAAAGCAGGGGCGACAAATACTAATAAGTCATAAAAACATGATGCGGCTTTATAGCATCGTTAGAAAATTACTTATCAATTACCTTACATTTTTACTAAACACTAAGTCGCACTCTGCTCTTTCAATATCTGCAATATCCTCTCTTTTGCCTCCACTACATCTTTTCTGTATCCACTAGTTCTGCTCATACGCTGATACCACTCCAATCGATTAAGAATCTCCTGACAACTAACCAGGAACTCCTTTTTCTCAGCAACGGTCATATCCTTAAAGAAACGTTCATAAAAAGGATAATAGTTTCTGGCTACACGATATGGATAATATCTAACCTCCAACTTATGCCTTGAATCCATAAGAATACTATGCGCATGACGGAAAGCTTCCATACACGTGGCTTGCGAGCCGTTGATGCGTTCATTCTCCAAAACAAAACGGGCATAGTGGTTGTCTATTTGGTAGGTGTCGAATTTATCAATGGCACCAGCAAACGAATATGCCGCTTCGAAGAACTGTTTAGCCATACCATAGTCATACTCAGAAAGTTTCACAATGGCATATTGCAACCAGAAATGAGGATTTGTTTTACATAATGGCAAAACTTTCAATGCTTCATAGTAACGAAGCAGGTCATACTTGTATGAGGTATCCTTTTGGTTGAGTACTTGCTGGATATTCGTGAAGGTCATCAGTCTACGCATCATTTGTTTAGCTACCTTTTCTGAATGATTCTCATTCAAGCGCTTGGCCGTATTGATAAGCACATCTATCACTGTGGTTGTACTGAACAATTCCAGTATGAGAGTTTGAGACACCAACGATGATTTAGGTCGAATACGACCAGCATCAAAGTTTACCAGCTCTTGTACAGCGGGGTCTTTCTTAAATTTCGGAGAATTCAGTTCATCTACATCCAACGCGTCTGCAAGGTCATCAAGGCCTATATTAAGATGCATCACATGCACCAACAGTATAAAGACAATAGCATCATAGAACCCTTTTCGCTTATGAGCAGAATCGAAAACTTTTTTGAATCGTCCAAGTATATCTGGGGACTTCAACAATTCAAGTACGACATTACGCAAATACCCATTGCACAAACGATTGATAAAGTCCTCCTTCTGAATCAGGCTCTTTGCAGACAAATATGACCACATCCCATAAGTGTCAAATATCCGTATCAGTTGCTCTGCCTCCTCAGAATCCAGCCGATTTAGGTCAACATTCACGAAATCGCCAAAAAGACTGCAAAGGTCATCGTAATTAGCCTCATTGACATAGCTGCGCTCTGACACTATTAAGATCTGGTCTGAACGATGTAATGACAAAGCCTTCAAACCGTCGAAGCAGCCACTGTAATCTTCAAAAACGAAAACCGTTTTTGTATGACTCTGACAAATTCGTTCTATTTCGCCATCAAGTGTCGCCCAATTTCTGTAAAATCTAAAAACCTCATATCCTTGTTGAGCCAATAAAACTGATAGCGCCTCTATAAATACTGTTTTCCCATTACCCAAATCAGAGTGTACAAGCAGGTTTGTCTGTCCATCCTTTATATCCTGTAAAACTTTCTCTGTTTTGGTACGTCTAATGCTATAAATATAATCTATAGGAGACTGCATTGAGAAAAAGAGTTTGTCAGTATCATAACTACCCTGCGTAAAAAGGTCGAAGACATCTCTGTCAAGCAATTTTGGCGCTGTTTTGACTGGCTCCACCTTATTAAAGCACAGGTTTACGCTAAGTCTTTTGGCCGTAGGAACGTATGTCTTTCTTGCCTCTACAATCATCTTTGAGAACGCATCTGTACCTATTGGGTATGGAGTTCCGTAATTCTGAGCCAAGATTTGTGATACTTTTGGTTCCTTCTCATACATTACAAGACAGGTCTTATCCACCACTTCAGGAAGCGAAAAAACAAGCCTTCTTATGTCCATGTCATACTGCATAGAATAGCCAATATAAATAATCGTGCGCGCTGTCAATAAGTCTGACTTTAACAAGCCAAGCCACTCGCTATTTCTGAACTCATTGTCCATATAGCTTCGACCCGTAAGCTTGAATTCCGATCCCAACTTGTCAATTGTCAATCCTTCCACTCTACCATTAAGATGAATGCACACATTCGATTTTTCCTTGTAATCGGACAGACGCTGAGACAAAATAACAGGTTGCAATGCTCGCTTATTCTTCAGGCTTGCTAGTTCAATTACATTATCGTAATTAGTGGTATATACGCGTTGCCATTTTATACTACCAATTATTATTTGTGCCTGTGAAACATCCACAGCAGTGTATTCTCTTCGCATATAGTCGACCAGTTCATGCTCTGACCTCATACTTACAAACACCTCTGATGCCTGGCCAAGGTCATCAACATGTTCTTCCTTAGGAAGTCCGCACTCAGCAAGCAGTTTGTGAGCCAATGGGGCCGCTGTCGCAAACGCCGTCCCGTCTTCTTTTGTAGCACCTATAGAAAAGCCAGACCCAAGAAAAAGCACGGCATTTCCATCAAGAGCATGTATAATTGATTCCTGTAGTTCCATACTGAATTTCTATTGATAACAATAGACAAAGGGACTATCTTTGCCCCGAATGTCGATTTACTAAAACGATTTGTTTCGTTAACCCATCCAAGGAAAACAATCTATGATTTTTCTCCTTTTCACGAACATACGTTCATTGGGGTCTTGAGCCGAATGTTCAACAATAGATTCGAAAATTGGTCCTAAATATCGTAGTAAAAAACACTATTCCCGTTTTCGCGCAACTTGTTAAGCAAGATGGAATCCAAGCCTTCCATTTTGAATGAATACTTTGGAGAGTCCGGGGCAGTATGCGGCAACTTTATTGGCTGATTATTCCAGAACTCGAATGGGCCGGAGAGGATGACTCTTTGCGTCAAGTCGTTAAATACGAAATACAGTCCTGATGACTCTCTGAGTACCTTGTTTGCACCATCCATCTCGAAATAGATACACTTCCTCGCATCTTCAGCCGCTCCATGTTCATAGGTCGTTCCTACATACTGCGATGCATGATTGTTCTTTAAGGTGGTCATGATTAACCATACCCAGTATTTCTCAATATCGGAACGACAATTATCACTGTAGAGATTGTAGTGAGTTCCCTGTTCGTTAATTCTCAAATCCTCAGTCCTCACAAGTTCAGGGGTATTGAGTTCTTTCTCACGAAAAATCTTATCAGCATCATCACGATTATCAGTATAAGCCTTATAATACTGTGAATCTCTTGTAAGAAGAAGGCAATGATCAAGGACGACTTCTTTGTCAGGATGCATACACGAGACCATTACAAGACAGTCTTCCTTGGAAATCTTTGTTGCAAGACATAGACTGTTAGTAGGATATACCAACTCTTCGTGCAATACATGTTCGTCGAAATTCAGATGGAGATTGTCCTTTATAAGTTCATGTTCTGATAATACAACACTTGCTATTTCTTCTTTAAAATCATCATACTCCTTGCCATTATATTCCCACGTCTTCTTCATTTTATATCTGACATCTTCGTATGACTCCGACTTGGTAGGGTCTGCTTTTTCCCAAAACAACCTCAGTTTTCTCACTTCGGTGAACTCAAAAAGAACATAGTGGGAGGAACGCAAGTTGACGAAAGGACATTGTGCCAGGAAATCTATTGACTTGTTCAGTAGAGGGAATGTCTTTTCTACATAATCTACTAAAATGTTAGTATCCAAGTATACGTTAACTCGGTACTCGGGTTCAATAATGCTATTTACGTTCGTCATCTGTTACTTCAAGAATTCGTCTATGTGCTTCTTTACAAAATCTCCGTCTATCTCCGCTCCTTCTGGCAACTCTATAGCAGCTCTCTGTAACAATTGATAACACATCTTGAGCAAGAAACGCGGAGAACCTTTCAACTGAGTGTTTTTTACCTGCAACATCTCTTTAAGTGCAGACTCATCAAATGGCTCTATGGAGTTAATACCTTCGTTTACTCTTGCAATGTCCAAATAATTCTTGACCACTTGTTTGAAACTATCCTCATTGAGAGGCTTCAGTTCGACAATGCTTCCTTTAATTCTCCCCGCCAAAGGTGGAGAGTAACTCTCTATGATCTCTAGTGCCTTGCCTGTCATCGCAAATACCGAGAACCAGTTCTTTTCCCGGTCAATAAGTAAGCGGAGATTGCGTAGATAGTTATCGATGTCCGTACGCTTCAACCTCTCGGCTGTAATTTCCTCAAATTCATCAATAAGGATGAAAAAATCCGTGTAGCCCAGTTGCTTACAAACAATGTTCACGATAGCCTTCAGGATATTGACCTCCCGTTTGTCTAACTCCTTTACGCTACCAGATGTGAGCATATCCCACGATTTGGAAATGCCAATTGTTTCGGAAACGATATCATAGAAATAGGTCGCCACAACAGGGGATTCTGTTTCTTCGGTGTAGCTATTAATCATGTGACCTTTCAAGGCCTGAAGAAGCTGTTTCTTTTCAGTGGCACTCTTGCCAGCTGTAATGGCATCGACTAATTCCTTGTAATTCTGAATGTGAGTACTCAAAGTCGGGATAGTTTCAGCGTCTTCAAACAAAGAAAAAGAGCGGGTTAAACTTGACGTTATTATCAAGGACTGTTTCACTTCCTCATGTCTGTCGAGGTATTCCATGAAAATATTCCACAAATACTTACGGAAGTTCTCGACGCCAATCTGACTAATCACGCCACCTATCAAATCTGCCAGCTTTTGACCAGGATTATCAATGTAAACCACATACGGTTTAACCGCCTCGTTTTTTAGGTTTTTCAACAAATATCTAATAAACATCAATGTCTGTGTCTTTCCTGAACCATACTCGCCACGGACTATCATGCTCATATACTTATCGGGGGTTTCTGGCTGCCCTTGGTGGGCAAAAAGAGCATCGCTGATAAAGTTGAAAATGGTATTCAAGGCATCTTCGTCAACCGGCATCAACTTCTCAACAATCTTGTCCGATTCACTAATAATAGCTATACCAGATCGGGGAAAAGGATTGTACTCCAATCCAAATCGTTCCTTCAAAACCGTTTTCTGGGTTTCTACACTATTCAGTCTATCAATGATATTCATATGGCTATAATTTTAGCAAATGTGTGATGTATGTATTTCCTATTTTGGGAAACAAGAACCTCTCTTTTTCGTTAATAAATATCGCAGAGGTGCTTTGCGCACGATATATATCATACCTGACTATGCTCTCCTCTGCTATTCTAGCAATTATTTCTTCTACAGAGTAGCGCCTGTCGGTCATTACCGCGTAAACTACGTCGGGGATATAGAGATACGAGCCTTCCATGACTTCGCTCATATAGTCGAAAACGGAGAAACTATCTGGCATTTTGTTATAAAAATAAGCAATGCTCAGTCCCTTTACATTGGGGCTTGTAGTGATACCAAATGGTTTTATCGGATATTTTCTTAGTATATTCAGACTTGTACCCCACTTTAAATAAACATCCCAAAAGCGCATCATGTCGGCATGTTCACCAGTAATACCTGCAATAGTCAATTCAGGTTCAAGACTAAGGATAAATCTGTTTGTGAATCGGGCATCTTGCATAAAATACATGATCGGAAAGGAATGCCTTAACATAATGTCCTCCGAAATAACAACAGAATCCTCCGCCATCAACTTATGAAATTCAACAAACCGGAAATAGTTGAAGTATATCTCCTTGAATACTGCAAACTCCGATTCGGAAAGCGGTGATACAGGAGTGGTTCCTGAAAATAGGCCAGGTTTTGTCACTTTAGCTCCCCCTGTTTCCAACAACTTGAAATTCTTCAAGGCATTAACCTGTTCCAGCAGGTTGCGTAAGTTCCACTCCTTACCGCTCCATGACTTCACTTCTTTTTCCTTGCATATCCTCAGAAGGGTGGATATGGAATCTATTTCGTTCTCATCATATAATCGGTAGATGTTCCGGAGATCTTCAAGGTAATAGACAAATGAGTAGCTCCACTTTTTCCCTTCCTCAGGTTCACTTTGGGGAATAATCGGGACAGCCACGGCCTGCTTAAGTTTGATTTCCTTCTTCATAATACCTATCTGCTCAGCACAAGGATATTCTCTGACAGTTCAATATTGTGCCGATTGGAAAGGTTTCTCCATTTATGTCCCCTCTCGCGTATCTTGTAAATCTCATACTCTTCAAAACCCACCGACTGCGCTATTTCGCCCAAAAACTGCGTTGTAGGCACATATACCCCATAAGGAGCAGAATCACCCAAAATAAGATACGCTTTGCTCCCATCCCTAAGAACTCGTCTCATCTCCAGAAGAACATTATACATATCCTCAAAATAGTGCATCATCAGGATATGAAAGCTCTTCCTCCCCTTTCGGGTTTTACCATTAGTCTTAATACTTTCGTACAATACCGTCAATTCCCTCATCAAATCCGGGCTTGTGTGAGCAAAATCGGTTTCCAAGAATTCTTCCATCCGGAAATCTGCATCTTTATAATGTGTTGTCGCCCCGGTCACCAGATGATGACGCACTTTTTCAGTGATATCGCGCCAGTCTTTAGTAAGTTCAAAAAAATGGGTATGAACCTTCGATACTTCGCCATAGTCAAGATTGTTCAGATACGGTGGAGAAGTAATACACAAATCACACGAGCTTTCTTCAATGCTTTCGTTTTTAACTCTTGAATCTGCCTTATACACATCGGCCATCCGTTCATGGTGAGGCATAGAGTCCAAATCAGCAAGCATCTGATACGCTGTTGCTAAAAACTTTCCAATGGCATTACCCGAATTCACTAGAGTCTTGGAACGAACAATGTAAGGCACCGCAATTGGGTGGATGGCAGCCTTATGTAGTGTCTGGCTTAACGCTAAGTTCAGGAAGAGCTCGTATTTTTGGTCTCCGATTGAACGAATAGCATCACGCAATAAATAAAGGTTTCTTAGAGTCTCTTGATCATACAAGTCAATGAGTAAAGGGTTATACTCCTCGCTAATATCGGCTACTGCTTTCGAAGTGACATCCTCAATTATCTTGGTGATATAACCCGTACAAACATCCCTATCGACATCCCAATTGAGCTTGGCATTAATCACATCGCACATAAGTTGTTGGCTCTCATTGCCAACAGAGTGTATCCTCTTTTTTTGTGCAGCAACTAGAGTTGTGCCGCATCCTGCAAACGGCTCATAGATGCAACAGGGTTTCTTCTCCATATCATCAACAACTAAGTCGATAAATTTGTAAGAGAAGCCCGCAGTGAATTTGTACCAGTTGTGGATGGCACTCTTCATATTATCTTTGGCAGAACCAATATTTACATCTATCATATAATCTGCTATAGTCGGCTATAATCCCAATAATGAATCTAGGATTTGTCAATTAATGCTTTCGATATGAGTCGTACTAGAACTTTCCCATGTTGCCGCCGCGTTCTAGACTTCACCGCCCGTATTTCGTATTGCTATACTACAGTCATCTTGGAGTTCTCTTTCGTGGGGCCAATTCTGAAACCATATGAGCCATCAAACTGAGCGGCAACCGCCCCCCCAGCACTCTTTTCGCCACATATAAAAACGCTCTCCCGCTACAATTCACTCAAGAATGCCTGATCTCACGATCAATTATTCTTCTTCACAAAACTCTTCGAATACTCAATTTACAGGACTCAATCCCACTTCACCGGATCAAAATATGTATCCGGCTTCTCGGGATTGAACACCTCGTTGCAGTACATCACGGTGACGAGGTCTCGGTATCGGAGAGGTTAATGATGTTGTGCGTGTAGCCCGGGAGCATGTGTACGACCTGGATGTCTTCACCAATCGATCTCCCATTCCAACGTCTTGCCTTATTCTGTTTCGAGCATGGTCTGCACATCCTCTGCAGGAGGGAGGTAATCATCGACGCTGGCGGGCGAGAGAACGGGAAATCCCAACTGCAACCCTCTTTTAGAATGGAATGTACATTCGCAGGCTTAACCCTTAAATGTACCTGGGACTACTTCTCGTAATAACCTTTCTTGCTATACTGCGACCAGCGGATGTACATCTCCTGGTAATGATCCTTGATGAACTCGGAAATCTTCGCAATCTCGCGGTCATTGAGGATGCCACGGTTCTGGAGTACCGAATCGCCATTGCTCTTTACGAAGAACTTGGCGGAACCGCCCTCGGCGAGC
>Ga0310786_10008742_pt1 | contig 12952 bp, 9 predicted proteins | sample AusTroGonzalo_MG_FD_203881 | JGI IMG/M metagenome (GOLD analysis project Ga0310786, IMG submission 203881) | Bovine rumen microbial communities from tropical cattle in Woodstock, Queensland, Australia - Gonzalo_03 (v2) (version 2) | ecosystem: Host-associated > Mammals > Digestive system >... | reverse complement strand
TTTTCACAGATTTTGCCCTGAACCGCGAACGGAATGTTCTCGAGTTCTCCCAGTATTTCGGCCCTGCGGCGCTCTTTGGTGTTCATGTTCTTTAGTATACTAAAGAATATCGCGCGGGTCAAGGGGGTTTTTGAAGTTTTTTCAGAAAAATCTCGTTGCACCCTTGGACATGCGCCGTTGATGTGCTTCGCGGAATGTTGTACAATTCAATTCATGAAACGACATAGAAGATTATTGCTGGCGGCGATTGCGTCGGTGTCCATGCGTGCGGGCGCGGAATTGTCCGAATCTGTGGTTTCACCGCATGGCGGCTATAACTCCTGGCCGATGATACAGGCCGTGGGCGGGAAGCTCGTCTGCGCCTACAGCCGCGGGCTGGCGCATACCATCGGGGACGGCGAGCGCGGAGTCTACGTGCGCGTCTCCTCCGACGGCGGCCTGACGTGGGGCGGCGAAAAGCTCCTGGTCAACGATCCCGCGGAGGGCGAGGTGACGATCGGCAAGGGTCTTGATTCAAAGGGGGCGATGCTGCTTTGGGTGCGTTGCTGCGGCAAGAAATGGCATCACGACCTCTACCGCACGGTTGACGGCGAGACGTTCGAGAAAATCTCGTCCCCCGCGCTGAGCCCGATGCCGATGCAGATAACGGATGTGTTCAGCGTTCCCGGCGTAGGGTTGATGTCGCTGTGGTTTGCCGGCAACTACAAGCCTGGCCCCCACGGCTCGTGGGGCGTCTTGACGAGCAAGGACGACGGGGCTACCTGGACGCAGAGGACCGTCGAGAAGGACCAGGAGAAGACAGAGTGGCCAACGGAGCCGTCTGCCGTGTACCTGGGAAACGGTCGCATCCTCGTCGTGGCCCGGTCTGAGGTGGGCGGGAGCGGATGTCAGTTCCAGATCGTGTCGACGGACAGCGGAGCAACGTGGCGGCGAACCAAGACGAACATCACGGACGTATTCGCCTCTACGCCGAGCCTGCTGCTGGATTCCGCGACGGGCCTTGTGTCGAACTATTATTATCAGCGTGGTGCGCGCAAGCTAAAGTGCCGCGTCGCAAGGGCCGACGACGTGTTCGAGAATCCACTTGGGTGGCCCGATCCGAAGACGCTGGCAGAAGGTCGCGAGGAGCAGGTCTGGGACGCCGGCAATGTCAATGCAACGTCATTGGGCGGGCGGCATTTCGCCGCCTACTACACGGGCACGCCGAGCGACACGGATGTGAAAGTCATTGCCACGGCAATTCCAGTTGGCCAAAAATAGGGGAGGCGTAGCGTACGAATGCGGCACAGCCTGCCGCGACGGCGCTTGTGCGCGCGTGCCCTACCACTCAAGACAATGCAGATCGTACGTGTGCTTCGATTCTTCCACGAGACAGAAAACTATGCCGATAAGGTATGAGCGAATGTCCGTGCCTTTTAATCAGATGTACGTCTTTTCGCCGCGCTTTCCACCTTGCGGCGGCGGGGCGGATATGCTATCATATCCAAACAATTTTGAACCTTAAAGAATGAATCGGAAAATCAGATGAAGATTCCTCTCAGTTGGCTAAACGAATACGTAGATATCGTCGACATCGCCCCTGCCGACCTTGCCGAGCGCCTTACGCGCGCCGGGCTTCAGGTTGAGTCCATCGAGACGGTCGGCGCAGAGCCGCTTTCCGATTTCTTCGTCGTGGGCGAAGTTCTCACGTGCGACGTGATCGAGGGCACGCACCTCCACAAGACAACGGTCACGGACGGCAAGGAGACGCTCCAGATCGTGTGTGGTGCGCCTAATTGCCGCGCCGGGCTCAAGACCGTCCTCGCGAAGATCGGTGCCGTCGTGCCCGACGGCGGATTCAAGATAAAGAAAGGCAAGCTGCGCGGCGTCGAATCGTTCGGCATGCTCTGCAGCAGCAAGGAGCTTGCGCTTCCCGGCGGCACGCACGAGGGCATAATGGAGCTGCCGCAGGACACGCCCGTGGGCGCATTCGCGCGCGACGTGGTCGGCGGCGACAAGCCCGAGACGGTGTTCGACATCGAAGTCACGTGGAATCGCCCCGACGCACTTTCTGTCATCGGAATCGCGCGCGAATACTCCGCTATTCTGCATCGTCCGCTCAAGATGCCGGCCATTGATTTCACGGAGTCCGAGACGGACGTGAACGCCGAGGTGAAGGTCGCGGTCGAAGATGCGGCCAAATGTCCGCGCTACACCGCCCGCGTCGTCACCTCCGTGAAGGACGGTCCTTCGCCGGAGTTCATGGCCAAGCGCCTTGAGGCGTGCGGGGTTCGTTCGCTCGGCCTTCTCGTGGACGTCACCAATTACGTGATGCTGGAGTGCGGGCAGCCGATGCACGCATTCGACTACCGCACGCTCGCGGGGCGCCAGATCGTCGTGAGAAACGCCAAGCCCGGCGAGAAGATGAAGACTCTTGACGGACAGGAGCGCGCGCTTGACGAATCGATGCTCGTGATCTGCGATGCGGAGAAGCCATCCGCGGTCGCCGGCGTCATGGGCGGCGAAGGAAGCGAAATAGCAGAGGGAACCGATCACGTGCTTCTCGAGTCCGCGCTGTTCGACCCCGTCACCACGAAGAACACCTCGACGAAGCTCGGCCTCGCGACGGAGTCATCGTACCGTTACATTCGCGGCGTGGACAAGGATCTTGCCGACTGGGCGTCGCGCCGCGCGGCGCATCTCCTCCAGAAGTACGGAGCAGCCGTCGTCGCGAAGGGAGTGGTGGACGTGGACAATCGCCAGCGTCCGCTCAATCCCGACGTCACGCTCGACTTCGACCGCGCCCGCCGCCTCATCGGCATACCAGTGGGCAACGACGGCATGGTCTTCATCCTTGAATCGCTCGGTCTCAAGTGCCGCCAGAAGGGGCTATATGCCGGGCAGAGCTCCGTTTCGTTCGAGATACCGTCGTGGCGCTGGGATCTGTCATTGGAGGCGGATCTCGTCGAGGAGGTGGCGCGCATCTACGGGCTGGACAACATCCCCGACACGATGCCTTCCGCGCCGAGTGTATCGCCTCTTTCCGACATGCCGTTCCGCGCGAAGGAGAAGGTGCGTGCAACGTGCCTTGCGCTAGGCTTCACGGAGGCGATGCACTATTCGTTCCTGTCCGCCGGCGAGCTCGAGGCGTTCGATCCCCGCGGCAAGTCCGCATGGCTTGCTCTGCCGGATCCCGTCTCGGCCGAGTACGGCGTTCTGCGCGATTCTCTTCTGCCGCAGCTCATGGCGTCGCTTGGCCGCAATGCCACGCGCCAGGTTGAAGAGGCGAAGCTCTTCGAGATCGGCCGCGTGTTCGGGAAGGGCGCCGACGGGAAGCCGTTTGAGGCCGAGCGCATAGCGCTGGGATTCTTCGGCCCGGTCGGCCGCGGCGCGCTGGACCGCCGCCGCGCGATGACGGCCGAAGAGGCCATCCTCGGCATCAAGGGCGCGGTCGAGACGCTCGCCCGCCGCCTGCATGTGGGCAAGCTTGAGTTTGCGCCGGCGGATCACCCGGCATTCGAGAAGGGCGCTTCGCTAAGCATCGTCGTGAACGGACGCGCCGCCGGCGTTTGTGGCGCGCTCTCCGCCAAGATGCGCCATCCTTACCGCCTGACGACGCAGCTTGCCCTGGCCGAGCTGGACCTCGCGCCGCTCCTGAAGCGCACCGACGCCGTGGCTAAGCTGAAGCCCGTGCCGCAGTTCCCTGCGGTCAAGCGCGACATCGCGTTCGTCGGCGGGCCGGAGGCGACGTTCGCCGCCGTTTCCGCCTGCATCCGAAAGGCGGCGCCGAAGGAATTGACGGACATCGGCATTTTTGATATATTCACATCCAAGGACATCGGCAAGGGAAGGCGTTCGTTCGCCTACTCGCTGGCGTTTCGGTCTCCCGACCGTACGCTCACCGACGATGAAGTCAATCGAGCCTTCGCTAAGATAGCGGCGGCGTTAAAGGACGAGTTGAAGGTGGAGGTTCGCGACAATTGATCTTTAACAGGCGTGGGCTCTGGTTTGCACGCGGATTCGGCAGCGTATTTCTCTGACCTTCATTTTTTGCAGGGAGCCCGAATACGCCTCTCCCAGGAGCGGCGGATAGGGCACCCACTTGGAACGCTAGGTTCCAGGGATTCTGCACTACGGCAAACCGGGGCTTTTTTGATTCGCAAATCAGAAAGGAATTGAAGAAGAAATGAAAACGAAATTGACAATATTGGCGGCGATGGCCATTGGAATCCTCTGGGCCTCCGCGCCGAAGTACGAGGCTGTGCCCGCGGCGGCGCTCCAAAACCTCAGGGGCACGCGCGGGAAGGCTATCAGGAATGGCGTAGTGTTCGTCAACGGGCGCTATCTGCCGCCGCCGTATACGATATGGAGGCGCGGAACCGCAATCTACATCGGCGACGTGCAGGCTACCGGGCAGATAGTGCCTTGGTCGGCGTTCGTCATGGCGCAGAACGGAGCCGTGGCGCCGGCGCCCAAGAAGGAGGAGAAGAAGCCCGCCGCAGCCTCGAATTCGGTGGACGATCTTTTCGACGACGATCCCGCGCCCAAGAAGACCGCCACCGCTTCCGCTTCCGCTGCGGCCGCGGAACCTCAGATGACGGGGACGTTTGTGGAGAACGCCAAAACGAAGCGCTACCTCAAGCGCATCATGGACTATCGCACGGACGTCGATCGTCGTCTCCGCCGCGGCGAGATCCTGTTTTTCGGATCGCGCTATTCCATGCTCCATGTGGAAGGCCGCATGCGCATGCCGCTCATGAACGCCCTTCCGAAGGCGCTTCGCGAGGCGCAGAGCGCGTCGGATCTCCAGGCGCGTCTTCGCTCGCAGGGCATCGTCTACCTGAGCAACGCGATCTGCGAGGAACTTTACGACAACCAGGCGATGAGCTACGCCCTGGATGAACGGCGCGCGAAGATGCAGGAAGAGGACGACGTGATGAAGACGCTCGACGCCGGCGCGCAGGGAGTCGCCAGGTGACCCCGATGAAGCGGAAAGTCCACCTGGGCTCAGCTTTGGCCGCGCTAAGGACACCATCTTCCGCAGACAAGTTTCTCCGGGAGATGCTCACGCCGCGCGAGTACCACGATTTCATGCTGCGCTGGGAACTTTTGACGCTTCTTGCCGACGGCGTGTCGCAGCGCAACATCGCCGAGCGCCTGGGCATATCCCTCTGCAAGATCACGCGCGGCGCGAAGATACTCAAGAAGAAGAACGGCATAGTCGCAAAGTTCCTGAAATGATAGACCTCACTTCGCCAGCCAATCCCAAGATTAAGTACGTGGTGAAGCTGCGTACTTGCTCCGTGCGCGAAGAGACTGGCGAAATGATCGTCGAGGGGTTCCGCGAGTGCCGCCGCGCGCTGGACAACGGTTACAGGCCGCGCTCCATTTTCATCTGCCCCGAACTTTACCTCAAGAACGAGAACGAAGATCAGCTGGTGGCGGATGCGGCGGCGCGCGGGGCGGATGTCTTCAACTGTTCCCGTCCGGCCTTTCTCAAGATGGCCTACAAAGACCGCCCCGACGGCCTTTTGATGACGGGCCCGCACGTGGCGAAGAAGCTCGACCAGCTCGAACTGCCGCCCAACGCGCTTGTGATAGTGGCCGAGTCGATCGAGAAGCCAGGCAACCTCGGCACGATTCTGCGCTCCGCCGACGCCGCGAACGCCGCCGCCGTCATAGTGTGCGACCGGACGACGGACGTCCACAACCCGAATGTCGTGCGCGCCTCCACCGGGACCATGTTCTCCGTGCCTATCGTCGAGGCGTCGTCGGAGGACGCCATCCGCTGGCTCAAGGAACGCGATTTCAAGATACTCGCCGCGACTCCGCACGCCGAGAAGCTTCATTTCGAGGTGGACCTCACCGGCAACGTGGCGCTCGCAGTCGGCGCGGAGCAGTACGGCCTGACGTCCATGTGGATGGACCGCGCGGATCTTCGCGTGCGCATTCCCATGCTTGGCCTGGCCGATTCCCTGAATGTCTCCGCCGCCGCCACGATCCTTGTCTATGAGGCGGTGCGCCAGCGCATAGCCGCAGGGCTGGCCGCCGTTCCCCCGTTCGTCCCCTGGCATGGAGAGGGCCGCCACGATCACTGATGGATATCACGCCGCAATGGAACAGACACTAGACAACATACGCAACTTCTGCATAATCGCGCACGTCGACCACGGCAAGACGACTCTTTCCGACCGCATCCTGGAGCTCACCCACGCCGTGAGCGCCCGCGAGCTGAAGGAGCAGACTCTTGACGCGATGGACCTCGAGCGCGAGCGCGGCATCACCATCAAGAGCCACCCCGTCTCGATGGAGTACACTGCCAAGGACGGCAAGACGTATCTGTTCAATCTCCTCGACACGCCGGGCCACGTCGATTTCGCATACGAGGTGTCGCGCTCCATGGGCGCTTGCGAGGGCGCGCTCCTCGTCGTGGACGCCGCGCAGGGCGTCGAAGCGCAGACTGTCGCCAACACCTATTTCGCCCAGGACGCGCATCTTGAGATCGTACCCGTCCTGAACAAGGTCGATCTCCCCGGCGCGGACGTTCCCGGCGTCTCGAAGCAGATCGAGGACATCCTGGCCATAGAGATGGACGATCCGCTTCTCGTCTCCGCCAAGACAGGCGTAGGATGCCCCGATGTCCTTGAGGCGATCGTCAAGCGCATCCCTCCGCCGAAGACGCAGGGCGAGGACGCTCCCCTGCGCGCGCTCGTGTTCGATTCGGTGTTCGACGAGTTTCGCGGCGTGATAACGTACGTGCGCGTCGTCGACGGCACGATATCCGCCGGCCAGACCGTGAAGTTCATGGCATCGGGCGTAACCACCACCCTCCATGAGGTCGGCATATTCTCGCCGTCGAAGAAGCCCGTCGCGAAACTTTCCGCCGGGCAGGTAGGCTATCTCGTGGGCACCGTGAAGGATCCTGCCGACATCAAGATCGGCGACACCGTAACGACGGCGAAGCTCGGATCCGAAACGCCGCTCCCCGGTTTCCACGACATCCGCCCGACGGTCTTTTGCGGCATCTACCCGATGTCCACGGATGAATACGAGAAGGTGCATCAGGGCCTCGAGAAGCTCCATCTCAACGACAGCGCGTTTAGCTTCCACCACGAAAGCTCGATCGCCCTCGGTTTCGGATTCAGGTGCGGATTTCTGGGTCTCCTTCACATGGAGATCGTGCAGGAGCGCCTGCGCCGCGAGTTCAATCTCGACATCATCTCCACGACTCCGGGCGTCATCTACAGGCTGAAGATGAAGAGCGGCGAGGAGCGCGAGCTCGACAATCCCCTCCAGATGCCGGATCCAAGCACGCTCGAGACGATCTACGAGCCGATTCTCGAGGCGCGCATCATAACGCCGTCGGAGTCGATCGGCGACGTGATGCGCATCGTGATGGACCGCCGCGGCGTCGTAGAGGGAACGGAGACCGTCGACGGCCATCGCGTGATGCTCCACTGCAAGCTCCCGCTCAACGAGATACTGATCGATTTCCACGACACGCTCAAGAGCGTTTCTCACGGCTACGCCTCGATGGACTACGAGCCGGCGGGATATCAGGAGAGCGACATCGTCAAGATGGACATCCTTCTCAACGGCGAGACGGTAGATGCGTTCGCGACGCTCGTCCACCGCGCCAAGGCGCGCGCCCGCGGCATACAGATGTGCAAGGCGCTTGCGGACACCATTCCGCCGCACCAGTTCAAGATTCCCGTCCAGGCGGCGATCGGGCGCGAGGTGATCGCTCGCGAGGACATACGCCCGTTCCGCAAGGACGTTCTCGCGAAGCTCTACGGCGGCGACGTCACGCGCAAGATGAAGGTGCTCGAGAAGCAGAAGCGCGGCAAGGCGCGAATGAAGGAGTTCGGTCACGTGAATGTGCCGCAAAGCGCATTCATAGCAGTTTTAAAAGGCACTGTGAAGGAGAACTGATGCTACTACCCGTTATTCTGATGTCCGCCCTGAGCGTTTCTGGCGGCGAGGCGGTATATCGGCGCGCCGCCGAGCGCGTCGTGTCGATGGATCCGCTCCGGGCAGGGACCGTTCCCGACGCCCGCGCAGTGCAGCTCGTCTACGAGCCGCTTCTTGACGTGGACTACTACGCGCGCCCGTATCGCCTCGTTCCGGGGATTTGCGAGCTGCCGGAGGTGTCGGACGACAGGCGCACGTACACGTTCCGCCTTCGCGGGGGATCGCGCTTCACGGACGATCCCTGCTTCCCCGGCGGGAAGGGCCGCCCAGTCACGGCGCAGGACGTGAAGTATTCGCTTGATCGCCTTGCGGACAAAGCCAACGCCTCCAGCGGCATGTGGCTTATGGACAGCGTCGAGTCCGTCTCCGCCCCCGACGACAGCACTGTCGTGATCCGTCTCAAGAAGCCGCTTCACGTTTTCCCCTGGCTGATGTCGATGGCATACACGTCGCCCGTTCCGCGCGAGGCGGTCGAAACGTACGGCGTGCGCTTCGGCGGGCGCGCCGTGGGGTCCGGCCCCTACAAGCTCGCCGAATGGTGGCGCGGGCACCGCATGATCTACGAACGCAACCGCGATTGGCCCGGATGGGAGCGCTTCAAGAATTCCGCCGATGCCGCGATAACGCCCGCAAGGCGTCCTTTCGAGCGGCTTGAGTTTCTGAACATCGAGGATGTCACGAGCCAGTGGCTCATGTTCCTCGCGGGCGAGCTAGATTTCCTCGGCGAGATTTCGCGCGACAACTGGGATGCCGTCGTGGGGCCGGACGGCCACATATCCGGCGACCTTGAACAGCGCGGCGTGACGCTTCACTCCGTTTCGGTGATGCAGGTGTACTACGTGGGCATGAACATGCGCGACCCTGTGCTTGGGCCGAACAAGAAGCTGCGCCAGGCTTTGAACTGCGCATTCGACTTCCCCGCGTGGCAGAGATTCCTGAACAACCGCATAGTGCCTGCGGACGGCCCCGTGCCGCCGGGCGTTGAGGGGCGCTGCGAGAAGCCGTTCGCGTATGCATTCAATCTCGAGAAGGCGCGCAAGCTGCTTGTCGAGGCCGGATATCCCGGCGGAGTCGATCCGAAGACCGGCAAGCGGCTCGTGATCACGCTTTCCATCGGCAGGGCTTCGCAGTCGGCGCACGAGCAGGCGGAGCTGCTCGCGTCGTTCTACGATCAGGTGGGAATCAACTTGAAGGAAGAGTGCATGACATGGGACGCGTTCCTCAAGGCGGTGAACGAAGGGCGTTCGCAGTGCTTCCAGATCGGATGGGTGGGGGACTATCCCGACGCGGAGAGCTTCCTGCAGCTGTTCCATTCGAAGAACGTCTCGCCCGGCGCGAACCACGGCAACTACTGCAATCCCGAATACGACAAGATCTACGACGCGGCGATGGCGGCGCCGACGGCCGAGGAGCGCAATGCGCTGTGGGTCAAGGCGCAGGAGATCGTGCGGGAGGATTGCCCGTGGATATTCCTGCACTATCCGAAGGCGTACAGCCTTGTGCGCGACAGGGTGCTTGGCTACAAGCCCACCGATTTCGGCTACGGTTCCGAGAAGAACTTTAGATGCCGCGCCAAGTAGCACGCCGTTTTGTGCTATAATAGGATGACCGATTTCAAGCAAGGAAGGAAATACAAAGAAATGAGACCAGTAGTTCTAGTCATTCGCGACGGCTGGGGCGTCAATGAGCGCCAGGACGGCAATTCGGCATTCGCCGCCAAGACGCCTGTGATCGACCAAATCCGCGCGCGCTATCCGCATTGTCTGCTCGACTGCTGCGGCGAGGCCGTCGGCCTGCCCGACGGCTATCAGGGCAGTTCCGAGGTGGGCCACCTCAACATGGGCGCAGGGCGCATCGTCGTGCAGGAGCTCAAGCGCATCGACGACGGCCTTTCGTCGGGCGAGCTGTTCAAGAGCGGGAAATGGACGAAGCTGATCGCCGACTGGAAGGCGAACAATTCGACGTTCCATTTCTTCGGGCTTCTGCAGGACGAGGGCGTCCACGCCCACCAGGAGCATCTGTTCAAGCTGATGAAGCGCGCCCGTTCCGAATTCCCGGAGGGCAGGATAGTCGTCCATCCGTTTCTTGACGGACGCGACACGCCGCCGCGCTCCACGCTCGAATACATCGCGCGCCTCAAGCAGGAGCTCGCCGCCGTGGGCAATGCCTCCATCGGAACGATCATGGGGCGCTACTACGGCATGGATCGCGTGAAGAACTGGAAGCTCACGAGCGAGGCGTACCATTGCATCGTGCTGGGCGAAGGCCGCCGCATAACATCCGTGGAGGAGGCTGTGAAGGCTTCCTATGCTAACGACAAGACGCCAGACGGCACGCCGATGACGGACGAGTACATACCGTGCTGTGCCGTGGAGGGCTACGCAGGAGTCAAGGACGGCGATGTGATCATGCACACAAACTACCGCCAAGATCGCGCCATCCAGCTTACGCAGGCGTTCGTGTGCGACGACTATCCGGGCGAGCGGCGTGCGCGCCCGAAGACGACTTTCCTCGGCTTCACGCGCTACTGGGACGAATTCGGCGACTATCTTCTCGGCGCCATGGGCTCCGGCGGCGGGATGGACAACCTTCTTGGCGAGGTTGTGAGCCGCGCGGGGATTCGCCAGCTGCGCCTTGCCGAGACGCAGAAGTTCCGCCACGTCACGAGCTTCTTCAACGGCAAGTCCACCACGCCTTCGGAGGGAGAGGATCAGGTCGAGGTGAAGAGCCGCTTCGATCCGGCCACGTTCGCGTCGCATCCCGAGATGGACGCCTACAACGTGACGGACGAGCTGCTGAAGCGCCTCGAGAACAACCCCTACGGATTCATCGTCTTGAACTACGCCAACTGCGACATGGTCGGCCACACCGGAGATATGAAGGCGGCGACGAAGGCCGTGGAGGTGACGGACGAGTGCATCGGGAAGATACTGCCGCGCCTCCTGGAGCTTGACGCGCACATTCTGATCTTCGCCGACCACGGCAACGCAGAGCAGATGGTGGACTACAAGACGGGGCTCGTCAAGACCTCCCACACGCTAAACCTCGTTGACTGTTTCTACGTCGCGAACGACGCTGCAGGCGTGCGTCTAACGCCGCTTGCCAAGCTGAGCGCCATCGCTCCCACGGCCCTGCAGATGCTCGGCCTTCCGGTGCCGATGGAAATGACCACCCCATCCCTCCTGGCGGGCAAGGAGCCGTGGTCCAAAACCGCCCTCAATATCTGAGGGCGCTCTTAACGACGGCCTTGATCGCATCCGCCTTCATGGCGCATGCGCTGACCCTCTCCAATCGTTTTCGTTCGCCGCGCAACCCTGAGCGCCCGATAAGGAAATCGACGCGTCTCGTGGTGCTTCACACCACCGAGGCGCACGCCCGCAGCTCGCTGAACAAGCTGTGCGAGCGCGGAGAGGCCCACTATTGCGTCGTGGAGAACGGAACGGTATATCGCATAGTCGACCGCGAACGCGAGGCGTTCCATGCCGGGCGCTCGATGTGGAACGCCAAGGAGGACTGCGACTCCTACTCCATCGGCATAGAGGTCGTTGGCTATCATGACAAGCCGGTGACGCTTCAGCAGATAGACGCGCTCAGGGAGCTTCTCGACAACCTCAAGAAGATATACAACCTCAGGGACGAACACGTTGTCTGCCACTCCCATGTCGCCTATGGTGCGCCGAACAAATGGCAGAGCAGAAAGCACCGGGGCCGCAAGCGATGCGGCATGCTCTTCGCGATGCCAAGCATCCGTTCGCGTTTGAATCTGCGCGCGAAGCCAGCGCTTGATCCGGATGTCAAGGCGGGGCGTCTGGTGCAGGCCGACACGTATCTTGGCCAGGTGCTCTACGGCAGCATAGACACCATGGCAGGGCGCATCGGCCGTCCTGCGGCCACGCCCGTTGCGGCGCCAAATGCCGCGAACGACAAGAAGGGCGGGATCCTCGATAGCATCACGCGGATATTCAAGCGCGGAGAACTGAAGAGACCTGATCCGCCTAAGCCGCCTCCCGCGAAGCTGCCTGTTCAGCCGTCGCCCGTGATGCAGCCCGCGAAGACGCAATCTGCCAAACCGCCGTTGGCGAAGCCGCCGGCGGCGGCACCTGAGAGGCCGGCGTTCGTCAAGGGTCCACTGCGCGGAGCGGCACAGCCGCCGGCCCCTGCGGCGTCCAAAGGCGATCCTGCGCGCGATCTTGCGATGCTGAAGGCTCTGCCGGGCTATGTGCAGGGTGGCCCGACGTCGGCTTCTCTCACGCCGTTCAAGATAGCCGGGAAAAAGTGGAAGGCGCCTGACACGTACTACTACTGCAAGGGGAAGATCATACGCGGCGATCGCATCGACGAGAAGAAGATCGGCAGCGGAACGCTGATCTTCTACAAACCTTGAGAATCGCTCAATTCGCGCGTGCGATTTTTTCAAATTTACCCCCTTGCGCCAGGGTAATCATAAATGCTATAATACTCGTCCACCCGAAAAGGGAAGTTGGATTCGTGATACGGTCCGGAAGGTCGGAAGGCCGCTGGACACGTCCGGCAGAATGGATGCGTCCGTGGTGCCGGGAAGGCGCTGCGGGCGTTTTCGTTGGTGAATCCGGCGGAACTTGGAAGGTGAAACTGTCCAAAGACCCAGTCGTCCGCGAAGCCGCCCAAAGGGGCTTCGGGCGGCAACGCGAAAGCCGCGCCCGCCCATGGGGCGTCCGTCGGAGGGCAGTCAAAGGGAAAAAACAACAAGAAAGAAAGAACAAAGAGATGCAACAGCAAAGAGTACGCATCCGCCTACAGGCATACGATCATCGTGTGCTGGACCAGGCTGTCGGTAAGATCATCGACACGGCCAGGGGCACGGGTGCGCAGGTGGTGGGGCCGATACCCCTCCCCACGCGCGTTGAGCGCTACACGGTGAACCGTTCGCCGAATGTGGACAAGAAGTCCATGGACCAGTTCGAGATGCGCACGCACAAGCGCCTTCTTGACATCGTGAACCCCACGGCCAAGACGATCGACG
>Ga0310786_10008741_pt1 | contig 12952 bp, 24 predicted proteins | sample AusTroGonzalo_MG_FD_203881 | JGI IMG/M metagenome (GOLD analysis project Ga0310786, IMG submission 203881) | Bovine rumen microbial communities from tropical cattle in Woodstock, Queensland, Australia - Gonzalo_03 (v2) (version 2) | ecosystem: Host-associated > Mammals > Digestive system >... | reverse complement strand
GGGGCTTGCCCCGGCGAACGATACCTTTGGAACAAAGGTCTAGTGAGCTAGACTTTGCAAAAGTCTTTTCACGCATGACCGGAAAGGAATTAAAGTATGGCATATTGCGTTATGAACGTGGATAAGCAGGGCCGTGCTGCCGTATATGGCCTACAAATTGAAGCTAACCGAACAAGGGAAGATAAGCACGAATTTGATCTATCGGACATTGATAAAAGCAGGACCGAACAAAACTATTACCTGGCTAAAACGGAACATTGGAACAAGGAAATAACAAGGCAGATAAAGGCAGCAGGCGTTAAGGAAAGAAAGGATTCTATTGTACTTATAACAGGTGTTTACACCGCAAGTCCTGAATGGTTTGAAAATCACACAAGGGAAGAAATGGAAAAGTACTTCCAAGATTGCCTTGATTTTCATGTTAAGGAATATTGCCAGAATAACCCTGAAAGGCTTTTAAATGCCGTGGTACACCTGGACGAAAAGACACCACATTTACAAGTGGCAAGTGTGCCCCTGCTAGCTGATGAAAAAGGGCTGCATTTATCCGCTAAAATCGTTATGGGTAATAGGTCCACATATCGTTTAAGGCAGGACCGATTTTTTGAAGAAGTCGGCAGGAAACATGATCTTGAACGTGGGGAACGAAGGGACCCGGCACAAACAAAGGAACACACAACAAAAAGGGAATGGCAGCTTGCAAAGCAGGAAGAACAATTACAAGATACCCTTGAAAAGACGTTAGAAGCCCAAAAGGACCTTGAAAACACAAACAAGGAACTAGAAGAAGCAAGGGAAATAATAAAGCCACAAATAGAAGCCTATAACGTTATTTCAAAGGGTGCAAAGGAACATAAGAAGCCGACTTTTGAAAAGGCAAAAGAAGAAGTTAAGGACGGACTTTTAAGAAGCCATGAAGAACACTATGTAAAAGTGCCTTGTAAGGACGAAAAAGAAGCCGATAAGATGATAAAACAAATGTCGGCATTGTATGAAAAGAACTTTTCACAAGAAGCCTTAAACGAACTGATTTTAGCCAAAAGTAAGGACCTGGAAAAGGAAAAACGGAAACAACAAAGGGCAATAGCAAAGGCACAAAAGGCCTTCAATGAAGAAAAGGAAAAGGCAACGGAAAAGATAAACCTGGTGTATAAAGAAGCACTAAGAAGAAGTGAAGCCTATTCTGATCTTGATTTGTCGGAATTTGGGTTTGATGATTTTCAAATACAAAGTATCGTTAACGATTCTGTTACGGAAGTACTTGTACGTGATACAGTAAGAACAACGCTTGATGTATTGGAACAAGCGGAATACCTAAAGAAAAGACCGGACCTGATAACAGAAATGAATTTAGCCCGGAATATAGGCAAAAGTTTTGGGGAAAGATTTTATGACTTTATTGATAATGTTCGTGAACATATCGCAGGAAAGTTATACCAGAAACAAGCTGAAAAAGATAAATCTGATGATCTTACACTATAACATCAAAGGACCTACTAACACTTATTTGTTGGCAGGTCCTTTTTTTGGCAACCATAAGGCAACCGATTGACCGCCATTTTTTGCCGTTATTTTAAACGTACAATAGGCAGCAGCCGACTTGAAATGTAAAGGTGGTATAAGAATACCCTTTTTATAGATTGCCTTGTAAATTGGCTAATAACAAAGGAATACAAGGCAAAAATTAAGGGGTGCTTTTTCCCTGATCGGCAGCAGCTTCTTCTTCCACTTGTTGTTTAATCTTTTCTTCCGCTTTTTCCTTGAAATACTTGTAAATTTTCCGGTCACGTTCTATTTCATCTAAGTACACAATAGCAAGGGCTTCACGTTGGCCCTGATAACCGCCTTTTACGTTTGAATGATATATTTCTAAATCCGATAAGGTAACACCTGGAAGATTTACATTCTTTTCCAAAACAGTGCCTTTGCCGTTGGATTTATACATGAAATCAGATATACGTTTGTGTTGTGCTTTATGGTAACAATCAAATTCTACGGCTTGCACCAGGTATTCAACACCTTTTCTTTCAAGAAGGGCATTTGTCATAAACCGATATTCCTTGTTAGTTACAAGTTTTCTAATGGCTTTATCAGATAGGCCTGTTTGTGTATGAATATCAGCAAGGTCCTTTTCCATAAATCCAAGAAGATAATCCGCAGGACAATGAAAGTATTCACAATAACGCTTTAACCATTGAATATCACAGTTACCACCGAAAACATGAGATTTGATTGTTTTATAGCTATTGTCTGGCATAGCAATAGTTTTTTCCATATCCTGAATCATGTTATTTATAACGTGACAATCATTTTCTATGTTGTAGCCTTTTTTCTTGATCTGTTCGATAAGTCTACCGCTAAACTTCTTTAAATCCTTTTCTTTAGCCGTTATCAATCGCTTTTTTGAGCCTTTTTTCATGTTATCCACCTTTTTAACTTTAAAGTTTATTTTTTGCTAAAAATAGTTTGAATAATTGTAATAAGTTAACTACTAAGTACATAAATATTATCTCATAATTATTTATAGAAAGTCAAAAAAACGTAGATAGAAAGGCGGTTGATGAACTACGAAGAATATCTGAAATCTGAACATTGGGAAAAAGTCGCAAAGGAACGATTAAAGATTGATCGCTACACTTGCCAATTCTGCGGAACTCATGGAACGGCCAGAAATCCCTTGGAAATCCACCATTTTAATTATAAGAACCTTGGAAATGAAAATCCGTGGACGGACCTGGTATGTCTTTGCGATAGCTGCCATCAAGGAATAACTAGAATGATGAACCGTGTTGTAAGCCCTGACGGCAAGAAAGGTTGGACCAACAAATATATTCCCAGAATCAGCACGTACACAATCAACGGCTATCTACAAGAAAAAAGAAAGGAACAATTAAATGAATCTGGAAAAGTGGTTAAGTGAACAACCGGATTGCACCCTTTGGAAAATCCTGGCTGATGTAAGCACAATCAACGCAGATAATAACAAAGCTAGTAATTTTTGGGTCCTGGTTGCAAAGAAAGTAAATGATGAAATCAACAAAAGGCTATTTGTAGATTACGAAGGGGAAAGTGAACTATGAAGAACAATCGTAACGCTGATCTTAGGGCAATAATCGCAGCAAAGGGATTATGTTTTTATGAAGTGGCAGCAGCTTTGAACGTTAAGCCTAACACAGTAAGCCAATACTTGCGCAAGGATTTGTCCGATTATCAAAAGAATAGGATTAAAACCGCAATAGCCAAAGCAGAAAAAACAAAGGAATTGAACAATGGGCAGAAGGAAGAAAACCTATGAACCAAAGGCCTTTGAAAGTCGGAACCAAGGCAGCAGCTTTATAAATCAGCGTGGTAAGAATCAAGCCGATACCAGCGCAAACATTTATGAATCCATGTTGCAATCAACGGCCTTTAAGAGCCTGAACAATAAGCAGCAAATTCTATATGTTTATTGCAAAAGTCAGTACTACGGCAAGCGAAAACCAAAGAAAGACTACGAAAAACAAGGGCTTTATCAAGATGATAGCTGCTTTTATATGAACTGGGGCAAGGCTTTAGAGTACGGATTATACACAAGTACGATGAATAGCAACTTTAGAAAAGACATGAAAGCACTTGAAACCTGGGGATTTATCAAGAAGCTGAAAAGCGGCAAGGACCACAAGGAAAAGAACGTTTGGCAATTTGATGATAGGTGGACCACATTCGATTGATTTTGTTTTTAGTGAGTGTGGCGATAGAACCACAGTAACAAGTGTAGCTTTAAAACCACACTTGTATCAAAAAAATAACGTCTTATGTGTGGCGATAGAACCACACTTCTTTTTCAAATTATGGGCCTTATAGTGTGGCTTTAGAACCACACATATATAAATCTTTACCAAGTACATAAGGCATTTAAAAGGATAGCCAATATGAACCTATACAACCAGATTAAGGAACTACACAAAAGATATGGTGCAAGTATTCCACTAGAAGCCTTTGGGCCTGATTTGATAAAGCTATTGAATGACTTCAAAGCAGAATTTACAGATTGGCATGATAACGAGGTGTTTTGGGTGCTTGCTAACATAGACCGCTACAACAAGTTACAAGAAACCATAATAAGGCAAGCCTGGAAAGCCAGGTACGAAAGAAAGGAATTGAACAATGAACGATTTAACCAGATTAGAAAACAGTATTTATGCAAAGGCCGGTTGTGAGTTTGACGTATTTAATCAGCAACAGTGCAGGGAAGTGCTGATTGAAAAGTTGGGGCTGCCTGATAAGCGTTTGGAAGATTTGGCAGCAGATTATCCGCTTGTTGCTGAAATCCTGGAATACAGAAAAAAGGCCCACAAGGAAATCACGATATGCAATAGCAGCGCACAAAGCTATGTACCAATGGAAACATTAAGAATCCGTAAGGAATGGGAAATAATACAAGCCTTTTACGATAGGTTGAAAATCGTTTCTGATATGGAATGTGAACATTGTGATAGCAAGTGTGAAGTGTATAGAGCTGCAAAGGCTGATCTTGATGATCTATACCAGAACCACAACGAAACCTTTTACAGTTATCTGTTTGATGTGCTGAACGATTTTAAGTGTGGCCTTAGTGGTGGCTACATGGATTTAACAATATGAAAGGTGGAAGAAGATTATGGAAAGTAAATCATTTAAACAGTTTTTGAAAATGCAGGAAAAGGAAGGCAACTTGATTAAGTTAAGCCAATACAAGGCGGCACTTCCTGAAGAATACGAATGTTACCGCAACGCTTATATTGCAGCAAGGGAAAGAATCCAGCGTTTAAAGGATAGGGGTGTAAAGGGTTATACCGGATTTGATTGCATGAGTACAGAACACATTTTGAAGGAAGTAAGCCAGGATAAAACAATTCCATACCCTGATAGGACCTATGAAGAATCAAAGAAAATCGTTAAGGAAACCGAAGCCAGGAACAAAAGGATTAAGGAAGGCAACGCAACACACGCAGATTTTGAAGCCGTAACAAGTGAATACCTGAATAGGGGGAAATAAACCATGAATATTAGAACAACCAACGAAAAGGGCGAAAGGGTAATAATCAACTATTCCGAAAGGGTTATTGAACCTGAAACACCAAAGCAGGAAATCATCATCAACGATTATCCGACATTCAAAAAGTGTGTTATGGAATCCAATAACCAGAACGAATACCGCAAGGACCAAAGGGATAACCGATATGATGAAGCACTTAGGGAACTTGTTAGACGTGATCGCAACTTGTACATGAACTATACCGACAAGCTGCATAAGGAATATTTAGGGAAATAAAGCCATGTATAGCACATCTAAGCTAAATGAAATCATTGATGATTATATGAATGTTTGTAAGTGCAAGCCTACAAAGAAGGGCCTGGCAATAGCACTAGGGATTAGCAGCACGACTATTTTTAATGTTATCCGGGGCTATTACAATCATATCCCTTATGGTATGCAGCCTAGCCCTACTAGGATTATTGATAACAGTGATTTTGGAATTATCAGAAGCCTTTTTACTTAGTACTACGCATAGATAGTTAACACGAAAAAGGCAGAAAGGGGCCAGAAATGGCAGGAAAACAGTTAAATCCATACAAAAAACCCTATTCGGAAATAGCCAAGGACCTTAAACCGGAAGATACCGCAGCCGTGTTAAACATGACAACTACGATACTGAAAAACTTAGGTGGAAGGCCTGCAACATATCCGAACACAACGCAGGGCCTTGAAGCCTTCATAGAAAATTCGCAGGGTTATTTTGATTACATTCAATGCGCTAATGCCAAGTTAGACGAAAAGGCGCAGATTATCCCTGATGTTGAATTGTATTGTGTTTGGTTAGGCATTACCAGAACCACCTTGAAGCAATACCGGGAACGTGGTGGGGATTGGGAAAAGGTTATTGGCTATTTCAAAGAAGCCATATTAGGGGCAAAGAAACAGTTAATGCTAAGGGGTAAAATCCCTACTGTTATCGGTGTTTTGGACCTTGTAAACAATCACGATTATTACAATACAAATTCATTCACGATAGAAACCAAAACGGCAGCAGAAAAGCAAGATAAGAATGATCTTGAATCACGGATAAATGAAGCAGGCCTTATTTGGGATAACGAACTGAAAGAATTTGTACCGCAGGGGGAATAAATTATGTTTACCGCTGAACAACGTGAAAAGGCCGAAAAGGCTTTAAGGAATAATAGCGTTATTGATAGCTTTGAAAAGGAAATTGCCTTTGCTAATCATACAACGGCCCTTGAATGGGTTGATACGTACAATTTGCCTTATAGAATCGCATTAAACCATATTAAGACACCGGATAAAGAACACGTATCAATCAATCCTTGTTATCCGTTTCCAGGCTATAAGAAAAGTGATCTAATCCATGTACCGATTGACGATTGTTTGATGTATAACCCAGAAGAACCGCCAAGGGAAGAAAACGGCAAAACGCTGCATTATTTGAACATGACACCTAAAGAAGCTGATACACGGCAGCAGATTGCAGAACATAACAAGGCTTTAAGGCCGTGGGATTTATCAACGCAGGAAGGTAAAAGGAAATGGGAATACTATTTTGCACACTTCCTAAGTGGTGCTGATCTGCAAACGTATCAATGCTTTGATTACTTTGGAAGAAGGACCGCAGCAAAGGGCGATACTGACAGAATCAACTATTGGAAATCGTTACAAGCTGATTATCATTTAAGCCCTGATAGGTACATGAAGGCAGGACCTTTGTTGACGGATTACAACCTGGAAGAATACACACATTGGTATTTTATCTGTGATTGGAATGAATCAACGGACCAGAAGGGAATGTAATTTAAGGTATAGTCTAGGGCTACAAAGCATTTTGGACCAAAGTTGTAAAAATAACCTTGCAGAAAATAGGAAAAAGGGTCCAAAAATGAAATGTAAACGAAAGGTCCTTGAACCTATTTTTACACGTTAACAGTATGGGTATTCAAATTATTAAATTTTTCGGATTGTTGTAAAACAAAGCAAGAAGGTATTGACTTTTACAAAGTTCGCTTGTACAATTTGTATTAACAAATTGTACAAGTTGTACAACAAACGTCACAGAATCAGAAAGGAATAATGATTATGAATATTGCTTATGTAAGGGTTAGTACCGTAGAACAAAACGAAGCAAGGCAAATTGAAGCACTGAAAAAATACAACATAGACGAAAACGGCTGGTACATTGAAAAGATTAGTGGAAAGAATACAAATAGACCTAAATTGCAGGAAATGTTAGATAAGGCAAAAGAAAACGATGTGATCTATATTCACGATTTTAGCCGACTTGCCAGAAGCACAAAGGACCTTCTTGAAATTGTTGAAACACTGAATAAAAAGGGTGTACGGCTTATAAGCAACAAGGAAAACATTGATACTAATAGCGCAACCGGAAAGATGTTGCTAACTGTTATCGGTGCTATTGCAGAATTTGAAAGGCAGAACCTTCTGGAAAGGCAAGCCGAAGGAATAGCCATAGCAAAAAAGAATGGTGTTTATAAAGGCAGAAAGCCTATGACAGTTGATAAGGATTTATGGGATTATAACTATTATCGTTATCAGCAGGAAAAAATAAACAAGTCGCAATTTGCAAAGATAATGAAAATCAGCAGGCCTACGTTAGATAAGTTATTGAAAGAAGTTGGATAAATTGTATAAGGGTGTTTGCTAGTACTAGCTGCCATAAGGGGCAGGCAGATAAATTAAAGGCTGCTTGCCCTTTGTCCATATCAGAAAGGAAGGTGTTTATGAAAACAGATAACAAGGTATCAAAAACAGAATCTTTGATTGCACACACACATTTCCAGGGCGATAAGAACATGAAATGGGATTTAAGCGCAAGGGAAATGAACTATATCAAAACAAGGCAACGTTTTAGCCATGATGATAAAGCGGAACCTGATGATCTTATGAACATCATGTATGATTGCTATCGGTTGGGCTTTGCCAAAGGATTATTAAAAGCGCAGGAAGAAAGGAATTGAAACAATGAATAACATGAACGAAGCAATAACAACGATACTAGACAAGATTGATTTTGAGAAACACGCAGCACTTGATATGACAACGGAAGAATACAAGCTGATTAAGGGCCGATACCAGAAGCAGCTAAATGATCTAAGGCTTGATGAATTTGTTTGTGCCGTTGCAGAAGATTGCTATCGGTGGGGCTTTGCAAAGGCCTGCATAAATGCCGGGCTTGATATTCCAATGTAAAACAAGGGGTGGTAGGGGTTTATTTGGCCCCTTCCTGGTAGCCGGGGTTAGCCCCCTGAATACCGAAAATTTTCTAAAAAGGCCCTTCAAACAAGGGCAAAAAAAGGACCTACTACGCAGCTGATAGTAAGTCCTTTTCTTTTGATCGTCACATCAAAAGGAATTGATAACATTATAATAGCACAATTGACTAGATAGTACAACTTGTGTAAGATATTTGTGTAAGTTGTACAAACAATAATCGTCACATTAAAAGGGGGTAAAACCATGAAAATTGTAACACTTGCCAATCATAAGGGCGGTGTGGGTAAGACCACTACGGCCTTAAATTTGGCAGCAGGATTAAGGCAGCAAAAAAAGAAGGTCCTTCTTATTGACCTGGATACGCAGCAGAATCTTACATTAACTTGTGGGATTGATACAGACGCAGATTTGGACAACAGTACTTTGTTTGATGTTTTCTACGGCTACACAGATATAAATGATTGCCTTTTTCAGATTTACGAAGATACACCGGACTTTGATATTATCGTTGGCGGTGTTGGATTAGCTGAAAAGACACCGAAGCCAGAACGATTGGCGGCAGCTTTGCAGAAGTTAGAAAAACAGTATGATTATATTGTTATTGATACACCGCCAAGCCTAAATTCTATAACCAAAATGGCGATCAGAACGGCTAATGATGTTATTATCCCGGTACAACCGAGCAAGTATAGCTTGTGGGGAATTGGCAGCTTGTACGGATTTATCCAAGATATTCAAAACGATAATCCTGATATAAGGGTTGCAGGGCTTTTATTAGTTGGCATAAATGAACGTACCAACATAGGAAAGCAATACATTGAAGATTATAAGGCGGTAGCCAAGGAAATAAATACAAAGCTATTCAAAGCTATGATACATAGCAGCGTTGCAATTTCAGAATCGCAGGACTACGGCAGGACCATATACAAGCACGCACCAAGAAGCACAGTAGCAAAAGATTACATGAATTTTGTTGTTGAATACATGAAAGGAAGTAAGAAATAATGGCACAGAAAGTTGAAAGGACAAAGCCCACTGATGTATTGAAAAAGGCAACGGCAGCAGGCAAGCAGGCAAGTGAAAAGGCCCCTTCCAGGAAACAATCAAAGCCTTCCGACAATTATTTGCGTGTTGATCTGACACCTAAAGGCATTGATTTAAAGGGCTATTTAAGTGAACGCTGCGGACAGTTGGGAAAAGAACGTGGAAGAAACGTGAGTGCAACCGCTTATATCCAGGAACTTATACTTGAAGATAAGCACTATCACGAAAATTCCGAAGATAGCAAGCGCAAGAAGATAGAAAAGATTTTGGACCAGATGAACGAAGAACAGATAGAAGCACTTGCAACATTATTAAATGTGCAACTTTGACAATTTTTTTGTGTAGCTTGTACAAGCATTATTGTACAACTTTAGTAATATACTTACACATATTGTACAATCTGTTAACTTAGGGGATAGTTTTTAAAAGGCTATCCCTTTTTTGTTGCAAAAATCGGCAACCTATTTCAAACGTTAAAATTTTGCCCCTATTTTGCGTTTTTGGGTTTTAGGTAAGGATTTTATCAAGAATGAAATAAAAGCGTGAATTTGACCCCTTGTAACAATGCAGAAATAAGGCTAAAGGCCAAAGAATAATTTTAGGCAGCAGATTTATTATTCTGGACCACCTAAAAAGGGGAATCCTGACATAATATTTCATGTAAAAGCATTTTTCACAGAATAATCACAGTATGTTCGTTGCTGATCTGCTAACATAGCCAGGTAAATTTTCACACACACACATATATATCAAAGGGCCTAGGAAGATAAATTCCAGGTCCTTTTTTTGTCGTACACGGCAGCAGCTTGTATGATATGGCGATATTTGCCCCTTATTTGCCGTTTTTGATTAGCGGATAAGGATTTTATCAAGAAGATAATTAAAGGCCCTAAAATCCGTTTTAATTCCCTGCACAGTAGGCAAACGAAGGTAAATAAAAAGTGATCTGCCTGAACGATAAGCCAAAAAGGAATTTTGTAATATTGTATTACTGTATTATTTTATTGGGACTTTTACTTCGATTTTAAATTTTGATTTTTTTGGTTTTTGTAACAGATATATTAGTTAGTATGTTTCTATTGTTTAAGAAGGACCAAAAGCCACACCACAAGCACGATACATTGATTCTATTGGGACTTTTAGTGCAATTTATTGGGACTTTTACTTCGCTTTATTGGGACTTTTGCTTCGGTGGATAACTTTAAAATCCAATGGTTTTTATTGGGACTTTTACTTCGATATGTTTTACAATGGGACTTTGCATTTACAAGTTAGTCCCAATAATGTAGAATGGCTTAGTGGGGGTAATTGTGGTATGAAGAAGTATAATGATGAAATCGCCATTCTTGAACAAAGGGATTACAAGATTGTAAAGGCTAATGAACTGATACAAAAAGCAAGAAACAATCTAAGCCTAGTACAATTAAAGACTTTAGCTTATATTCTAAGCAAAATTAAGCCAACTGATAAACCAGGTAAATATTATAGTTTTAGCATTAAGGAATATTGCAAAATATGTGATATTGACGAAAAAAGCGGCACAAACTATGCCGGTGTTAAGGCAGCTTTGAAAAGTTTAAGGGATAAATCCTTTTGGCTAACTGATGAAGATGGAAAAGACGTATTAGTTGCATGGATTGATAAGCCAAAGATTGACACCAGAAGCAAGAAGTTTGAAGTAAGGCTTGATGAAGATATACAAAAATATTTAATCGGCTGGTTGGAACAATACACACAATATTCCTTATGGGAAGTTGTACCAATGCAAAGCAGATACAGTTTTGTATTGTTTGAAAATCTTGAAAGTTATTCCTACCAGAAGGAACACACCTTTGATATTGATGATCTGAAAAGTAAGATAGGCGCAACACGATATGTTAACTTCAAAGACTTTAGAAAAAAGGTTTTGGAAGTAGCCACAAGGGAAATAAACCAATATACGAACTTAGAAATAAAATGGGAACCGGTAACAAAGGGCAAGAAGGTTATACAAGTAACCTTTTATATCAAGAAGCGCAGCCAGGCAGAAATATTTAAGGCACAAGACAATTCCGGTTGTGAAGGACAAACAAACATTTTTGATTTTATACCGGACCCGGAAGAAGATAACGTAAACTATTCGGACAATATGATTACTATCACGAAAGGATAACAATCACATTATGGATAAACAAGGATTTACTGATTATCTTTTATCTATCGGTTTTAATCAAAAGGGTGCTGCGGAAGTGATACAACGCTTTGATGAAGATAGGGAAGAAATGCAGGACTTTGATTTGTACAAGCGGTTTACAGAAGCAACTAAGGGATAGAGCAAGATTCGCCTGTGTATGTACACGGCAATTAGAGCAAGATTCGCCTTTGTATCCCAAAGTGCAATCTTGCCAACTTGACCGCAATTAAAAAATTGCTAAATGGCAGCAGGGCTGCGGAATGAAAAATGATAAAAACAGAACTATGAAAGAATGGAAAAATGAACATGAAGATAACTTTTGATTTTGACAAAAACGAAGTAACAGACGAAAACGGAACAATCTATGTTGAAGGGCTGAAAGAAAAGCGAAAAGCAATTTTAGAAGCGGCAGGCCTGGAAGAAATTAGCGGTGCTGATCTGCGCAAGGACATTAACAAATTGTTTGCTGATTTGGGTGCAGATATTGAATGTGCAGAACCGGATTGGGAAGGCTTTAAAAGTTTTCTGTATGGCAACGGATTAAATAACAAAGGGGTAACAGAAACCATAAAACGCTTTAATGAAAATAGACCTGATAGGGAAGATTTGACCTTGTACAGAATGTTCCTGGAGGAAAGAAAAAGATAAGGCAGGACCTAAAATGACATTGTATCAATTCCTTGTTGATGAAAAGAACTATACAGAAGCCGAAGCGGAAGAAACTGTAATACGTTATGATATTGGTATGGAAATACCGGAAGAAATAAGACAAGACATTCACGAATATAATACCAAGTATTGATAACCAGAATCGGATCCTTTGATTATTCCAAAGGGTCCTTTTTTTGTGCCTTTTTGGACCTTAGAAAGATTTTCTGCACAAAACAATTCCTTTTATTCTGATTTGCAAATAAAAAAAACCATATTTAATACGTAACTAAAATTTTTAATTTGCCAAAGGCAAGGAAAGGAAAAAGACAATGGCAAAACGTAAAAGCATTGAAGAACTAGAAGCAGCTGCAAAGGCAGCGGAAAAACGTGCAAGGGAATTAAGGGCGCAGGCCAAGAAAGCAACCGAAGCAGAAGAAGCAAAGGTAAACGCAGAAATCATAAAAGCGTTGAAAGAATGGTTAGCAAGTTGGCCCAAGGACAAGCGCAAGGAATGGGAAGAACTACCTTCTTACTTCCGTGAACAAGCTGAAAGGAATAAGGCAAAGGCTTTAGGAACGGCAGCAGGACCAAGTGATTATTGATTGCAACAAAGTAGTGGGTATCAAATGCGCAGCAAGGAAGAAAGTGCTAAATGGTAATGCAGCATTTTATTACTTGTTTGCGCAGGGGTCCAGGGGCTTGCCCCGGCGAACGATACCTTTGGAACAAAGGTCTAGTGAGCTAGACTTTGCAAAAGTCTTTTCACGCATGACCGGAAAGGAATTAAAGTATGGCATATTGCGTTATGAACGTGGATAAGC
>Ga0310786_10008739_pt1 | contig 12953 bp, 7 predicted proteins | sample AusTroGonzalo_MG_FD_203881 | JGI IMG/M metagenome (GOLD analysis project Ga0310786, IMG submission 203881) | Bovine rumen microbial communities from tropical cattle in Woodstock, Queensland, Australia - Gonzalo_03 (v2) (version 2) | ecosystem: Host-associated > Mammals > Digestive system >... | reverse complement strand
AGCTTACACGCGCCATGATGCAGGAGATGAAATCTCTTTCAAAGGAGCTGAGATTTGAAGAGGCACAGGCTGTCAAGACCAAATATGACATCATCATGGAGTTCCGTGAAAAGAGTAGGGTAGTTGACACCGGACTGGACAATGTTGACGTCTATAACATTGATAATGATGAAGATACAGTATTCATCAACTATCTTCACGTGGCGGACGGATGCATAAACCAGGCCTTTACGTTCGAGTACAGACGCAAGATGGACGAGCCGCTTGAAGAGATGCTCCTGCTTGCAATTGTTGAAATGCGTGGCCGATATAAAAGTACTGCCCGGGAGATAATAGTTCCGTTCATGCCGGAGACAGAATATGACGGAGTAACATGGACCGTACCGCAAAAGGGAGAGAAAAAGAAACTACTGGAACTTTCTGCCCTGAATGTCAAGCAATACCGTGCAGACCGTCTTAAACGCAGCGACAAACTGAATCCGGACCAAAAGCACACCCGACTCATGAAAGAACTCGGCGCGCTGCTAGGTCTTGAAAAAACCCCCATGAGAATTGAGTGCTTTGACAACTCACACATATCTGGAACCGATGCGGTAGCCGCTTGCGTGGTATATGAGAACGGCAAACCGTCCAGAAAAGACTATCGCCTGTACAATATAAAGAGCGGGGCCGGAGGTGATGACTACGGCTCATTGTATGAGGTCATGATGCGACGCTGGATGAGAGCCATAGAAGAGAGTGCGCCTATGCCGGATCTGGTAATTGTTGACGGCGGAAAAGGACAGATGTCAATTGCAAAGGAAGTCATTGACAATCTGAATATTAGCATTAATATTGCAGGCCTGGTCAAAAACTCCAGACACAAAACTGAAGGTCTGCTCTATGGATTCCCCCAGATGCAGGTTGGAGTTAAGCCGGACAGCGAGCTTTTCCGTCTTTTGGAACAGATGCAGGAAGAAGTTCACCGTGTAGCCATATCTTTCCATAAAAAGAAACGCAGCAAACGTCAAACCCAATCGGAATTAACTGATATAAAGGGAATTGGAGAGAATACAGCAACCGCATTGATCAAGAAATTCAAAAGCGTGAAGAGGATTTCAAAAGCCAGCCTTGATGAACTTGAGGCAGAGATAGGAAAGGCTAAGGCAAACGTCATATATAATTGGTTTCACAAATGAGAGCGGTAATACAGAGAGTCAAGGAAGCCTGCGTGAAGGTTGACGGAAAGATAACCGGGCAGATAAACCAGGGTCTTCTGGTGCTTGTAGGCATTGAGGATGCAGACACAGAAGAGGATATAGAATGGCTCACAAAAAAGATTGCAGGACTAAGGATATTTGACGATGAAAACGGTGTAATGAACCGTTCAGTAATGGATATTGACGGCAGTATTCTGGCGGTAAGCCAGTTCACGCTGATGGCAAGCACCAAGAAAGGGAACAGGCCGTCATACATAAGGGCATCAAAAGGAGAGTTTGCAGAACCCATGTATGAGAAATTCTGTATGGCTCTGGAAAAAGAAACCGGAAAGAGGACAGAAAAAGGAATATTCGGGGCCGATATGAAAGTGTCACTTCTTAACGACGGGCCCGTAACGATAATAATGGATACAAAAAACAAAGAATAATATGGAATTCTACGATGAAATGGAGCAAGAGTCAGTAAATCAGCCAACTACTGACAAGTTTAACGAAGCATTCAGCAAATACAACATGAAAGTTGATGACGCATGGGTAAAATCCGTCGTTGAAAAGGCACAAAAAGAGGCCTTAGGAGTACACGACAGGGAGACTCTCAAGAAAATCTTCAGCTGCATTGACCTGACCACACTGAAACCTACAGACAATGAGGACACAGTGCTTGCTTTTGTAGAGAAAGTCAACCAGTTTGAGGACAAATATCCGGACCTGCCGTCTGTTGCGTCCATCTGCACCTGGCCACTGTATGCAGCCACCGTAAGCCGCTCACTCGAGGTTGAGAGCGTAAAAACATGCTGTGTAGCCGGAGGATTCCCGTCATCACAGACTTTCTTTGAAGTAAAAGTGGCAGAGACGTCACTGGCACTTCACGACGGCGCAGATGAAATAGATATAGTACAGAACGCCGGCCATATTCTGAACGGAGACTTTGAAACTCTGGCCGATGAAACAGACGAGCTTAAATCACTCTGTGCCGACAAGATCCTGAAAGTGATCCTTGAGACAGGAGCATTGGACAGCCTTGACAATGTAAAGAAGGCTGCGCTGCTGGCCATGTATTCAGGAGCTGATTTCATAAAGACCTCAACAGGAAAGGAGGTAAAGGGAGCCGATCCGGAATCATTCTGCGTAATGTGCATGGCCATAAGGGAATACGCCGATGAAACAGGCCGTAAGGTAGGCGTAAAGGCTGCCGGAGGAATAAGCACACCCAGCGAGGCGTTACTCTATTGGACAATCGTAAAATTGGTTCTGGGCAACGAGTGGCTCAATAACAAGATGTTCCGCATAGGTGCCAGCCGTCTGGCAAACAGTCTTCTTTCAGAGATAACGGGAGAGGAAACCAAACACTTCTGATTACCTGGCGCGGTTGGTTATAAGATCAAGGTAGCTAACCAAAGCGCTACGCAGATCAGGTGATATGAAAGCGGGCAGTCCCTGGATTGCCTGCTTTTTTAGTTCATCCATCTTACTGACGGCATATTCTATTCCACCATTTGATACGGTAAATTCAGTAACTTCCTTTATCTGCTGAGGCGTAGCGGAAAGGGAACGTATGGCTTTTATATGAGCGGACCAGTCACGTCGGCTATTGTTAAGGGCATATATAGCTGGAAGAGTGAACTTACCCTCCTTCATATCGTTCCCTGACGGCTTTCCTGTCTGATCACTGGAGTGATAATCAAGAATATCATCCATTATCTGGAAACAAAGCCCGGCCACATGTCCAAACTGGCGGAATGCCTCTACATCGGTTGCGGATGCTCCGCTCAGAATGGCCGACAGCTCCGTGCAGGACGAAAAGAGTATTGCGGTTTTCTTGGAGATGATATCAAAATAAACCTCTTCAGAAAGCGTATCAAAATCCAAGGCGTTCAGCTGATTGATCTCGCCTTCGGACAGCACACCTATTAGTTTGGAAAGCTGGTCCACGCTGCGCATATCGGCCGTGGCCGTTATCTGCTGCAGAGCCATGGAGACTACATAATCACCCAGAAGCACTGCCATGCGGTTGTCAAAAGCGGCATTTGCCGACCTGCGGCCTCTACGCTGCTCGCTCTCATCGACAACGTCATCATGAATAAGGCTTCCCTGATGCAGAAGTTCTACGGCCGAAGCCAGATGATAGGCACTTTTGGGGATTTCACCGTAACATTTGGCAACCAAAAGAACCAGAATGGGGCGCATCATCTTGCCGTTACGGCGGGAAAGGAATTTGAGAAGCACATCGACAGCAGGATTAGAGCATGAAAAAAGAGATGAATACCGCTCACGGAACTCATCAAACTCTGCCTTAATAGGCGTACATATCTGCTGCATGTAATCCATATCCGAGGCAAAAGTAGTAATAATTGGCCGATTAGAGAATAAATTAGTACATTTACAAATCAAAAACTCAGTATGGAAAAACTGTTTCTCCTAGATGCATACGCCCTCATTTACAGGGCATATTATGCCTTCCTCAAGGCTCCCAGAATCAATTCCAAGGGATTCAACACATCGGCGGTATTGGGTTTTGTCAATACGCTGGAGGAGATTCTCACCAAGGAGAAACCTACACATATAGGAGTGGCTTTTGACCCCAAGGGCGGCACATTCCGTCACGAACTCTATAAGGAATACAAGGCGCAGCGGGAGGAAACCCCCGAGGTGATACGCGAATCTGTTCCCATCATCAAACAGATTCTTGAAGCGTATAGGATTCCCATACTTGAAGTAGCTGGTTTCGAGGCCGACGACGTAATAGGAACACTGGCCCATAAAGCCGATGAAAAGGGAATTACCACCTACATGATGACTCCCGATAAGGACTATTGCCAACTGGTAACCGAAAGGGCTCTCATTTACCGTCCCAAATACGGGAACAACGGCTATGAAGTGATGGGGCCGGCACAGGTACTGCAAAAATACGGACTGCAGAACACCGCACAGGTGATTGACATGCTCGGACTCATGGGAGACAGTTCTGACAATATCCCCGGATGTCCCGGAATAGGAGAGAAGACTGCGGTAAAACTGATAAATGAATTCGGAGGAATAGACGGACTGCTGGCAAGCACCGATAAGCTCAAAGGATCACTCAAAGAGAAAGTTGAAAACAACGTTGAGCAAATCAAGTTCAGCCGACTGCTTGCAACCATAAGAACCGACGTTCCCATTGAGCTTGACATGGAACAGCTCAAATTTGCGGAGCCCGACATACAGAAACTGGCTGCCCTTTTTGAAGAGTTGGAGTTCCGCTCCCTGATGATGAAGTTTAAGACCAAGTCATCGGACTCACAACCGCTCATGCCGGAAAAAACACAAGCGCAGGAAACAGCTCCCGCAGCCACGCCAAAAAGTCCGGCAAATGACGGTTTTCACGGCGATCTCTTTGATTTATTCCAGCCGGAGATACAGCCTGCGCAGGATTTTTCAAATCTCAAGGACGTTAGAACCACGCAACACTCATATTATCTTATTGAGACAGAAGAAGATGCAAAACCGTTAGCTGACAAATTAACGACACTGGATTTTTTCTGTTTTGATACTGAAACCACCGGAACGGAGGCAATAACTGCACAAATAGTAGGTTTGAGTGTAAGTTTCAAGGAGCATGAAGCCTGGTATGTGGCAATGCCCCAGGATGAAAATAAAAAGCAGCAGATGCTGGAGATTTTCCGTCCGGCATTTGAAAATCCGGCAATACTCAAGATTGGACAGAACATAAAATATGACATCCTGATTTTAGGCAACTACGGCATTAAGGTTGAAGGCCATCTCTTTGACACCATGATTGCCCATTACCTTCTGCAGCCCGAACTGAGGCATAACATGGATTATCTGGCCGAAATATATCTGGGTTACAAGACTATCCATATTGAGGAACTGATAGGTGAGAAAGGAAAGAACCAGAAGAACATGGCCCAGCTTGACCCACATAAAGTCTATGAATATGCCTGTGAAGATGCCGATATCACATTACAGCTCAAAAACATCCTGGAGAAAGAATTGGACAAGGCAGGTACCACACCGCTGTTCCGCGACGTTGAAATGCCGCTGGTTCAGGTCTTGGCATATATGGAGCGTAACGGAGCGATGATAGATCCTGCCGCGCTTGCCGAGACGTCACGTCTCTTTACCGAAAGGATGAAAGCATTGGAGCAACAGATATATCAGGAGGCCGGGGTAGGTGCATTCAATATCCTGTCGCCCAAACAGGTTGGAGAAATTCTCTTTGACAGGATGAAGATTGTGGATAAACCCAAGAAAACCAAGACCGGCCAGTATGTTACTTCCGAAGACGTCCTGGAATCACTTCGTGCCGAACATCCTGTTGTAGACCTTATCCTCAAATACCGCGGACTCAAAAAACTTCTTGGTACATACGTTGACGCGCTTCCGCAACTGGTCAATCCCGCTACAGGAAAGATTCATACATCATTCAACCAGACTGTGACCGCTACAGGACGACTCAGTTCAAGTAATCCTAACCTTCAGAACATACCTGTACGTGATGAAGACGGTAAGGAGGTGCGCAAGGCTTTCATACCCGAACCCGGCTGCAGATTCTTCTCGGCAGACTATTCACAGATTGAACTCCGTATAATGGCTCATCTTAGTCAGGATCAGAACATGATTGAAGACTTCCGCCTGGGTCATGACATTCACGCCGCTACAGCCGCCAAGGTTTTCCATAAACCCATCCAGGAAGTAACCAAAGCTGAACGCAGCAAGGCAAAAACGGCCAATTTCGGTATCATATACGGTATATCGGCATTCGGTCTGGCACAACGTATGGGTGTAAGCAGGACCGAGGCAAAACAACTCATTGAAAACTATTTCAATACTTACAGCGGCATTAAAAACTATATGGACCAGTCCATAGAGAATGCGCGTCAGAAAGGATATATAGAGACCATTCTTAAACGTAAACGCTACTTGCCTGATATAAACTCACATAACGCAACCGTACGAGGTTTTGCCGAGCGCAATGCCATTAATGCGCCTATTCAGGGAAGCGCTGCCGATATAATCAAAATAGCAATGATAGCCATTTACCGCAGGTTCAAAAATGAAAACATAAAATCCACCATGATACTTCAGGTACACGATGAACTTAATTTCAATGTTGTTCCAGGCGAAGAAGAAAAGGTCAAGAATATAGTTATAGAAGAAATGCAGAATGCATGGCCTATGTCTGTTCCTCTTATTGCCGATTGCGGATGGGGTTCAAACTGGCTTGAAGCCCACTGATTCCTAAAGTTTATTCTTTAGCTGTTTATAAAACTCCCATATAACGAGTCCTGCTGTAACTGACACGTTAAGAGAGTGTTTGGTTCCAAATTGCGGAATTTCAAGTGATATTTTGCACAAGTCTACCACGTTCTGGTTGACACCTTTCACCTCATTGCCAAAAACTAGTGCATAACTGGCTGATGGATCAATGCTGAATTCATCCAGTTTCTTACTACCTTCAACCTGTTCCACTGCAACAGTGGTGTAACCCTTTTCATTAAGTTCTTTGACAACCGATGCACAGTTATCTGAATATATCCACTCTACGCTTTCCTCGGCACCAAGAGCTGTCTTATGTATCTCTACAAGAGAATTTTGTGGAGTTGCTGTTATCCCACATAAATATATGCGTTCTATCCTGAACGCATCCGATGTACGGAAAACAGACCCTACATTATAAAGACTGCGTACATCATCAAGAATGACGGTGACCGGTAATTTTTTGCTTTTTCTGAATTGGTCTACATCTATTCTTCCAAGCTCAGATACATTCAGTTTCCTCATCATATCATTTTTTTCTGTGTAAAATTAGTTGATTTTACCTGTTTTTACTGTTGAAAACATAGTAAATAAGTGTTCAAAACAAAAACATAAAAAGTGAGTTTAATTTTTGCTTTTTACATTCACATTTTTGAATGAAACAATTATTGAAAATATGATGTTGATAAGTGATTTTTATTTCATTTTTTTCAAACAGGCAATAAACAGCCAGCTTTTCTTATACCAGGCACAAAATATATAACAATACTTGTAAATAATATGTTTATAATTAAATAAAATATTATATATCAATGATTTATATATTTATAACGCTTGTTTGTAACTATCTTGAAATGTTGATAAATAAAATATTTCATCTATAAAAAAAAATATCAACAGTTTCAACAGCCTATATAAAACAAAAATTCAAATGAAATAAAAAATAAACATACATATACATTATATGAAAGTGTCTTTATGGAATCATCTTACCACAGTTATTGATACACTTTCACTCATGTTGTTTTGCTGATTTGTAATAATGGCATGATATACTCCTGAAGTAACTTTGTTACCCTTAAGGTCAGTCAGATTCCAACTGTATGATCCACCATTTGATATTCCTTGATGTATAAGTCTTCCTGAATTGTCTACTATTCTGACAGAACTCAATTCAGTTAATCCGGTAACCGTAACATATCCGTCAAAATCAGGTTTTACTGGATTTGGGTAAACCATAATATTTGACTCTGACAGAGTTTCAAAAGGATCTCTGGCCTGACCTCCATATTCAACCATTCCAAGGCTTGTACCAAAGAATAAAGAGCCATTTAAGCCGTTTTCAGTAATACTCAGTATATTGTTTGAAGGAAGCGGACTGTTGTTTACCGTAAAATGCTCCAATGTTTGAGTACCATCGGCACTTAAAAGAAAAACTCCGTCATTAAGAGTACCTATCCATTTACGGTTTCCCTGATCAATATAGATGGCGGTAGTCATAACTCCGTTGAAAAGGTAATCAGCCAGTCCTGAACCATCGTTTCTTGATATTTTTATTCTCTCAAAAACGGGATTAGTATTGTTTATGAAATCATCGGGATCCTTTAAAACAAAAATACCTCTGTTGGTTCCTATCCACATTTCACCGTTAAGGTCAAATTCATAGAAGAAAAGATCATAAATCTCTTCAGTTGTCCCGTCCTGATTGGTCCAAACTGATTCTGAAAACTTTATCTTGTCGTCATTGGTATTCTTAGGTGTACCGTTTAAATCTATGCAGAAAATACCAGGCTTTAATCCCCTTGAGGAGTTAATCCATATTCTGCCGTTTTTATCAAACCTGAGTTGTTTGAATGTTGGTAATCCTGCCATTTCACTATAATAAAGTCCAAACCAGTTACCATCCGGTTCAAGAACTTTAAGTATTGTATCGGTCTCATTATTTGCCATCCACAGATTACCTTCCTTGTCAAATTGCAAGGCACTTATGCGGACATAATTGTTTCTGTTGTATTCATTATCATTAAGAATACTTGTAAGACCGCTGTTGTTCCAGGTGTGAAGTTTAAGGAATTTGTTGTCTTTGAACTCGTATAATCCTTGACCTGTAGATCCTACAAAAATATGGTTTGCATCGGACGGGTCCTGAGCGGCTTCGGTCAGATTTTCATATTTAAGACCTGTTTTATTGGAAATATTTTCTTCAAGATAACCCCATCTGTCATTATCACTGTCGTATATCATAACAGCTCCGGGATAGTCTATTCCGGAATAGTTATGACAACCGCTTATAGCAATCAGTTTCCCTTGCTGAGGCCACGAGACAGAATGGAATGTATTACGGCGTGGACTGTCAGGTTTGATTCTTTGCGCTCTGCAGAAAGTCTCACCGTCTTTAATACTGTAAAGGCACAGACCGTCTATTCCACCGCTTATCCACATATTATCGCCGTCATCCGTTACATGGTTGACATGATTGATGAATTTATAATCAATAGAGGAATTTTCTGTTTCATATACAGTGATGACAGAATCCTGGATTATAGCCAGTCTTCCGTCTGAAAGGGTTGAAATGCCGTTTATTGCTCCTGTTTTTAAATAGAGGCCCTTTGTGGGGCAGTCAATAATCCAGCAGCTGTTGTCATAATAGTGTCCCCATATTTTACTGTCAAACAAATAGAGGTTTCTAAAATTAAACTGCATGAACATAACCCAGTTTGAGGGATCCAGAAGATTCTGTGACATCAATCCAAGATATATTCCGTTTGCTGTACCGCACAACAGGGAGTCATTTGTAATGACGGATGTGTTTACCGGCGAATCAAACCGATAGGTATTTTTGATTTCTCTGCGTTTGATATCAAAAACAACCAGTCCTATATTAGTTGAAATGTAAGCATCATTATCAATTATCTTTAGCTCGTTGACCGATACGCTTCCGGTGTTGTTGTTCTTGATATCCGTGAAATTGTATATGGTAAAGTCTTGGTAAAGGATATCGATATTGCCGTTTGAATAGACAAGAACAAGAGCTTTTTGAGTATTGCAGTATCCCATTGCGGCGATATCTGTATCGGCCAGTCCTCCGGTCTTGTCTATGGTGTAGACACCGTTGTCATCGGGATCGTAGATATACAGGGCACCGTCGCTCAAAACAAAGATCTGTCCGAATGCCTTGATTGAAAAAGTTGCGTCATTATATGCAGGATGGGCTCTCCACGTTCCTACGGGAATACCTGCGTTAGCCTTGGTAAAAGGCAAAAGGAGCATTACCGCAGCGATTGCGATAATGGCTCCTCTTGTCAGTTTTTTTATCATAATTGTCTTAGATAGTCTGCCAGTTTCCTAACGGCGCGTCCCCTGTGGCTTATCAGGTTCTTGCTTTCTGCAGGCATTTCTGAGAAGGTCTCGTCAAAACCGTCCGGGATAAAGACGGGATCATACCCGAATCCGCCGCTTCCGTGACGCTCTGTTCCTATCCGTCCGGTCACGATTCCCTCAAACAGAACTTCCTGTCCGTTAAGTAATAACGCAACAACAGTGCGGAATTGTGCGCTGCGGTCCGATTTTTTTTCAAGTTCACCTAGCAGCTTCCTTACATTGGCCTCGGAATCATGGTCTCCGGCATAGCGGGCCGAGTGTACTCCGGGGGCTCCGTTCAGGGCTTTCACCTCCAGGCCGGTATCATCGGCAAAACAGTCATAACCGTAGTGCTCCTTTACGTAACGGGCTTTCTGCAGGGCGTTGTCCTGAAAGGTATCACCGGTTTCGGGGATATCTTCGTGGCAGCCAATATCATTAAGTGAGAGTATCTGGAAACCTTCACCCAGGATTTGGCGTACCTCATCCAGTTTGTGTGCGTTATTGGTGGCAAAAACCAGTCTCATGCTGCTTAGAGTACAATGTTCACGATCTTGCGCGGAACTACTATCACCTTGCGGATGGTCTGACCGTTAATATAGCTCTGAGCCTTCTCATTGGCCAGGACTGCATCCTGGATCTCCTGCTGGGTTGCATCGGCCGGGAAGTCAAGCGTAAAGCGGGTCTTGCCGTTGAATGAGATGGAGTAGGTGATGCTGTCCTCCTTAAGGTAGCTCTCGTCAAACTTGGGCCACTGGGCATCACATACTGTGGTCTGGTTGCCCAGAGCCTGCCATAGTTCCTCGGCAATATGCGGGGCAAACGGGGCAATCAGCTTGACAAGGTCAGTCAGAACCTGACGCTTGTTGCACTTAAGGCCTGAAAGCTCGTTTACGCAGATCATGAAGGCGGCTACCGATGTGTTGTATGAGAAGTTCTCAATATCTTCGGTCACCTTCTTTATGAGCTTGTGTATTGACTTGAGTTCATCCTTTGTGGGTGCATCGTCAGATATGTTCAGGTTACCTTCTTTATCTGTGAAAAGGTTCCACATCTTGCGGATAAAACGGTGGCAGCCGTCAATACCGTTGGTGTCCCAGGGTTTTGACTGCTCAAGCGGTCCAAGGAACATCTCGTACATGCGCAGGGTATCGGCACCATATCTCTCAATGATTACATCGGGGTTGACTACGTTGAACATAGACTTACTCATCTTCTCAACAGCCCAGCCGCAGATGTACTTGCCGTTCTCCAGGATGAAATCGGCGCTCTCATATTCCGGCCGCCACTTCTTGAATGCCTCTAAATCCAGTACATCGGCGCTTACAATGTTCACGTCAACGTGGATGGGAGTGGTGTCATACTGATCCTTAAGGCCCAGTGACACGAATGTATTGGTGTCCTTGATACGGTATACAAAGTTGCTGCGGCCCTGGATCATACCCTGGTTGATGAGCTTGCTGAACGGCTCCTCAACCTCGCTTACGCCCAGATCCTTGAGGAACTTGTTCCAGAAACGGGAGTAGATAAGGTGACCTGTGGCGTGCTCGGAACCTCCCAGATAGAGGTCAACACACTTCCAGTAGGTATCGGCCTCCTTGCTTACCAGTGCCTTGTCGTTGTGCGGGTCCATATAACGCAGATAGTAGGCCGATGAGCCTGCAAATCCGGGCATAGTGTTGAGCTCAAGCGGGAATATGGTTACGTTGTCTATGAGTGACTTGCTTACCACTTTCTTGGCTTTTGTGTCAAAGGCCCAGTTCTGGGCGTGGCCAAGCGGAGGCTCGCCGGTCTCAGTGGGCTTGTACTCACTTATCTCGGGCAGTTCAAGCGGGAGGCACTCCTCGGGAATCATTGTGGGTATTCCGTTCTTATAGTATACCGGGAAGGGCTCGCCCCAGTAGCGCTGACGGCTGAATATGGCGTCACGCAGACGGTAGTTGACCTTGATGCGGCCCAGTTTGTTTTCCTTAACGTATTTCTTATTGGCTGCAATGGCCTCCTTGACAGTAAGTCCGTTCAGGTTGAGACCGCCTTCACGTATCTGGTCGGGACGGGGAGAGTTCATCATGATACCCTCCTTGGCATCAAAGCTCTCCTCTGATACATCGCAACCCTCAATGAGCGGACGTATCTCCAGTCCAAAGTGCTTGGCGAATGCGTAGTCACGGCTGTCGTGTGCAGGAACGGCCATGATGGCGCCGGTTCCGTAGCCGGCCAGCACGTAGTCACTGATCCATACGGGAACATCCTCACCTGTCAGGGGGTTGATGGCGTATGATCCGCTGAACACGCCTGTAACCTTGCGGTCGGCTATGCGCTCGCGCTCGGTGCGCTTCTTTACGGCGGCTACGTATGCATCGACCTCCTTCTTCTGAGCAGGGGTTGTAAGCTGTGCCACCAGCTCGCTCTCAGGTGCCAGAACCATGAATGTCACACCGAAGATTGTATCGGCACGGGTGGTGAATATGGTGAATTCTATGTCGCTGTCCTTTACGTGGAACTGCATCTCGGTACCCTCGGAGCGGCCTATCCAGTTGCGCTGGGTCTCTTTGATTGAATCGGACCAGTCTATCTTGTCCAGACCGTCAAGCAGGCGCTGTGCGTAGGCTGATACACGCAGGCACCACTGACGCATCTTTTTCTGCTCTACGGGGAATCCGCCGCGGACCGATACACCCTCAACCACCTCATCGTTGGCAAGCACGGTGCCCAGTCCGGCGCACCAGTTTACCATTGTCTCACCCTGATAGGCTATGCGGTAGTTCATAAGGACATCGGACTTCTGCTTGTCATCCATGGCCTTCCACTCGGCTGCAGTGAACTCAAGCTCCTCGCTCTGGGCTACGTCAAGGCCTTCGGTGCCTTTTTGCTCAAAGTGTTCAATGAGCTTCTCTATGGGCTGGGCGCTCTGGCACTTGTTGCAGTAGAAAGAGTTGAACATCTTCTGGAATGCCCACTGGGTCCAGTGGTAGTAACCGGGCTCGCAGGTACGGACTTCACGGTCCCAATCAAATGAGAATCCTATCTTGTCCAGCTGCTCGCGGTAGCGGTTTATGTTGTTCTCAGTTGTAATTGCGGGGTGCTGGCCGGTCTGTATGGCGTACTGCTCGGCGGGCAGGCCGTATGCATCGTAAC
>Ga0310786_10008737_pt1 | contig 12955 bp, 10 predicted proteins | sample AusTroGonzalo_MG_FD_203881 | JGI IMG/M metagenome (GOLD analysis project Ga0310786, IMG submission 203881) | Bovine rumen microbial communities from tropical cattle in Woodstock, Queensland, Australia - Gonzalo_03 (v2) (version 2) | ecosystem: Host-associated > Mammals > Digestive system >... | reverse complement strand
TTATTTTAGTTTCAGAAAAAACCCACCCAGCGATGGTGGATTTTTTCAAGGATACTTGAACTTAGCCTTTGACTTTGACGAAATTCTTGAGCCGAATTACACAAGCTGATGTAAGCTTGCAATAATATTGACCGCCAATCAATTCCGTCTCCATAAGTTGCTTCTTAATCAGGTATTGAAGGCCTAATTCTAACAACGAGAAAGGATAGGTATCGTAGACGAGGAGTGAAGCGTGTAGATAGTTGGATTCATCTTCATATTCCGGCTCTTGAACATCTTTAAAAAGGTTCTTCAGACGGCGACAATCCCTTTTGTAAGCGCGTCTCTTTTCGTCGTTTCTCGCCCGGATTTCATCAAGACTTGATTCGCCACGAGAATTTATGATGTTTTGTGTTAAATCTTCATAATTCACAGCGACCCAAGTATTACCCATAAGCAAAACTAGTCTTGCGACCATTTCCTCGGCGATTTTAATGATAAGTACATCTTCAAAAGTATGTCCTACCAATTCTTCTTCTGTTGAGAATTTAGGCAACATATACCGATTAATTTCGAGCTCTGAAGGATTAAAATCTATACCCTCAAGTTTTAATATTAACTGTTCCATTTTGTTTGTTTTAGAATGTTTGCTTGCAATTAGTATACTCGTATAGCATCATACAAACATTTAATATTGTATATGTTTTATATAAAAAGTAAAGTATTTTGTAATAAAAAATTTAGCAACTTTTTATATTTCGTTTAATAATTCTGTGACAATATCATTATAAATATCCATTCACTGATCTGTAAATCTCATTCAATCGTCTATTATCTCTATGAATCACTGATCTGAATAAGATTTTATTTTGTCTAAATAGTCTGGGACTAGTACTGATCCATATTTTTGGGTATTTTTGATTCAATTATCTGTCCTAAGTCCGAGGAAGAACTCCTCTATCAGTAAATCTTTATCAGTCATTGGATTAATCTCGCTTTCTGATTGTCATGAATAGAATTTTGGAAATTCTAAGGCATTTGTCCGACGAACAGCTTTTGTGTCATTTGGGATATTTAGCAGTGAACAAAGTTCCTTATTTGGAGCTTTAAAGAATGATGCTGCTGAAGTACCAAGTCCTAAATAATCTCACATTTCCCGATAAGTCCTATTGTGGACACTACTCTTTCACAACAATGAAAAATTTGAAATTTCATATCTCTTGTATCATGCATCCAGCAAAATGTCTTTTAATACTGCAAATTCTTCATACACATCATCTTGATCTCAATATTCTTGTCATTTTTCTTTATTAATTTTTCACTTTTCATTATAGTATCGTAGACTTCCAGGGAATAGCTCTAAAGTATATAGTGAATAAGAATCTATGAATTTGCTTGTAGCTAAAGTCTGGAAAAAGTTCATAGCTGTAGGATTTCGTAATTGATAATTTCAATTCTTGCTTTGATTGAAATATCCGAATGCTATAAAGTCTAAATTAAATACATTATTATCTTTTTTTAATGGTTGAAAATCACGCAAAAAATCTACAATTCAAGGAAATGTAATGTCTCTTCCGCTTGCCGATAACATTTTGTTTTCAAAAGATTGGATCCCGAAGCTAAACCTCACTCTAGAGAATTCTCTATATTTTTTTGTCAAAGATTGGACTATATGATATACCTCATCTTTTGGATAAGGATTCATCTCAATACTAAATTCTCACAGGTTTTCAGTATCAAAATATTGGATTATTGTGTCTGTGATTTTTTCAATATTTTCTAATCAGATTAGTTGTGGAGTTCATCATCCGAAATAAATTGATTTCACTTCTTTATCATCTAATATTTTAGAATATTTTTTAATATCAGAAATTATTTGTTTAGTGTACTTTTCAAACTCTGGCTGAACCATCTCTGATTTCATTTTATCCAGTGGGCAGACTTGAAAATTACAATAATTACACTTAGTTTTACAAAATGGAATATGGATGTAAATTGAAAACATAAAATTAATTAATAACTAAGAATTATTAATTAATAATTAAGGATTCTATATTATTTTTCAATAATAGTTTTTGAAAAAAATGTTATGTCAAAATACTATAAAAATGCACTAAACTGTGTTACCTTCTTTTTCAGGTTGAACTTCTGCTGCATAAAAATTAGCTTGTAATATTTTATCTTTTTTGCTATATTCAGACAATAATTGTGGCCTTCTTTTCTTCCCTCCGGAATAATATGGATCTAATACATACCATTGTCATGATGTTTTCTCCAAAAATGCTACGGCTCTATGCCCATATTTTTTTCAATTAGTAGTGTCTGATTTTACTGATAAATCAGCAAAATTTCATTTGTTGGTTTTTGAATATTCGTTTAAGTCTACCATAGAATCATTTTCTGCTTTCTTTGTTTCAATAAATCTACTATCTATTGGCTCTTTTTCAACACCTAATTTAGCATTTCAATCTGGCAATTTTAATCAAAAGTTATTTCCATTCTCTTGTGCTGTCTTGGAACATAAGGTTGTTCATGTTGACTGGTTTTTATATGTAGGTGCTGATTTTATTCAAGAGAAATCCGTAAACAATACTGGATGATATTTGATAAATTCTCAAATCATAGTTCATTCTATTTCTCATCCTTTAAGCTTTTTTCTTAATTGAAATGAGCCAATATTATCGATTAAATTATCAAAGTAATATATTTTGCTATTGAGTACAACAAGCTTTTGTGGATTATGATAATATGGTTCAATTTGTTTTTCAGTTACATATGTTATAATCGTAGATAATTTACTTTCGTCAGATACATAATCTAAGACATCTGTTGTTTTTTCTCCAATAAAACTGTGTGCGATTTTATTGCACAAATTTTTTAGCGGATTATATCGACTCGTGTTATCTACACTCTCTATAGACATGGTAGTAAATATATTATTATAAAATATTATAATACTATGTTTTAGTCACTTGTCCTGATATCTTTTACTGTTTTTCTAACTGAATGTATTGCTACTTTTGATGTTCATTTTACTGTATCTCGTCATCATCAAACAGTTTTTCATGCTGATTTTAATGCACTTGATCATTTCTTTTTTGCTTTTTTCATATGAGCATCTGTTATATTCTTTCTACTTTGTTTCAATGTTTGATCTTTGTCATCTCATATACTTTCTTGGATTTTTGACACTCAGGCTCAAACTAAATGTACTCATGCACTAAATGTATCGCACAATGTTTTACAAGCTCAACTTATTACTTTTCAAAGTCAAGTTCCCATTTCTTTTCATCATTCCTCAATTTTTACATCAATTGGATCTGGTGTGTTTGGTGTGTTTACTGACATTTTTTATTTATATTAGAATATAAAATTTCTTATCGATCTACGTATATATCTATATGATTTCATTTCATTCATCATGTATCATATACCTTTCAAGGTCATAATGTGGTCATTATTGTCGAAAATCTTGGTAAATAATTACAAGCTACGACAATATATCAATCTCCATCTCTGACTGTTCAATCTTCTGCTGTATGTCTTCATGTAAGTCAACAATATTTTTCTAATCAAGTTCATGGTAATACCTTTTGAGAATAATATGTCTCTTTATGTGTTTCATTTATTAATGGTCATCATAGAGCTTGTGTAGGAGCGTTTTCATATACAACAGAACCCAAATTTTTAGTTAATCTACAATTTCAAAATTTTACTCATGGAAATTCATTTTTACATGGGTTATTCTTTGCATTAGTGCTAATTCAAGGGACCTCATATGTCGCTGTATCCTCCAATTTAACACCTCAAAAGCTATTATCCATCTCTTCATAAGCATCCATTTCTTCCTCAGTTTTTTTAAAAGGTATAGTTGACACCTCTTCATCATCTAAGTCTGCTAATTGTGCATCAACTCTAGCGCATAATGATAATTGCTCATCGTTTTGCTCAACAGTCATTTACTTACTTTAAAAAAATAAAAACAATATAGATTACTGTATTATTATAACCAATATTTTTAGTTTGTCAAATTTTGGGAGACTTTTTATTAAAAAAAACTAGTTGATAATGTTATCAACTAGTTTTAAATTGTGATATTATAAGTTTTATATAATTATTTATGTTATATTATTAGCAGCTCGTCTATCATAAGCCGCAATCGCTTCCCTTCGTGTTGGCCTATTACTCTTATCAACTGGAAGTCACAATCACAACCTTTCATTTTCATATTTAATATTATTTTTCCATGCTACTTCTGTAACTTTATCATCTATTTTTTTACTACCACCACAATATTGATAAAATTTTAGTGATCAAAACGATACAGGGACAGGTTTTGTGTCTAATCTCTTGGTAGTATCATTATATTCCTGGTGATTTTCCAACGCATTTACCATAGCTTTCATTTGTGACGCTGTATCATTTGCTATATTATCTAAAGACCTTGTTCCGTTTTGATATTGTGCAAAGGCGTGAGCTCAATCATTTATGTCAGAGTTGTTTGTAAATTTATCTTTTGTCATTTGAAGAAATCAAACCACATTTTTTCTTACATACTTGTTTCTATTATAACCACTTTCATCAAAGATAAGTTGTGCAAATAATTTTTTATATTTCGAATCAATTCATTTTTCTGAATATAACCTATCTACATTTGCTAAAATTCATGGTAATTCGTTATCATTTTTTACAAATGTACTTTCACTTTTTTGAGAATATTTCAAAAATTCATTATCAGAATTTTCTACTTCTATTGATTCTTGTTCTTCTTCAGTTTTTTTATACGCTGTTGGGAAAGTTACATCACAAGCTTCTTCAGGACTTAAATCATTAAGTTCTTGCATAACATCATCACATAAAAAAAGTTGCTCATTGTTTTGTTCGATAGACATTTTACTTACTCTTAAAAAATAAAATCAAAATAAGCCACAATAATATTATAATTAATACTTTGTTCTTTGTCAAATTTTTGGTGACTTTTAAATAGAAAAAGCTAGTAAATAATCATTTACTAGCCTATCTGATAAATTACAATATCATATTATCGCTATTTTACGCAAATAAAGCGTCTACTTGACTATTGATATTTAATGAAGTAATATCAACACGTTCCCTTGGATATACTCTATTATATTTGGTATAAAATGAAGTTAAACATGTTTTTATTGATGATTTTATATCCTCTATTCATTCATAATTCTTTGCTTCATTAATTGTAACATCCAAATTTCCACCATTTGTTTTACTATTTATTGTTTCTGAGACTTTGGATGATCGTTTCACTCAACGCTTCTCATTTATGAAATAAGTAAGTCATCTTTGCAATACATCTTTTCATAAATTTAATGTAATCTCTCATGATGGTCAATAAATCATTTCATTAAATGCGTTACTATGTGATAAGTTATTTTCAAGCGCATCTTGTTCCACTCGATTTAAATCCATATCAATATTATTAACTATGCTACTTGCTAATAATGATCTTACTACTGATTCTTTATCAGAAGATTCTATGCTTTCTGCCATACTAGATGGTCTAACCATATTATCTTCAAATCGATTTACCACATCTCATTTATTAATTTCTACGTACAAGCATTCTCCACGCATAACTTGTCATCAAATTTCTCATTTTGGCTCGTTATCCTTGTAACCTACAAAAACATCTCTTCATGATCTTCTAGCATACGTAATGTCATGTCATCAGTCTGCTGTGCTTGTTAAATCTGAATAATGTATAGCCAATGAATGATCTTTGAAGTAATTATCATCATATTTTTCATATAATTCTTCTAATCATAATTTTAAAAGATACTGTCTATTAGTGATTATCATATTTTCACTTGGATATTCACTTTTAGCTAAATAATCACATTCAACTCTTCAATACCCTAAGTTGTCATTTAAACTTTCATCACTCTCTTCTTCTGTTGGTTCTTCTGTCTGTGTTTCTGTTTCTGTTACTTCCTCTGTTTGTGTTTCTGTTTCTGTTACTTCCTCTGTCTGTGTCTCTGTTTCTGTTACTTCCTCTGTTTGTGTCTCTGTTTCTGTTACTTCATCTGTTTGTGTCTCTGTTTCTGTTACTTCTTCTGTTTGTGTCTCTGTTTCTGTTACTTCATCTGTTTGTGTCTCTGTTTCTGTTACTTCCTCTGTTTGTGTTTCCGTTTCTGTTACTTCTTCAGTCTGTGTTTCTGTCTCTGTTACTTCTTCAGTCTGTGTTTCTGTCTCTGTTACTTCCTCTGTTTGTGTTTCTGTCTCTGTTACTTCTTCAGTCTGTGTTTCTGTCTCTGTTACTTCCTCTGTTTGTGTTTCTGTCTCTACTGGTGTCTCAGGTTCAACTGGAATTACTGGAACCACTGGAATTACTGGATTTGGTAATGGCATTGGCTTAATTCATAATATTATTTCTATTATTATTGATATCGTTACTGGTCATACTACACCATCTGCTATTATTCAATATTTTTTCTGTAATTCTACTATTATTGATATTGTTTGTGGTCATCTTAATCAATCAATTTTTATCTTTGTATATCATCGTAAATATAACATCAATTGTACAGCCAATATTATCGTATAATTCCTACTTCATATTTCTTGTTGGAAGTCTTTTCGCTCCATATCTTTATATTTCATCAAGTATTCTTTTATAACTGTTACATTTATTTTTACAATATCTCATTCAATAACATAAAATTTTTTTCAATTTAAGTCTTCATTAATCATTTTCATTACCCAATCGATTTCTTTTATGTCAATATCTGTTAATCCAACTTCTACTACTGTATCTCAATTATCTATTACTTCAGGATTTGTTGGTTCTATAATATCTTCATCTGTCTCCTCTTTTTGTTCTTCTTTTGGCTCTTCCTCTGATTCTTCTTCTGGTTTTTCTTCTAATTCTTCACTATCATCATTTATTTCATCTGTTGGTTCTATTGTTTCTTGATTATCATCTTCTTCGTCTCAATTTTCTTGGATTCCATTTTCCAATATATCTGAAGAATCTGGTAATTTAGCTAATAAAGCTGCAATTGTAGCTGGACCAGCATCTCAATCTACAGTTAATCAATTTTCTCTTTGAAAGCTTTTTATTGCTGCAATAGTTGTATTTCACTTATTTCAGTCTATAGCACCAATATCATATTGTAAATATTCTAAAACAATCTGTACTGCCATAATCCATGGAGTTGAAACTCTAAAATCTTGTCATGATTCTCTGTTCTCTCTTTGCATATCATCCATCATTTCTTTTCGTGACTTTAATGTTCAATCAGCTTTTTTACATAAATGTGTAAGGTAATCCTTTACTACGTCCATTTTATAAGTAACTTTATCATCACTTTCCTCATAAAATGATTGTTTTGATTCTTCACTGTATAAATACTTTAAAGTTCTGTTCATTTGTATTGAAGCTCGTTCTTCAGGCTTTAAATTTTCTAATCATGATGTTTTATCGGCTTGATTAATTACTTCTTTGTTTTGTACCATTTTGTTAAATTAAAAAATAAAATAGATTTTATATTTATATATTATAATTGTTTTTTTTTATTTGTCAAATTTCAAATGACTTTTTGCAAAAAAAGCTCAATCACTAAGATTGAGCTTGTCAAACAGAACATTTTAAAGATTTTTTATTTTAACCACTACATCTTTTAAGTGTCCATCAGACATTATCAGATTATTTTCATCAAGTTTTTGCTTAGTAATAAGTTCTTTTAGTTTTTCATTCCGATAATCTAATAGTGAAGAACTTGTCTTAAATTTGTCGTATGATTCAATAAGTCTCTTAAAATTTGTATAGTCACTTAATTCTTTATGCTTTTCACACCTATTATAAATTGGGTAAGAATATCAATAAATAAATGCTTTCCAAATATCATCAGATGATCTATTTTTATACATAGCAGAATATGCTCAAACTGTATTTTGTTTACGCTTATCATATATGTAATAAGCATCTTTTGATAACGCAAATTTATCTATATAAGAGTAAAGTGCTGCTGTATATGCACAATCTTCATATAGAACAACCTTTGTTGGCCGTTCTGTTGGAAATTGTACTATTTTAGCCATCTCTGTTTTAACAATTTTATTTCGCACTGCCACATAATACATATTGTTTTTATTATGTTTGTTATTCATCATTTCATCAAAAGTATATACAATTATCCTGTCTTTTTTCTCTGGCATGCCAAGAGTAATTTCTTTTTCTCTTATATTATTGCGAATAATTGTTGTGGCTATAGCTATGTCTGTATTTTCTGATTTACTTGCATTATATAAATTTTCATACATAAATGGGTGCACAATATCATCACTATCTACAAATCAGATATATTCACTTTTTACAGTTGCCATTCAATTGTTCCTTGCTGCAGAAACTCATTGATTCTCCTGATTTATGACTGATACACATGGAAAATTCTTTGCATACCAATTGCAAACATCTAAACTTTCATCCTTTGATCCATCATTAACGAGTACTACTCCAATATCTGGCATTGAAGAACTCAGTATGGAATCTAAAGTTCTTGGCAAAAATGCTGCGGCATTATAAACTGGAATCACAATTGAAATCTTATAATCTGATTTAATCCTTTCAGGTAGTTTAGCTATTCCTTCTGATATACCACACATTACATAATTATCATCTGTTTTTGTATATCATTCTACTATAATATCTTTTAATTCTCTTTTTGTAATCTTGTATGATATTTCTAGTATTGGATCTTCTGTTTCTCCAATTAGTATGTTTTTATTATATATTTTGTAAAGATCATAAACACCGTTACTTCTAAATGTTAATGTTGTTCAATGATATCAGTATAATACTGCAATTTCAAATTTTTCAATATTTTCAACATTTAAATTATATGTATTAATTTCATTACTTTCATCAATTTTGTTATTACTTTCAGATTCTGCAATAACTTTAAAACGAATATATTTACATTTGTCTACATCAAAATCTTGTCTAAGTGATTGTGTGGTCAGAATACTAGAATATGCGAATGTCTCCGACATCCCCATAATCCTATAGTGATGTGCATCTATACTTTTATCCCATGAAAGAGATAGTATTCAATTAATGTTTTTATAATTAAGATTCATAGTTAATATAACTTATAAAATAAATACACTTTTACTATTTATTAGTTTAAACTTATTTTACAAGTCAAAATAAAAAATAGCAGATAATTCGAAATATCTGCTATTTTAAATATGTATTAACACTATTATTCTGTTTCTGTTACTTCTTCTGTTTGTGTCTCTGTCTCTGTTACTTCCTCTGTTTGTGTCTCTGTCTCTGTTACTTCTTCTGTCTGTGTTTCTGTTTCTGTTACTTCCTCTGTTTGTGTTTCCGTTTCTGTTACTTCTTCAATCTGTGTTTCCGTTTCTGTTACTTCTTCTGTTTGTGTTTCTGTTTCTGTTACTTCTTCTGTTTGTGTTTCCGTTTCTGTTACTTCTTCAGTCTGTGTTTCCGTTTCTGTTACTTCTTCAGTCTGTGTTTCCGTTTCTGTTACTTCTTCAGTCTGTGTTTCCGTTTCTGTTACTTCTTCAGTCTGTGTTTCTGTTTCTGTTACTTCCTCTGTTTGTGTTTCCGTTTCTGTTACTTCTTCAGTCTGTGTTTCTGTTGCTGTTACTTCCTCTGTTTGTGTCTCTGTTTCTGTTACTTCCTCTGTTTGTGTTTCTGTTGCTGTTTCCGTCTCTGTTGTTGTTTCTGTCTCTGTTGCTGTTTCCGTCTCTGTTGCTGTTGGGACAACAGGTTCAATTCATTCTAATAATGCTTTAACTGTCTTAGGTCCAGGAGTTCCATCTACGACTAATGGTACAAATCCAGCTTCACCTTTGTGAGCTTCATTATATTTTCTTTGAAATTCTTTTAATTGTCATTTTGTCTTAGGTCCAAATAATCAATCAATTGTTCCTAAATCATAGTTCATAGCTTCCAAAGCAATTTGTACAGCCATATTCATCAATCACCAATTTCATTTGTTTACTTCTGTCACAAATTCTTGATAATTAGCTGTATTTGCTAATTTTGTTAAATAAGCTTTTACTGAATCCATGTTGTACTCAGCTCTACCACTGTTTTCTTTATAAAAACTTTCTTTACTATAACTAGCATCAGCATTGTTTAATGCTTCTAGAGTACTAGTCATCTTTATTGCAGGCCACTTACTTTGGTCTACATTATTCAACTCTGAATCGTAAATTGATCCACTTTGCTCGATTGTTGCCATTTTTTATAAATTATAATATAAAAATAAATTTCTATGACTAAATTATAATCAGAAAAAAAAATTTGTCAAATTTTGGAAGACTTTTTTGTTTAAATATTTAGTAGTTATTAACTACGATTCTTAACACAGTGGCCAAAAACTTTGTAAAAATTTACATTTTTTTGAAAATAATTTCTCTTTTTTTCTATTTGAAAATTTTTCTTGTTTATATAGTATGATAATGTTTAGATTTTTGAAAAAAATTTATGCAGCTTTTCAAAAGAGTACTCTTGTCTCTTTTTCCTGATGACATGATGTCAAACAATGTAAATCCTGCTAGTATGTTTATATCCTTTATATCTGCTAAAGAGTTTTTTTCTATTATAAACAGAAAAATCATTGAAAATTATAAATTGAACTTATTTGATGTTGCTATTGATCCTTTTGAATTCAAGATATGATTTGGAGAAAATAAATGAATCAACAAAAAAGACATTGATCTGTACTATGGATATTGTTGAGCTGCGAATATGAATTGATATAGGTTTATGAATCCTAGTAATATAGGTAATACATTGACCATGGTAGTAAGTATGTTTGTAAATGACGTATTTGCTGATTATGATGATACTTATTTTATTAATTTTATTTTTACTGTATACTTACTTAATTTTGTATTCTTATCGAGAATAAAAGTCTTTCCATATAATGACAAGCAGAAAAATTTTAATTGGTTTATTGATGTATTTTTCAACTTCTATGAAACGATATTCCATCAATCTGAACAAAAATTAGATATGGAAAAGTTTTGAAAATTGAAAAAGCAATTACTAAGTGAAGTTGATATATTCTTCTTACTTTTTGATCACTATCAATTATTTAATGATTTATATTTTGATCCAACTGATGGTGAAGAAGATTTCTATAAGTGGATTTTTTATGATGAATTAAATGAAGCTCATCTGAAACCTTTGATTGAAAATTTTGTTGAGCAAAGGAAAAATTTTATCTACAAGACAAACTTTTCATTGGTAGAGAAAAAGATTTTGCAATATATTTTACCTGCAGATATTCTTTTGAAATATATCTTTATTGATGCAAATATTTCATCTGTAATAACTGATATAGTTTGAAAAGTTTATGATAAAAACCTACTTGCAAAAAAAATAAGCAATTTCCGCAAATGAAAATGAAATTTGGAAGAATTATACAATATAATTACAGACCATAAATTATATAAGAAAAACTTCTTTGATGGAGTACAAAAGTACATATTGAATTATTTTAGAGATGAAGAAAAGATTACTTGAAAATCTTTGAGCGATGAAATTGATGATATGATGTCAGATATTGGTACTGATCCAGAGTGAATAAAAGATTTTAAAGTACCAGAAAGGATCAAAAGAGAATCAAAAATTATGGAGAAAATTCTAAATTTCTACATCACGTTACTATGATGATTGTGGATTGCCAGATGAGATAGTCTAAATTTCAGACTATTTAAAAAATGAATGTGTGATGAGATTTTGTGATATTTAAATTGGTCGGACAATAAAGCAAACACAATACATTATTACGGTTCATTGCTGTATAATTACGGAAAAAATGTATTTTACTACAAAAACGTGTCAGAAAATGTAAGAGCTGGTAAACAGAAGTTTTTCCTACCATATAAAAATACATCAAAAAACATCTATTCGAATATGCATATTGTCAGAATGTTTGAAGAAAATTTCTTAGCTACTCTATTTCAACGAATAAACCCAAAAGATATTAGGCTATATGTAAATAGTAAAAAAGTATTAAACGTTTTTAAAAATATGTTTAGTCGTGAGATATCTGAATTAGTAAAAAAAGACAAAAATGATTTATTAAATACGCTATACAAAGAAAAATTTTCAAATATTTTAGAAGATAAAGATTTAAGTAAAGTTGTAAAAAAATATTTCACTGAAGATGATGTTTATCGTATCAAAGAATGTCTCTACTCCCTTGATTTTTGGATTTATGACAGATTATTGAAACATTTGAGTGACATCGATTTAAAAGCTGAATATTCTGATACAAATATATATGGAATAATATCATCGATGATGGAAACACTACCAGGATTTTTGATGTATATTACATTTTTACAAAAAGATGAAAATAAGGAGATTAATACAGACATTATTTATGAAGTCTATTGTGTAGATGTTTTGAACATAACAAAAAAGTACAATAAAAAAATTCAAGCTATGATAAAAAAGATATTATCTGAATTCTCAGAAATATTGAAATTATGGATTAGCTTGGATGATAATGATGCATTTTTTAAAATTGCATTATCAAATTGGAAAGAATTTATAAAATGAAAGGAAGATATTTATAGATCTGTTTCTGGTGAAGATGTGCTTTGGTTTAAGTGATTTTTGAAAAATATTACATATTATAATAAGAGATATTTGATTCCTAAGTAATATAATACTTAAGCTTCTTTAAATTATTAATTTTTAATTATTATGAAATGTCCTAAGTGCCAAAATTTAGAAACTAAGGTAATAGATAGTAGAGTTATTGATGATTGACAAACTATTAGGAGAAGGAGAGAATGCGAATTTTGTAATAATAGATTTACTACCTTTGAAAGGAGAGAATTTACAGATTTGACTGTAGTAAAAAAAGATGGTAAAAAAGAACTTTACGACAGACAAAAAATCAAAAGGGCTTTGATGCTTTCTTTGGCGAAAAGAGAATATGATAGTGAAAAA
>Ga0310786_10008736_pt1 | contig 12955 bp, 10 predicted proteins | sample AusTroGonzalo_MG_FD_203881 | JGI IMG/M metagenome (GOLD analysis project Ga0310786, IMG submission 203881) | Bovine rumen microbial communities from tropical cattle in Woodstock, Queensland, Australia - Gonzalo_03 (v2) (version 2) | ecosystem: Host-associated > Mammals > Digestive system >... | reverse complement strand
TGGAATGTGAGTCAATGCTGTCCATGAATTGAAAAGCCTTTTCCGGCTCATCATTCATAATAACCTCCGCACTGTCCATGAGTTTGGCAATGACATGCCGCCTATGTTCTTTCCCGTCATTTGCACTGTTGCATCCAGCCAATGCAAATCCCGCCATGACAAGAAGTAAAGCCCTCCTTGCGAATTTCTTATTCCTCAGCTTCTGCATCGAGAGCTTTTATCTGGGCAAGAAGGTCATCAGCCTCTTTCTTGAGGGTTTCTATCTTGCTCTTGATAGCATCCACAAATCCGCTGCCGGCCTTGCTGGAGGCGTTCATGAATCCCAGATTGTTCTCATATGTCTGGAGCTCGCTCTTTTTCTGCTCATACTGGCGCTGCAGTTTTTCACGCGGCGAACCGGCATCGTGTGCAGCGCCACCACGCTGAGGCTGACGGCCGCGACGGGTGCTTACCACACTTGCAAACGGCTCCATTGCCTCCTTGAACTGGGCGGCTATTCTGTCTTTTACCTTGAAAGGTACAAAACCTATGCTGTTCCAATCGTCGGCAAGCTGCTGGATGGCCTGTATATCGCTATCGCTCAGGTTGTCTGCGTCAAACTCCTTCAGCTTGGCCAGGATCTCCTTCTTGGCAGTCAGATTGGCGTTCTCCTCACGTTTCTTTGATGAAGTGTTCTTGTCACGCTGCTCATAGAAATAGTCACAGGCACCAATAAAACGCTTCCAGATGGCATTGGTGTACTTTTTCTGCACCGGGCCTATCTCACGCCACTGTTTCTGGAGGTCGGCCATCTTCTCGGCGGTCTCCTTCCAGTCAGTACTCTCCTTCAGGGCCTCGGCCTGCTCACACAGGGCGGTCTTCTTCTCAAGGTTTGCGGTCATATCGGTCTTGGCCTGCTTGAAGAACTCACCCTTGCGGCTGAAGAACGCATCACATGCGGCGCGGAAACGCTCAAAAATCTTCTGGTTCTGCTTGGCTGGAGCAAAACCTATGTCTTTCCACTTCTTCTGCAGGGCAAGCACCTCCTGGGTCTTGTCATTCCAACTCTGGAAAGTGGTAAGCTTATCATATTCAATCCCCTCCAGAAGCTCGCAAATCACAGTCTTCTGGTCCAGGTTCTCCTTCTCTTTCTCCTTAAGCTGCTCAAAATGCTGCTGGTGCCGCTTGTTTATCACTGTCGATGCAGCCTTGAACCTGTTCCATATCTCTTCTCTTGATTCCTTAGACACCGGACCGGTCTCACGATACTCCTGATGCAGTTTCTGGAGCTTACGGAAGGCAGCCACGATATCGGGGTCATCGGCCAGTTTCTCAGCCTCCTCACAGATGGCTATCTTGGCCTCCATGTTCTTCTTGAAATCATACTCGCGGAACTCGTTGTTCAGTTTCTGTATGTCATAGAACTGCTCGGCATACTGCTGATATGATTTCCAAAGCTCATTTGCCTTATCGGCCGGAACCTCCTTTATCTCTTTCCACTCCTGAACCAGCGCCTTGAACTCATTGTACGATGCACCTTCAGTATTGGCTTTCTCAATCAGAGCCTTGAAGCGGTCAAGCAGTTCCAGTTTCTTCTTGTAGTTCTCCTTCTGGACAATCTCAAGGGCCTCCTGAGCGGCGGCTTTCTTCTCCTTGATAATGTTCATAAGCTTACGGTACTGCTCCTCTATAGGGTCAGGTTCCGGCTTGAACTCCTCGGCTGTACCTCCGCCAGCCACGAATGCAGCTATCTGCTCATCCTGGGCAGCCCTCTGCAATTTGTAGAATGCCTGCTTTAGTGATTCCAACTCCGGACGCTTGGCTATGCTGATGTCGCCCACCATCTCCTGCAGGCGCTCAATTATACTCTCTCTTGTAAGGGCGGTTTCCTCCTGCGCAGCATCCTCCACGGCACTCTCCTGTTCGGCACTCTCCTGTTCGGCACTCTCCTGAACGGGAGCCTCTTCCTCCTTTACTTCAGCCTCCTGCTGTGCGGGTGTCTGCTCTTCAACTACGGCAGCCTGCTCCTGGGGTTTCACCTCCTCTACAACATTATTCTTCTGTTCCTCTTCCATATATCGGGAATGATTTACTTTGTTAATACCTTGCAAAAGATGCAAATAAAAACAATAATCCGCAAAACTCCTAATTTCCCGGCATTTTTCTGCGGGAGATCATATAATCAGTGTGATTACCAGCATATAGATGCCCATGCCCAGAAGGTCATTGGTTATCTGCACAAAGGGGCCGGTGGCTATGGCGGGGTCTATGTGTATCTTCTCGAATATAAGCGGCAGCAGGGTTCCCCACAGGGTTCCTATCAGCACCAGCGCAAACAGGCTTACGGGGACGGCGTATGTCACGGTCTCGGCAAACCCGAACTGGTAAATGTTATAGCCCAGTACCAGAAGCGACAGCACTATAGCGTTGAGCAGTGCTACAGCGCTCTCCTTGAACACCTGTTTCCATATGTTTGACGTGTTGAGCGATCCGTTGGCAAGGCCCTGTACCACGATAGCCGATGACTGGGTGCCCACGTTACCGCCCGTACCACCAATTAGTGGAATGAACAGCAGCAATCCCACGTAACATTGAAGCGTAGGCTCAAACTTACCCAACAGCATGGAGTTGAGAATGCCGCCCAGCATGCCTATCAGCAGCCAAGGTATTCGTGCCCACATCTGGCGGAACACGCTGTCATCGGTCTCAACGTCACTGGTAAGACCCGATGCCATCTGGTAGTCATGCTCCTGTTGTTCACGCAACTCATCAATCACGTCATCGACTGTGATCTGACCCTGCAGGCGGCCTATGCTGTCTATTACGGGAACCGATACCAGGTTATACTTCTCTATCATCTGCACCACATCATCAATTGGGGTATCAACCTTGGTGCTTATCACGTCCTCGTCCATAACGTACTTTACCTTTGATACGGACGGGTTTGTTATCATTTTCTTGAGCGGGAACACCCCCTTAAGGCGGCCGTCATCATCCACCACATAGACGTTGTAAATCTCATCCAGATCCTCGGCCTGCTTGCGCATCTCCTGCAGGCATTCCGGCATGGACATGTTCTCATTCACCACCACCATCTCGGTGCCCATCAGACCACCGGCAGTGTCCTCATCATACTGCATCAGGTCAACAATGTCGCTGGCCTGCTCTATATCGCCTATGTGGGCCAGCACCTCCTCCTGCTTGTCCTCATCCAGGTCCTGAATAATATCAACGGCATCGTCGGTGTCCATGTTGTCGATGAACTTGCTGGCAATGAGTTCTGACGGCAGTTCATCCAGCAACCGCTTACGGTTGTCCTCGTCCATCTCGACCAGCACATCGGCAGCGGTCTCATTGTCCAGCTGGCGATACACCAGACGGGCCTCGTCAACGTCAAGCTCATCACACAGCTCGGCTATGTCGGCGGGGTGCATATCTTCAAGGATAACCTTCAGCTTGTCGGCATCCTTGTTCTCTATCACTTCAAGTATGTTATCCAGAAATTCCTTCTCCATAGTTCTGAATATTGCGGCCCTGAAGCGGGGCCAGGTACATTTTTAGGTTTTTCTATCTCAACGGTATTCAGGCCTTGCCTTCAACCATAAGAGTCAGTCTTATGAAGTCTTCAACTGACAGTTGTTCCGGGCGTTTGTCCAGGTAGGGGCAGTCCGCCGGTAGAGGAGAGTCTTTCTCATAGACCTGACGCAGGGAGTTACGCAACATCTTGCGGCGCATCCCGAAAGTACATTTCACGATCTTGCGGAAAAGCGCCTCGCTGCACTCCAGCGAACGACGGCTGTTACGCCTTAGACGAATCACGCCGCTCTTGACCTTTGGAGGCGGGTCAAAGACGTTTTCATTAACGGTAAAAAGATATTCGGTATCATACCACAACTGTATGAACACGCTCAGAATGCCGTATTCCTTGTTGCCGGGACCGGAGCAGATGCGCTGTGCCACCTCACGCTGCAGCATTCCTGTACAGCAAGGTATGAGTTCCTTGTAATCCAGCATCTTAAAGAAGATCTGGCTGGATATATTGTAAGGATAGTTTCCTGTCAGTACAAAACTGCGTCCCTCAAAGACGGCATTCAGGTCCATCTTAAGGAAATCGCCTTCAATCACGTCCAGATCCGGACAGTTATCATGCAGGTATGAAACAGACTCGGTGTCTATCTCAACCACCTTGAGTTCTCTGTTTTTCTGACTTAGGAATTGTGTAAGAACCCCTGTACCGGGTCCTATCTCAAGAATCGGAAGGTCGGCGCACGCATCAACAGTGCCGGCTATACGCTGAGCGATATCCATATCCCTCAGGAAATGTTGGCCTAATGCCTTTTTGGGTCTTACTGTCCGCATCAACGTCGTCCATATAGAATATGTTTGGTTTCCGAATCGCGAAAATTTGTTATCTTCGCACCTTGAATGCTGACCTCCCGCCGCACTCACGGCAGCAAAGGTAGGCAAAATCATCCAAAGGGTGTACACTTTGTAATGAAAAAGATAACTTCAACCACACTCAAGATAGCCATTCCGTTATTGGTATCGGCGGTGGTACTCTATTATACTTACCGTGACTATGATTTCAGCCAGTTCTGGACTGATCTGGGCAGCATAAAATGGGGCTGGCTCATTGCGGCACTCTCTTTCAGCGCCCTGGGGCCGCTGTTCCGCGGACTGCGCTGGAACCTGCTGCTTGAACCCATAGGTTACGATGTGCCCAAGAAAGATACTGTCCTTACAGTGTTCACAGGTTATGCCGCCAACATAATCATACCACGTGTTGGTGAGATATGCCGTTGCGGAATGCTGGAGCAGAACGCCGGCGTACCTTTCAGCAAAGGACTGGGCACGCTGGTGGCTGAGCGTGTGGTCGATGCCGTACTGCTGGGCCTGATTGTAGTGGCCGGCGTATTGATTTCACTGGATGAATTCACCCTGCTCTTCACACCTACCGATGCCGACCTGGCCGCACCCGCTGCAGAGAGCATTCCGCTGTTGAAGAACCCCGCGTTCTGGTTGTGGACAGTAGGAATAATTCTCTTCATAGCCGTCTGCTGGTGGATATGTGTAAGGTTCCGCCTGTGGGACAAGATAAAGAACTTCATCCAGGGATTCTGGGAGGGATTCTTGTCACTCAAGCAGATAAAGCGCCTGCCGCTGTTCCTGGCCTATTCTATCGGAATATGGCTCTGCTATTACTTTGAGCTCTATCTGGCATTCTACTGCCTGCCGTCAACCGCCGCAGTAGGGCCTGTGGGCGGGCTGGCCTGCTTTGCCGCCAGCAGCGTGGCGGTTCTGGTGCCCACCCCCAACGGAGCCGGTCCGTGGAACCTGGCCATTGTCAAGATGCTGGGCATTTACGGCGCCAAGGCCAATGAGGCACAGATAATGTCATTTGTACTGCATTTCTGCCAGACCATGATTTATCTGCTATGCGGATTCATAGCCTGGGTTGCACTTAAGATAATTCACCGTGACGGCCGCAAAGCCACAAAACAGTCATAACCCGTCAAGCAATATGGAACATCCCGAAAACAGCGATGAATACAAAGGATTGACCGTGAACAGCGGAGTAGTCAGTCCGGGCTCAGTGAACCCCTATCTGAAAGGCCGTCGCATAAACCGCCCCAGCCTGTCAGTACAGGATTATGTGGATGGAATTGTCAAGGGTAACGTGACCGTACTCAGCCAGGCCGTCACGCTGGTGGAAAGCCTCAAGCCGGAGCATCAGGCCATAGCACAGGAAGTAATAGAGAAATGCCTACCCTACTCGGGCAACTCAGTACGCATAGGCATAAGCGGCGTCCCCGGAGCAGGCAAGAGCACCAGCATAGATGCATTCGGACTGCACGTGCTCAAGGACGGAGGCAAGCTGGCTGTCCTGGCCATCGATCCCAGTTCAGAGCGTACCAAGGGCAGCATATTGGGTGATAAGACCCGCATGGAACGCCTGTCCGTCCATCCCAAGGCGTTCATACGCCCCAGTCCGTCGGCAGGTTCATTGGGCGGAGTAGCCCGCAAGACACGTGAAACGATCGTACTCTGCGAGGCCGCCGGATTCAACAAGATATTCGTTGAGACCGTAGGCGTGGGCCAGAGTGAGACCGCAGTCCATTCAATGGTTGATTTCTTCCTGCTCATCCAGCTGGCCGGCACCGGCGATGAGTTGCAAGGCATAAAGCGCGGCATCATGGAGATGGCCGACGGCATCATCATAAACAAAGCCGACGGAGACAACGCCCCAAAAGCCGAACTGGCAGCCAACTCGTTCCGCAACGCGCTGCACCTGTTCCCGCCATCGGAAAGCGGCTGGACGCCCAAGGTTCTGACCTATTCCGGATTCTACGAATACCGGATAAAAGAGGTATGGGACATGGTATGGGAGTACATGGATTTTGTAAAAAAGAACGGATATTTCCAGTACCGCCGTAACGAGCAGGCCAAATACTGGATGTATGAGAGCATAAACGAATCACTAAGGAACGGTTTCTATCACAATCCAGAGATAGCATCAAGGTTGGCCGAAGCTGAACGCCAGGTGCTGGGAGGAGAACAGACATCCTTCTCTGCCGCCCAGAAATTAATTGACTTTTACTATTCCAATCTCAAATGAAAAAGGTCCTTATAGATCTCACCATACTTAAGCACATCAACTGCGGATTGGGCCAGATAGCATACAATTACGCGCGGTATTGGGGTGAAAACGCCAAAAACCTGGAGTTTGAAGTTCACCTCATGCTTCCAAGACATTATATAGGAGCCTTTGGTAATGACGTCCATTACCATACTTCCTCATGGCTATGTAACCTGTCAGGATTCTTTATGCCTAAGTTTGATGTCTGGCATTCAATACATCAGATGTCCCAATATGTTCCGTCCAGGAGATCAACAAAGAATCTCCTGACAGTACATGACATCAATTTCATTTATGAAAAGAACGGCAAGTCTTTGAAAAGACATTCCGACAAGTTCACAAAGAGACTGAACCGGGCAGACAGGATTGTCTTCATCTCAAACTTCACCAAGAACGACGTTTTGGAACATTTTCCTACAGAAAAACCTAATGAAGTCATCTATAACGGAGTTGAATTCGGTGATCCCGAATCCGAAAGAAAGCCCGCTCTGCCATTTGCCGATGACCGCAAGTTTCTTTTCAGCATAGGCCAGATCAGACAAAAGAAAAACTTCCATGTGCTGCTCGACGCAATGAAACTCATGCCGGAATATAACCTCGTGATTGCCGGAGAAAAAGAGTCTGGTTACGCAGCTATGATAGAAAAGAAAATAGCTACTGATAGAATAGACAATGTCTTTCTGTTAGGAACAGTGCATAATGCAGAGAAAATTTGGCTTTACAATCATTGCAAGGCATTCGTATTCCCCTCGCTGTTTGAAGGATTCGGTCTTCCGGTAATTGAAGCCATGTCATATGGTAAACCGGTTATCTCATCAGACAAGACCTCACTCAATGAAATATGTGCAGGACACGCTTTTGTACTGGAAAATTTTGAAGCAGAACACATAGCCCAAAAAATAAGACAAGCCATTGACGCATATAACACGGATCCCAGCCTGGCTTCAGAGAATGAAAAATATGCCAAGTCATTCACCTATGAGAAACACATGGGCAAATATCTGAAAGTATATCGTGAAATGCTTTTGAAACAGCAATAAGAATTATCCTAATATTCACGCAACCTACGTAATACGGCAAAAAAAACACGACCTTAGTCATAGCTAATAAGGATGTTTGCCAAAAGTCAGGAACAAACGGGCCTTGAGCGCTTTTCTCCAAAATTTGAAACGGCTCCTGAAGGTTAAGTTCTTATGGTAATAAGTTACTTCCATCTTCCTGGTAGCATATAGCCTATAGCCTTTTTTGATGATTTCTCCATTAAAGGGTACATGTTCACAAAAGCACACTGAAACATCCTGAAGTTCTGGTGTCTGTAAAATGTCAAACTTAAGATCACGAATTGCCTCCCAGCGATATATTCCTATTCCGTTAAATGCAGAGCGGCACGGCAGATAATCGCAGCTTTTAAGCAGCCTGTCGAAATACCATGATGTCGTATAATGATATTTACGTGAGATAATCCACCTCCCTGTTTTCATCGGATCAACGCCATCAGGAACAAAAGCATACGAATCATACTGGAATTGAGGTACTATTTCTGTTCCATCAGGTTTAATGAATAGGAAATGACCACTCGCAAAAAGTGCACCCCAGTCATCAGGTACCTGACGAATGGCTTCTATGACTTCTTTTGGTGAAAAACGCTCCACATCAATGTCTATAAAACAAAACAAATCCGGTTCAAAACGCCTACGCACTTCGTCCAGTACCCTGTTTCTGAAGTTGACCATTTTCCTTATACGATACACGCTCTTGTCAGGATACGGCAACTTTTCACTCTTTTCGGGGATTGTAGTCTGATTGGTAGTCTCACAAATTGCTAAGACATGGTCATTCTGGGCTGACCACTCCTTGAGTACCTCTGCAGTACCATCCTTGCTGTCATTCTCATATACTATTACATGATAATCCTTGAACGCCTGACCTATTTCCTCCAAACGAACCATATTGCATTGAAGACTTTCTTTGCAATCCCGGGCCAGAATACCAAATACAATGGTCAAATTCTCTATTTTTACAGACATAGATACTAATTATCCCCCTATCGTATAATCATCAATTACGATATGTATATTTTGTAACAAAGGTAACTATTGTTCATAATTCTTCAAAAAAATATTCAATCTGCTTTATCATACTACATAATGACAGGCAAAAAAAAAGACGCGTTTTGCGTCTCTTCTTTGCTGGGCTACCCGGACTCGAACCAGGAAAGGCAGGACCAGAATCTGCAGTGTTACCATTACACCATAGCCCAGTATTTTGCTCAAAAGCGGTGCAAAGATACTGCTTTTTTACGGAACACAAATTTTTTGGCACATTTTTTGTGTTTATTCGTCTTGAAACAGTCAGCGGATTATTGCAATAACCTTTTTTGGATGCAGAATCTGAATGCAGTGTGAGTTTTTCATTATTTTTGCAGATTAAGAAACAGTTCCATAGACAGAATGGCTAAAAAGAAAAAGAGAGAAAGCATAATTGAGAGTATAATAAAAGGTATTCAGGAACGTAAGGGAGAGGGTATCACCGTCGTGGACCTTACCGGCATAGAGGATACCGTATGCCGTTATTTCGTTATATGCCAGGGAGGTACACCTAACCAGACCCTGGCCATAGAGGACTCCATACGCGAGACAGTCCGCGTAGAGGAAGGCCGCAAGCCCGACTTTGTGGAGGGAGCCCGTTATGCCCACTGGATTGCAATGGACTACGGCGATGTGATGGTACACATTTTCATACCGGAACTGCGCAAGTTCTATGACCTGGAGCACCTCTGGGCCGATGCGGTTCTGGAAGAGATCCCTGATCTGGACTGACACCTTGACACATACAACAACTGACACCATCTTACTTTTATGGCAGACGACAAAGACAACAAGCCCAAAAACGGATTCAGAATCCAGACTTTGCTTTACATCATACTGTTTGTAGCATTCGGATACATACTGCTCAAGGATGACGGTTCTGAACTGAGCGGAGAGGCCACATACACAGAGTTCAAGGAGTATATGCAGAAAGGTTACGTAAGCGACCTGGTCATATACGCCAACATAAACTCCATGGACATGTACATCAAGCCTGATTCGGCCAAGTACATTTTCGGAGACCGCGTCATGGCCCAGCCGCTGGCCAAGCCCATGCTTACAGTAGGCGTAGGCTCCCTGGATAACCTGCAGGAGTTTATTGACCAGGCAGAGGAATCCGGAACATTTACAGGCAATGTGGAGTACCGTAAACGCTCACACACCTTTACCGACATACTCATAAGCATATTCCCGTTCGTACTGATCATAGTGTTCTGGATACTCATAACCAGACGCATGGGCGGCGGTGCCGGCGGTAACGGCGGCGTGTTCAGCGTAGGCAAGTCAAAAGCACGTGTATATGAGAAGGGAAAGGCAGACCGCGTCACGTTCAAGGACGTGGCCGGGCAGGCTGAGGCCAAGACCGAGGTTGAAGAGATAGTGGAGTTCCTCAAGAACCCCAAGAAATACACAGACCTGGGTGGCAAGATACCCAAGGGAGCTCTGCTGGTAGGCCCTCCGGGCACAGGTAAGACGCTGCTTGCCAAGGCTGTGGCCGGTGAGGCCGATGTGCCGTTCTTCTCACTTTCAGGCTCTGACTTCGTAGAGATGTTTGTGGGTGTAGGCGCATCGAGAGTGCGTGACCTGTTCCGTCAGGCTAAGGAAAAGGCACCTTGCATCATATTCATAGATGAGATTGACGCCGTAGGCCGTGCGCGCGGCAAGAATCCCGCAATGGGAGGCAATGATGAGCGCGAGAGCACGCTTAACCAGCTGCTCACCGAGATGGACGGATTCGGCACCAACAGCGGCGTGATAATACTGGCAGCCACTAACCGCGTGGATATTCTGGACAAGGCTCTGCTGCGTGCAGGCCGTTTTGACCGCCAGATACATCTGGATCTGCCCGACCTCAACGAGCGCAAGGCTGTGTTCGGGGTACATCTCAGGAACATAAAGCTGAGCAAGGATGTTGATGTGGACCTGCTGGCCCGCCAGACTCCCGGATTCTCCGGTGCCGATATTGCAAACGTATGTAACGAGGCTGCGCTTATAGCTGCCAGGCACAACAAGAAAAAGGTTGAGAAGGAAGATTTCCTGGCAGCCGTTGACCGTATCGTGGGCGGACTGGAAAAAAAGACCAAGGTGCTCACTGCCGAAGAAAAGCGCACCATCGCCCTGCATGAGGCCGGACATGCCACACTGTCCTGGTTCCTTGAGTACGCAAACCCGCTCATAAAGGTGACCATCGTTCCGCGCGGCCGTGCACTTGGAGCCGCGTGGTATCTGCCCGAGGAACGTCAGATTACCACAAAGGAGCAGATGCTTGACGAGATGTGCGCCACACTGGGAGGCCGCGCCGCCGAGGAACTCTTTACAGGTCATATATCAACCGGTGCCATGAATGACCTGGAGCGTGTGACCAAGCAGGCTTACGGCATGATAGCATACGCCGGCATGAGCGACAAGCTGGCTAATCTGTGCTACTACAGCAGCACCGATGAGTATGCCTTCCAGAAACCCTACTCCGACAAGACCGCCGAGGTCATAGACAGTGAGGTGAAGGCTCTTATAGCACAGCAGTATGAGCGCGGCAAGAAACTGCTACTGGAACATGAGGAGGGACACCACCAGCTGGCCCAGCTGCTCATAGAGCGTGAGGTGATAATGGCCGAGGATGTGGAGCGTATTTTCGGCAAACGCCCGTGGGCATCACGCAGCGAGGAAATCCTGGAGGAAGACAATAAGACTCCCGACCAGGCCCCTGTAGTAGAGAATCACGATCACGTTGAACCATAACATAATCATAATGAATTTCTTAATCAGGACTATAACAGCAATTGTGTTTGCATCAATAATGCTGTTCTGCATACTCAAGGGAACACCTTGGTTCGTAGGGTTGTTTGGCGTTTGCACCATTCTGACAACTATTGAATATACCGGTCTGGCCAACAAGTTCAAGGAGTCCAATGCCAGCAGGCTCTGGGCCACCGTTGCAGCTTTCACATTCTATGCCGCCATAGTGGGGCTTTCCATAATGCAAAGCAGCGCTGTTCTGTTCCTGCCGTTCATATTCACGCTTATAGTGATTATGGTTCGTGAGCTTTATTTCAAGAAACCAAGCCCCATAAATGACTGGGTGCATACGCTGTTTCCCGTCATTTACATAGCCCTGCCATACGGTCTGACATCAATGCTCGCTTTCGATGTGCAGGGACCGGGAACAGGCTACAGCCCTGTCATTCCGCTTACCCTGTTCGTATTCCTGTGGTGCAATGACGTGGGTGCCTACTGCACCGGCTGCACAATAGGCAAGCACAAGCTGTTTGAGAGGATATCACCCAAGAAGACATGGGAAGGGAGCATAGGCGGAGCGGTTTTCACAATGCTGGCCGCGTTCCTGCTGCATAGGTTCCTGCCCGATTGGTACAGTTTCATGCCGGTATGGGTATGGATAGGAATGGCGCTTGTAGTGGTGCTGTTCGGAACATGGGGCGACCTGATAGAGTCTCTCATGAAACGTGAGATGGGCATAAAGGACTCGGGCAAGATACTGCCCGGACACGGAGGTATGCTGGACCGTTTTGACAGTGCCCTGCTGGCTATTCCGGCCACCGTGGTCTATCTGAGCCTGGTTGGTTTCTATTTCTGATTGAGCAGATCCACAATCTGCATGGCGGTACGGTCAGGAGCACCGGCCGGACCCAGGATACTTTTCATCTGGGTATAGCCATCCAGCTGCATGCGGCGTTCTGTGGTATCTGAAAGCAACGGCAGAAGGTGGTCATGCACATTACCGGCGTTCATGGCACTGCCCAGAAGTTCCGGCACCACCTCGGAGTACGATACCAGATTTACCAGTGACACGAACCGCACCTTAATGAACAGTTTCTTTATTATGCTCATGGCCCAGCTTGCCGGCACCTTGTAGCAAACCACCTGAGGCACATCAAACAGCGCTGTCTCGAGTGTGGCGGTACCCGATGTCACCAAAGCCGCGTATGCAGACTCAAGCACACCGAAAGTATTGCCATAGACCTTCTCCACACTAGCGTTACCTACAATGGAATCATAGAACTCCGGCTCTATTCCGGGCGCACAGGCCAGAACGGGACGGATGCAGTCAATATTTCTGACAGACTCCAGCATCACAGGCAGGTTGCGGCTTATCTCCTGACGGCGGCTGCCTGCCAGCAGAGCAACTATGCGGCGGCCGTCATCCTCCAGGGGCTTGCGGCCGGAGCACGACTTGTATTCGCTGACCTCATCAACAGTGGGATTTCCCACATACCGGATATTGTAATTGTGCTTT
>Ga0310786_10008735_pt1 | contig 12957 bp, 29 predicted proteins | sample AusTroGonzalo_MG_FD_203881 | JGI IMG/M metagenome (GOLD analysis project Ga0310786, IMG submission 203881) | Bovine rumen microbial communities from tropical cattle in Woodstock, Queensland, Australia - Gonzalo_03 (v2) (version 2) | ecosystem: Host-associated > Mammals > Digestive system >... | reverse complement strand
GGAAGGAATTAAAGAATGGTGGAATAATCTTTGGATTGTTAAAAAGGTTAAAGAAATCAAAGACGATCTTGTAAAATGGTGGAATGAAACTTTTATACCTTGGATCGAAGGACTTCCAAATGAGATTAAAACCAAATTGGGAGATTTAGGATCTAATATCATTAAGTGGATTAAAAACGGTTTAGGAATAGGGTCTGGTTCTGAGAATAATAGTACGAGTTTTAAAACTATAGCCACAGATTGCATTAATGGCTTTATAAACGGTATTACAGGAGCTTATGATACGTGCAAAAAAGCCATAAGCGATTGGGCTAAAACTCTTCCTGTTTGGGTTCAGAATATTTTAGGTATAAGTTCTCCTTCTAAGGAATTTGCTTATTTAGGCGAAATGTCGGTCGCTGGCTATGTAAAAGGCATAGAAGATAATCAGGGAACAGCTGAAAAAGCTATGTCTGCTTTAGCCAAAGAATCAAATGCTGCCTTTTGCGATTTAATGGGTATTCATTCAGCTTCAACAGTCATGTATGAAAATGGCTCAAATATTAATAAGGGTTTAGCCGGAGGCATTAAAGATAGTGCCGATGAAGTTTTAGCAGAAGTTGATAAAGAAGTTGATGATATCAATAAAGCTTTTGATGAAATTGAAGATCCTTTTGAAAAAGGCAAAACCAAAAAGCATTTTGATTTAGTTCTTGAAAAAGAAGAACAAGACGCTAAAGACTATCAGGCGAAACAAACTGCTGAGGATAAAACGTTTTTTGGAATGCTCAAAAATTCATGGAACGATCTTAAATCCACGATTTCATCTTTATTTAAAGGCGACATCACAATTGGCCAAGCTTTTTCTGCAATTGTTGAGAGTTTAAAGAAACATGGCGGAACTTTTTTGGGAGATAAAATAGACGCTTTAAAGAATTGGCTCTTTGGAGAAGGCGGCATTTTATCAAGTCTTGGAGATTTTTTAAAGAATCCATTTGAAGGATTTGATTTGCAAAGCATTTTAGATGCTATTGACAAAATAAATCCTGAAGATTTTTTAAGTAAATTAGACCTTTCTGGCGTAGGAAACAATGTTCCAGATTTAACAAATGTTGGGTCTTCTTTAACTGGGGCTGGAGGAACAAGCTCACAAAGTCAATATATTTTCACACAAAATAACTATTCGCCTAAAGCATTATCAAGACTTGAGATCTACAGACAAACTAAGCGTCAATTTTACGACTTTAGAACACAGGAGGAATTAGCGAAATGATAAGAGGAGTTCGAGTTATAAATCCTAATGGCGAAGACATCCTTATGAGGCTTGATGGATCAGAGAAGGGACCATTCTCTCTCTGGTCCATTGAGGGCCTTGATCAAGGAGAAGCCGAAATAAACGTAGATGAAATAGTAACAGTAGACGGAGCAATTTTTAATAGCGCTAGACAGCCTTCAAGAGAACTGACAATTACTGCTATTTTAAATGATTCTACTGGAGCAACAGCTATTCAGTATGCTCGTGAGCAAGCTTATAAATATTTTCCATTAAAGAAACTTATAACAGTTATATTTTATTTGGATGATCTTAATGGCGGGCTAAAATCATATATTACCGAGGGCTATGTAAAATCAAATCCCGTTGATATATTTGCTAAAAAATGCGCAACAAGAGTAACGATTGTAAGAACGAAACCATTCTTTTATGAAAATTATGTCCATGGCGAATTTTTTGATATTTATGATAATACAGGCTCAAATGTAAGTGTAAATGATATGAATATCCTTACAGGTTTCTCTGAGCACGCATATCAATTTAATTATGCAGCAAGCACGTATTATTGGAACATGTTTATAGATGAAAGCCAATCATATGTATTAGTTGACGTAAGAAAATATGGCATCAATGTTTTATCAACTCCTTCATCGGGTGCTACGTTTAAAGTAAGAAAAAAGAATTATATTAATTACAAAGTAAATACAGAAGGCTTTGTAGACGCTGGAGAAGGAAGAAATCAATATTCTATTTCTCCCTCAGCATCAACAAATATAGCAAATAATGGCGTAGACGTTGGATGCATAATAACGCTTACTCTTAATACAAATTTTCCAGGAGAAGACTTGGGGATTGAGCCTTTATTTATTCATAACATTATCCCAGGAGATCCTTTATCTACAAAGACTACGATCCAAATATCTTTTAAACAATTAGAAGGATATCCTGATTTTGCGACTAGAGGCCTTGAAATAGGCGACAAAATTATAATTAATACAAATACTTTTCAAAAGGATGTTCGTATTTATTTACATGATACTGGAGAAGAGATTTCATGTTTAGGCATTGTGGATTTTCAAAATGTAATTAAAAATCAGGAATGGCCGTATATTATGTCTGGAAATAATCAGATCATAGCCTATCAGTTGTCTTTAGGCGGAGAAACATTTCCTTTATCTACGTATTTTGGGGATTGCAGTATTAAATGGTCTAAGGCGGTACGAGGAATATGATAATCACAGCTATTAAGCTTAACGAATCTTTGACCGCATTGGCCAACGGAACATTTTTTGAAGTTAAATGCATTATTGATGCATATAGTTCTGTAATTTGGGTTGACAGGTACAATGAAGCCGGAGAATTTGAATTAGTTATTCCAGCAATAGATAAATATATTTTAAATTTAAAAGAAGATTATATTCTAGCGTCTAATGAATCAGAAACTTTTATGGTTATAGATCATATAGAAATAAAGCAAGAAGAAACAGAAACGCAATTATATTTAAAAGGTTTATCTATTGAATCTTGGCTTAATAGAAGAATAGTCTATAATAAAACTTATTTTTATGGAGAAAATTCCACTACCTATCCAAATCCTTTAAACGATCCTGCTATGGTGGTTAATGCATTAAGTTCTTTAATGGAAGCTTCATTCTTTGGAATTGCTGATGGCTCTAACAAAAGAGCGACTAATACAATAAAAACAAATGTATTAGTCGAAGGAACTTTAGTATCGGGTCATCCATTTTTATCAATGTTTGTCGATGCCTATATTTATAATCAAAATTTATACGATGTCATCGTCGATATATGCCAAAAATTAGGCATTGGGTTTAAATTTAAGCCCACGATTATAGGTAATCAAATTTGTTTTAACTTATATTTATATTATGGTCTTTCATTAACTGACAATTTTGCTCCAAATACACCATATTATAATCCAAATTTAAAAGTTGTTATATTCTCTGAACAATATAATAATTTGTTGACTTCTGATTATAATATAGACAAAACCGCGTATAAAAACGTTATTAAAGTTGATGGAATTTACCATGAAGACGACCCAGATAACGAAGGCCAATTAATCGATTCTCCTATAACGCTTGATGTAGAGGGACAAATTAAGCAAGAAGATGGAACATATATTACCCCTTATGGGATTTTAAGAAGAGAAGATTTTCTTGATGGTTCTAGCATATCAGATCAGGATGAATATAGTGTTATTATGGACAATTTAGGAACGTCTCTTACATTTAATACTAATCACGCTGATACAGATGCTCTTCTAAATACTATAGGATCCGTTAATACTGTTGGATATTTTAGAGTTAGTTCTATGGACTATTCTGCTCAATTTAGTTTAAGTCAAGCAGGCCCTTGGGTTTCTGTTGGGTCATGGGCTAATTATGGAATAAGCATTATAGGCACTTATGCTATAACTACATTTTCTGTAAAGCTAGAATATTCGCAAGCGGGATCTCCTCAAGTTATAATATCTCAAGATCAATATGAAAAGAGACTTATAAACGAAGGAAATGGAGAATTAATTTCTAAGGAATATTTAGAGGAATTTACTGCAGAAGTAAATCCTGAAATTAATTTTACTTATGGCACAGATCCTAGTGATGATTATTATTTAGGAGATGTAGTAACAGTTCGCAATAAATACGGAGTGGCCGCATATTGCAGAGTAACTGAATATATTCATTCAGAAGACGAATCAGGAAAATCAAGTCATCCTACATTTACAATTGTGGGCTCAAACATTGGTACTGAAACATAAAGAAAGGCATAAAAATGGATAAATGGGTTGAATTTATTATAGCAGTAGTACTTGCTATATTTGGAGCGTCTGGATTTTGGACGCTTATTCTTAGGCTTATAGATAGACGTTCTGCTAAAACTAAGCTTTTAATAGGATTAGCATATTCATGGATAGTTACATTAGGAGAGCCTATAATTAGGCGTGGATATATAACAAAAGATGAATATGAGAACCTTGTCAAATATTTGGGAGAGCCATATTTAGAAGCCAAAGGAAATTCATACGCCAAAAAGATCATTGAAGATTGTAAAAAACTTCCTATAAAGTGAGGTGATAATATGAATTTTAAAGAAAAGTTCATAGAGTGGTTTAAAGCAACAGGCATAAGAGTTCTAAGGACGATGCTTCAGGTAGCCGCAGGCTTCTTTACTGTTGGAGCGGCATTGAATGAAATTGACTGGGGACGAATGATCTCTGTTACGCTCGTTGCAGGCATTTATTCGCTTATAACCAATGCAGTTTTGAAACCCCCGGAGTCTCAGAACGATGGTAAGGTAATAATCGATGAAGAAAATGAATCTATGGGCGATATTACGCTTCTTACAAACAGAGAAGAGCTGTTAAAAAAGAAAAGATTAGTTCTTGAAGTCGAAAAAATTAATACTGATGATGGCAATTGGCCTGAAAATGACACCGAAGTGAAATAAATGAAATCCTCTTGACATTTTGGACAATATAAAAAGAAAGGACGAGAAAAACAACTCCTTTCTTTTTTTACGATTTTTTCAACTTCTTATATAGAAATAAAAATTATATTTTAATGGAGGTAATTTTATGAACGACGTTGTATTTTTTGTACTTATAACTATTGGAGTTATAATTGCTCTAATCACTGGAGCTTTGACCGTTTATTGGAACGAGAAAAAGTTTAGACGCGATTTGATCAATTATTACGAAGACGTTATAGAAAAACAAGATTTTACAATTAAACAAAATCGACAGGAAATTGAACATTTAAAGACAAAAATTGATTTTTATGAAAGGAATAAGGAATGCTAACTGTAATTTATATAGTACAGCTAATTCGAGGAAAACTTGATTGGACGATGATTGCTAAAATAGCAGTATTATCAGGAATGATATTCTTGGATATATTGCTAATAGGCTTAGCGGCCTTAATAGGATTCTGGATTACTATACTATTTGGAATATAGGAGTTAACAGCTCCTTTTCCTTTTTACGAAATTTTCAGCTCCTTATATAGAAAATAAAAGGAGGATTATTAAAATGAGAATCGATATTCAACAGAAAGTTTTAAAGGTATTAGTAGAAATAGCTATGGTTCCTACATATATTGTATGGGGCATAGTTATGGGATTTATTTTAGCTTTCTTAAAAATAAAGACTGAGATTAATAATTATATATTAAGAAAGAAAATGGGAGTATAACAGCTCCTATATCTTTTACGAAAATTACAGCCACTAATATAGAACATTAAATAAAAGGAGGAAACAATAATGAAGATGTTCGGTATATTGGTTCTGTCAATTATGACGGGAGGAATATTTGCTATTGTATATGGCATAAACAAAAGGAGAAAAGCAAAAGCTGCAAGATATTTTGCAGAAGCAGTTAAAGAACAGGCACTTGCATATGACGCATATGACAAACAGCTTTCTGAAGACAACAAACGTGTTGTCAATGAAATGCTGAATGCCAATGCTAAGTACGCTAATGCTTGGACAGATTTGACCGAGTAAAATATTAAGGAGACTAACAATCTCCTTTTGTTTTTACGAAAAATACAGTTTCTTATATAGACATAAAATAAAAAGGAGGATTAATAAAATGTCTAAAGAAGAAGTAAAAATCGAAGAAACTACGGCAGAAGAGCTTGTAGAAGTTACAGGCGATGAAAAGAAACACGTCATAAAAGCATGGATAAAAGAGCATCCCATTAAGACGGCAATAGCTATCTTAACCGGAACGTTTGTCTTTATCCTTGCAGGATACGGACTGTATAAAGTCATCAACGGCAAACTATACAAAGTAGTCGATGCTGAAGAAGAATCTGAAGACTTTGAAGACAAGACCGAAGAAAATGTCTAAAAATGAGGAGCTAACAACTCCTCAAAATTTTTATTTTAAAAAGGAGAACTGAAATGAACGAGTTTGAGAAACTTAGAAAACTTTTAAAAGCAAATGACATACCTTTTGAAGAAAGTAAAGAAAGAGAACATATTTGCTATCCTTGCTTTGGAAATGATATGATATGTTCTGTTGTTCCGAATGGCGATAATTATCTTGAAATTTTAGGCTTAATAGACGATAGCTTTTATGAATTTTACGATAATGAAGTTACAGAATCTGCTTTAAAGGCTGAAGAAGTTTTTAACAAAATATATGCTTATCATTTCTGTAAAGATAAGGATAATGAATATATTTTTGCTCGTGAGTGGCACGACAGAAAAATATATATTAAAAATACGCATAGGCCAAAAGATATATTTTCTAGCGAGCAATTAAACAAGATGAATAATATGGCGCTATATCTTGAAGAAATTAAAACCGTTTTATATTCGAATGAATATTTTGAGCATGCATCTGATATAATAAATGCTATATGTGAAATAGAATCAGTTGTAGACCATTTTAAAAAGGAGGAGAACTGAAATGAACCCTCGTGACTACATGATAAAGCAGCATAGAGAAGCCGAGAAGATTCTTTTAAAAGAGTCTTTAGACGATATCGATAAGCTGGAACTTCTGATTACGGAGATTAGTCCATATTCAAAATATTGGCGACTGGGTATAATAAAAGCCCTTCGCCATGCAATAAAACTTTTAAAAGAGGAGAAGAAAAATGCCTGATATAGATTTAAAAGAGAAAGAGCGTTTTTTAAAAGCTATTCAAAGCAAGAAAAATAGAGCTCTTTTAATTCAAGTAACCAATGATATTATGAATGGCTTGGGACTTGACTATATGCTTTTGCTGGCAGCTAGCGGCTTTAAAAATTTATCGGTACTGAGGGCACCAAGAGAAGAAAGGGAGCTTTATGATAAAAAGTGAACAATACATCAATATAGAGCCTTTAATGAGACTTCTTGACGAGTTTGAGAAATCTTCGGGCGTATATAAAGTGCCTATTGAATGCCAGCCTGGTATAAGATATATGAAAGATTTTATTGAAACCATGCCGACAATTGAAAGCCGAAGCAAACTTTTAAGAAAGTTTAAAACAGAAAATCAAAAGTTAAAGAAAGAAAATCTTGAACTTAGAAGATATGTTTTATATTTAAAAGGAATAAGAAAAAACGAAGAGGAGAATACTAAATGAAAAAACTTAAATTACCTTTTTGGAAAAGCAGAAGCTATACAATAGCGATAACAGACCTTAACGGAAAAATAGAACAGGGTTTATATGAAGGAATAAGATCACCAATTATAGCCTCAATTTTAGCACAGCGCGCAATGCGTACTATGAAATATAGCAAGATGCAGCTTGTTGTAATTTTGCCTAATTGGGATCCTACATATGAGTCGTTAGACCAAAATAAAGTTCGAAATCTTGCTAAAAGATTTGCCTATAAAGATGGAAAAGATTCTTTAAAAGATTATATTCAAAAAGTAGAGAATGAAAAGTATTCTCGATGGAATTCTTTTTATGCTCGCTTCATGTATGGTATAGGAGATCAACTATGAAAGCCAAAGATTATGCTGAAAGATATCAAGAGTTCAAAGAAAGAGATCTATCAAATGAAGAATTTGTATATCTTACAAGAGCTCTTTATAAAGAATTAAACGAAGAATTTGACAAAGTTCGAGTCGAAAGGGGAATAAAGCTTCCTGATTCGCATCTGGCTTTGGTCAAAGAATTCAATCAGAAAGCCAACGCCATAAATCGTTTGCTTGAAAACCCTCTTAAGGAAAACTGGTTTGAGGCATTACTTATGACCACAGAATATGGTCAAATTTTAAAAATTTATAAGGAGAGCAAAAATGCCCACTGAAGCATTTCAAAATTCTGGCATATGCAAATGCGCATATTGTAAAGAAGACATAGATATAAATGATCGTGACACGCTTACAATGAGCTTATCAAAATTTATCGGGTTCGAGCAGGATCCTTATGATACTATTTCTATGGATTGCGAACAAAAGATTGTTACGCAAGGGCGTTTGATAAATATTATATTTCATCGTAAATGTTTAGTAGAGTTCTTTAAAAACAGCACTATAAACATTACAGAAAGCATGATAGATGATATCGGAGAGTCATATCCTATTCCTAGTGATCGATCAGAACAAATAAAAAACTTAATAAAAAGGAGAACAAAGAAATGAAAAGAACCAAATCCCAGATCGAAAAAGAAATCGTAGAGAATGTCAACGAATCAGACGTTTTACAAAAAGCAAATAGAATTCTTGAAGAAATAAAAACCGAAGAGTTAAAGAAGGAGAATCCGAATATTTTTACATTCGAGCACGGCAATGATTATCTGGCTCATTTAAAAGTTATTCATCTGATAAATATGGCGCAGCAAAGTAACAGAGAAGAGATCTGTAGACTCGGCCTGGAATATATAAATCTTAAAAAGGAGCTGTTAGGGTATGATACTTAATGATTATTCACGCGTTATGCTCTTAGCATCGCAAGCTAATAATCTTAAAAGGGTCGCAGAAACCTTAACAACTCTTATGGTTAACTCTATAGCCTTAGAGGATAGAGGAATGGCCGAAATGTATCAAAAAACGCGAGATGCTGTAGTAAAAGACAGAATGAATAAAGTAAGAGAATGGAAATCTTTGTATGCGCTTCTTAAGAACGATCCAGACTTTTTATATAGCGATGATCAGGAAAGCGAAAGTTCAGACGATTCGTAACAAAAAATAATTGCATTTGGAGGAAGAAAAATGAAACCTAAAACTATTATTGCAATAATGATAATATCTGTAATTATTGTGATTGCGTGTATTATTTTTAAACTATCATATATTGCATCAAATCCAGACATTCCTGACTGGGTTAAATTTTTAATATTAACTAGGTAACGAAAAATACAAAGCCTTATATAGGAAGAGCATGAAAGGAGGATTAAAAGAATGCTCAACATATTTAAAAAAGGCGAAAAGGAAGAAAAGGAACTACACATCACAAGAAAATGTAGGAAATATTTAAAAAAGAGATTCCTTTATTGTTGTGAGCAACTCGCAAAAGAAGATCTGTCAGCTGAAGACAGGGCACTATACGAACACGACATTGAATTTATTACCAAAAATATGCCAGAAAGAATGATAAAAAGTATCGATATTTCTGGAATATTAGCGGCGTTTGGTTCATTTGTCGCGATGATCGTATCTGCATTAATCAGCTATAGATTAAATAACAAAGGGCTATACGACAAAAGAGGAGACTCTTTATTAGATCCAAGAAATTTCAAAAAATAAAAAAGGGACTTACAATCCCTTTCGCTTTTCAAGTTCATAAAAAATAAAAGGAGGACTAAAAAATGAACAAATTGAAAGCACTATTTGTCACCATCGGAGGATTCATGAAAAAGAATCTTCCCCAATTTTTAACAGGAGCGGCTATCGCAACTGGAACTGGAGCCGTAATCGTAACGATTCCTGCAACGATCAAAAGTGTAAGGGCGTGCGATAAAGCAAAGCTCGAAAAGGGCGCAGATCTTACAAAAGGAGAGGTCATAAAGACTGTCTGGAAGTACTATATTCCTACAGCAGCCTTAGGCGCAACTTCTATAACATGCGTCGTAATGTCAAATGTTGAATCGTCAAAACGAATAGCAGCATTGGCAACGGCGTATGCGATGTCTGAAGAGAAGCTCGAAGGAGTCCGAAAGAAGCTCTTAGAAAAAATAGGAGAAGAAAAGGGCTCGAGCATTCTCGAAGCAGCAACTCAGGAAGAAGCAGATAAAGTCGATCCTAAGATCGAAGGTGAAGACTGGCAGCCTCTTCCTACATCAGCGATTTTAGATCGCGAAGATATTCCTGAAAACTTCCCCATGGTTAAACCTTTGTGGTTTGATAGATTCTCGGGAAGATATTTTAGAGCGACTCAGGCCGATATAGATAAGGCAGTGAATAATATCAATTCAGGCCTTAACGGATATGATACTTTATCTGTTAATGACTTTTACTTTGAGCTCGACTTGAAAACAACTGATACGGGCGAAAAGTTCGGATGGGATGGAGGTCACGATAGATTGAATATCGTAAAGCCTGATGAATATGTAACTCATCCGACCACTGGAGAACATGCCAAAGTGTTATCCTATAATTGCCGTTACTTATTTTGATAGTTGGTCAATGGCAGAACTTCGAGCACTCGATAGAATAAAATTATAAAAGGAGAACTAAAATGAAAGAAAAAACTAAGAAATTTTTAAAGGGACTCTGCACAGCAGCAGAGATAGTAATAGGCTCCGCAGTTTCTTTTGGAGCTGGAGAAATCGGAAAAATCGCATTTGACAAGTATATAAAGCCGTATGCGGTTCCGAAAAATAAATTTGCTAAATATGCTTTGTATGGCGGCGGAATTGCTTTAGCCAGTGTATTAGGCACAGCGGCATATAAATCTGTGCAAGAGGTAACTACAAGTATTTCTGAAGCTATAGATAAAGCTGAAGAACTCAAAAAATTTAAAGAAAAAATTGAAGAATTTAATAATCTTCTTTCTGAAAATAAAGACAACTTAACGCTTCATCAGCTTCTTCATTATGCTCAAGCGATTCCTGATTGCAAAACTTCAGAAGAAATAGAAGCTCTTATATTCGAACTGAAGGCTGACGTAATTAATAACGAAGCTGAAGATGAGGAAGAAACTTATGATGAGCAACCAGGATAAAAAGTCAAAATTTGATACCGAACTCGCGGGGGCTATAGCTAATGCCCTCGCCCGTTTCGGGAAAATCGTTCAGCAGGACGAAGAAAACTATAGACAATACGATGAGAGATATCTCAATAAGTCTATCGATGAAGTAATAGGAGATCTGTTATATTCTTGTGGCGGAGATCCTGTGAAACTTTTAAGAAGAATAAATACGATGTCAATACAATTTGACTCGTATTGCAGAAATTTAATTAAAAAGAAAGGGGACGGGTATGAAAGACTCATCGTCAAACGCCCCTGAGAAAAATCCGATCAAGGCGGTAGCGAAAGGTACCATAAACAAGGAATCACTCGCGGCTAAATTTAAACGCATTTTTCTTTCGCCTGACATTAATTCAGTTGGCGAATTTATATTTATTGACGTCTTTGTTCCGGCAATTAAGGACCTTATAGTAAATATAATTGAAAATACAGTAAATGTAGCGTTCTTTGGAAATAGTTCCAAAAGACCTTATGTTGTTGGCAGGCAGCAGGGAAACCAGCAGCAGAGAGCGTCCATATATTGGAATAGCTCTGTTGGGCAGTCAAGACCCTATGCTAATCAGCCTGTTCAACCGCAACAGCAGGTAAGAGCTGCAAATAATTTCAGGGACATTACATATCCTGATAAAGTCTCAGCAGAAGCTGTTTTAAACGAGTTATATTCGCTTATAAGCCAGTACGGACGTGCTACGGTAGCTGATTTATATTCGCTAAGCTCTGTAAGCTCTGACAACTTCACAAATAATGACTATGGCTGGACGAATTTGCAAGGGTCTACCGTTGCAAGATCGAGAGATGGATATATTCTTGATCTTCCGAAACCTCAGTTCTTGCCGGATTAAGGAGTAAAGAAATGAGCTTATATTTCTGTTACAATTGCAATAAGATTTTTACTTCCAAAGAAGATATGGGCGAGATAGAGACCCAAGGCCCTTCTCTTTTAGGCAACAATCCTGAAAAGCCTTGCAAATTTGGATTGTGCAAACGATGTAAAAATCTTACAGAGATGTGGAAGGAGAACCAAAATGCTAAGGGTAAAAATAAAGTATAAAAGTGATGGCTATGAAAAAGTTATTGACCATGTTGCATCAATAACGCTGACAAATAGCTTAACTTGTACAGATATCGTTTGCATTATATCTTTAGAATCGAATGGCGATATTCATGAATATTATGCATCTTTATCTGTATGCGATATTACAGAAGTCAGCTTTAATGGAATAATTAACGATGAAATGGAGGCTGAAGAATGACCATAAGATGCCGATACAAAGTTAAAAAACCAGGACTTACGCTTTCAGGCGTAACAAAAATAGAACAGATGTACCCAAGTTCTAATTTAAGATGCTATTTTGACGACACGATTTATCAAGATGTAGATCAAAACGAAATGTCTTTGATAATTATTGAAAAGGAGGATATAAAAAATGATTTTGAGAGACATTAAAAATGATGTACATACATGCCAGGTATGTAAGCGCCTTATTAAAGATCCCAATGTAGCAGAAATCAAATTTGGTTTATGCAGTGAAGAATATCGTAATTCTGAGGAATATGAATGTTTTGATGAATTTAACGAGGTAGAAGTATGCACGGAGTGCAGAAATAAAATATTCAATATGATTAAGGAAGGAGAAATAAAATGAAAAAGCTTATAGCAGCGGCTCTTGTAGCCATTATATTAACGATGGCTGTAATTATGACTGGGTGCAATAGAAACATTGGCTTAGGAACTTACAGCTTTAAAAAGGTTCATATTTTGACGCATAATGGCGAAGAAAAGTGTTTTGAAATTTCAAGTTGGCGCGAAGCCGAAATAGGATGCGAGGTAAAGCTTAAAAATGGAGGCTCTTTATGGCTTTCAGAAGGAACTTATATTCTCGTATCTGACAAATGTCCTATATGCGATCATAAATGAAAAAGTACCTGCTTTTTATGTAATATATATTATCCTAATGGTTCTTTTAATAGGAGTCATTTTAGGAATAGCAATCGAAAAAACATTTAATCAAAAGGAGAAACAAAATGAAACTCAATGGACTCAAAA
>Ga0310786_10008732_pt1 | contig 12958 bp, 13 predicted proteins | sample AusTroGonzalo_MG_FD_203881 | JGI IMG/M metagenome (GOLD analysis project Ga0310786, IMG submission 203881) | Bovine rumen microbial communities from tropical cattle in Woodstock, Queensland, Australia - Gonzalo_03 (v2) (version 2) | ecosystem: Host-associated > Mammals > Digestive system >... | reverse complement strand
CACACAAACCAAATAAACTAAAGACAACTATGGCATACGTAATTGGTGACGACTGCATCGCTTGCGGAACTTGCATCGATGAGTGCCCGTCAGAGGCTATCTCAGAGGGCGATAAGTACTCAATCAACCCTGATCTGTGCGTAGACTGCGGCACTTGCGCCGGTGTCTGCCCTTCAGAGGCTATTCACCCGGGAGAATAATTCTCCAGAGGACAAAACAAAAAGAAGGGGTTCCGGTTTGGAACCCCTTCTTTTTGTTTCAATCCGTTTATTTCAGGTTGGCAAGTGCCTCCTTGATGCGGCGGAAAGCCTCGATGATTTTGTCCTCGCTGGTGGCGTAGCTGAAGCGGATGCACTCGGGTGAACCGAAAGCGGTACCGCCTACAGTTGCAACATGACCTACCTCGAGCAGGTACATAGCCAAATCCTCGGCGCTGTTGATGACCTTGTCACCATAACGCTTACCAAAGTATGAGTCACACTTGGGGAACAGATAGAATGCACCCTGAGGATTGTTTACCTCAAAGCCGGGAATCTCCTTGGCAAGAGATACAATCAGGTCACGACGCTTCTGGAATACCTGACGCATTTTCTCAACGTCATCCTGCGGGCCGTCAAATGCCACCTGAGCTGCCTTCTGAGCTACCGAGCATGTGCCGCTGGTATACTGACCCTGCAGCTTGTTGCAAGCCTTTACAAGCCACTCCGGACCGGCCATGAAGCCGATACGCCATCCGGTCATTGCATATGCCTTGGAAACACCATTGATTACAGCGATACGATCCTTGTCAACGAACTTGGCAAGACTCTGGTGACCACCGATGAAGTTGATGTGCTCGTAAATCTCATCGGACACAATGAATACATCGGGATACTTGTTGAGAACCTTGGCGATTGACTCAAGCTCCTCCTTTGTATATACAGAACCTGTAGGGTTTGAAGGTGAGCAGATCATGATGGCCTTGGTCTTGGGAGTGATGGCAGCCTCAACCTGAGCGGCTGTTACCTTGAAGTCCTGATCGATACCAGCCTTGATGACAACGGGAACACCGCCGGCCAGCTTGACCATCTCGGGATAGCTTACCCAGCAGGGTGAAGGCAGAAGCACCTCATCGCCCGGGTTGATGATAGCCATGATGACGTTGCAGAGTGACTGCTTGGCACCGGTTGAAACCAGGATCTCGGCGGGAGCATAGTCAAGACCGTTCTCGCGCTTGAGCTTATCGGCGCAGGCCTTGCGAAGCCACATGTAACCCGGAACGGGAGAATACTTTGAGTAGTTCTGCTCAACAGCCTCAACAGCAGCCTTCTTCACGTAATCAGGCGTATTGAAGTCGGGCTCGCCCACACTCATGTTAACTACATCGACACCCTGTGCCGACAGTTCATTACTCTTTTGCAGCATTGCGAAAGTGGCCGATGCTGCGAGTCTGTTGACTCGATCTGAAATCTGTGCCATTTATCTTGTTTGTTTGTTGTTTGTCATATAATCAATCAGGCTGTCCGCCGTCTGTGTAATCTTTTGCATCTGACGTTTCAGCTTACGGGTGAAAAGCCAGGCCCTGAGTTCAAACAGCAGGCCGAGCGGGAACACTATGCCCACCAGCTTATCGGCCCACACCTTCTCGAACGGAGGCTGCACGCCATGACTCTGGAGCAACGGAAAGCCGTTAAGGTAATCCAACTCCACACGATCGCGGCTGTTGCCAAGTTCCGTAACAAGGCCTTCCAGTTCATCGCTCAACGCAGTCATCTGCGATGACTCCACGCTGCCGAAAAACAGGTTGCGGTAACTTGGAACGGTATTAAGCAGAGCCGACTGTTCAAGTTCAACGCTCATGCGTCTGATATCAGAAAGGGCTGCCAGACACTTGGTCCTGTCAGGATCGTCTATAACCACCTCCTTTCGTACGATATTGCGTTTTACCTTGGTTCCGAACCAGTAGCGGATAAACTCAGTAACCACATCCCACTGGAACAGGGTGGAGTCGCCGTTTGCCTTGACCGTAAAGAAGACACTCAAGGGTGTAAGCACCATAACGCTGAACCAGGTACCTATTATACTCCATTCGCCCTCGCGGTACATCTTGTCACCCGATACGGACGTGATGTAGAACAGGATGAAGGTCAATACCGATACGATAACCGGGATACCCAGACCGCCCTTGCGTATGATTGCGCCCAAGGGAGCACCGATAAAGAAGAATATCAGGACAGACAGGGAGTTGGTTATCTTTTTCATCCACTCTATCCAGTGACGGCGGATGGTCTTGTCTCCATAATACATGTTGGAACTCTTGATAGCCAGGTCACTGGCCTGAGTCTGTATCTTGGAGCGCATATCGCTCTTGATGTCAACCTGCCGGTTGCGGCTGGACACGGCATAGACACTGTCGGCACTGATAATCTTGGATTTGAGCTTGTCAAAGGCAACCGAATCAGATTTCTGCATACGGAAAGTAGCCAGGGCGGTAACTTTGAACTCGGCCATATTACCGCGTCCTATGCTGTCCTGATTGTTGGACAGGGAGTCAATGGTATGCTTGATCTCGTTCATGTTCTTGCTCATGGCCTGCGAGCTTACCAGTCCGTCCGGAGCCTCTTTCATATCGGAATCAAACTCCAGAAGTATATGTTTCTCGCGGAATCCTTCACGGCGGTAAGGCTTGCCCTTGCTGTCAATGTCTTTCTCCTGACAGAACTGCTCTCCGCTGAAGAGGTGAAGGTACAGGTGCTGCTTATCGGCCGTGGTTTCCATATAAGCGGAGTCCGATACAATCACGCTAAGGTTCTCGTAGCCATCGCGATGATCGTAGATTGTCACATCATACAGTGTTCCAGTATCAAAGTTCTTATGCTTGACATACATATTGAACCCGTTGATTTGGGTATAGAACACGCCTTCGGGTATCTCCAGCTCGGGATTCTTCTCGTTTATGGAGTATATGAGAGCATACAGGTTCTTTGCGGCACGGGGTACAGTGACATTCTGGAAATAGAATGACACGCCTGCCAGCAGAATGCTGAATATCATGACCGGACGCATGATACGGAGCAACGGTATGCCCGATGTCTTCATGGCAAGCAACTCCAGACGCTCGCCAAAGTTTCCGAACGTGATGAGCGATGCCATAAGCACAGCCAGAGGCAATGCCTGAGGTACAAGGGTAAGCGCAAACTCCCAGAAGAAACTGCCCAACGTGACAAAGTCCAGGCCCTTGCCTACAAGGTCCTCGGCGTAACGCCAGACCACATTCATGAGGAGTACGAAAAGACAGATGGCAAACGCCGCCACGAATAGCAGCAGAAAGCTCTTAAGAATAAAAATGTCCAGTCTTTTCGGTCTCATTCAGACATGCCAAATTTTCCAACCTGCGAAGGTACGAAAAAAATGCTTGTTATTTGACCTGTTAGGAATATTTCAGGATTCTACAGACCGCAACGGCGGAGCGCCTCTATGGATGTGTCCCAAAGGCTGCGGACATCCTCCTCGGCATCGGAATCGGCAAAATCAGTTACCTCAAGTGAATAGTTTAATGTAAGGTCATTCTTAAGGATACGCATCTCAAAGAATGTTCCGGGTTCATCGTCCATCCAATGAAAGCGAACGTATGTGTTTTGGCGACAGTTTATGAGTTCTGCTTCACGTGACTCGTGCTTACCCCAGATGAAGCTGAAATTCTTGCCATCGGTACGGACATCATCAGCAAACCAGGATGTGAGTCCCGGTGCGGTTGATATTGCATCCCAGATCATAGGTACAGACTGCGAACTTAGTCCATATTCAAGTACGACTTTCGTCTTTGCCGGTATATTTTTATCTGTAGCCATAGCATTAAACTCTTATGTTCTAATTGCAAAGAAATATTAAAATCTTTTAATTTCCAAATGAATACAGTACATTTTTATAACAAAAATATGGAGATAAAAAGTTGCAGGAATCAAAAAACGGCATTACCTTTGCACCCGCTTATCAAGCGATGGCGGGATAGCTCAGCTGGTTAGAGCGCATGATTCATAATCATGAGGTCCCCGGTTCAATCCCGGGTCCCGCTACGAAAAAGGAGGTCATTCGGCCTCCTTTTTTCGTAGACGGGACCACGGGCTTGAACCGGAAGAAGGGGCAAGCCCCTTCTTCTTACCTTTTTTTAGTTTGCTCTGCAAACACGCTCCATTTCATTTCGCTTGGCGGCCCTCCGGGACCGCTCTCACCCTCCGGGTTCGCCCCAATACGCAGGTACTTGCGTATTTATTATTATTTAAGGTGGGGGTATTGGGAAAAAGTGTAATTTTGCGGTGCTTTTGCTAAGTGGAGTTTACAATTTAAGCGATTATATATGGAATTAATGGAGGAGATTATTGCGCGTGCCAAGCAGAACAAGCAGCGCATTGTGTTGCCCGAAGGTACCGAGGAGCGTACTCTTAAGGCAGCCGACAGGGTTCTGGCCGACGGTGTGGCAGACCTTATTATCTTAGGTAACAAATCAGAGATTGAGGGACTTGCCGCTCAGTGGGGTCTCAAAAACATTTCAAAGGCCACAATCATCGACCCGGAGAACAACCCCAAGAAGGATTTTTATGCAAACCTGCTGTTTGAGCTTCGCAAGAACAAGGGAATGACCATCGAAGAGGCACAGCAGAAGGTGCTTGACCCGCTTTACCTGGGTTGCCTCATCATCAAGAACGGCGATGCCGACGGTCAGCTGGCAGGTGCCCGCAACACCACAGGCAACGTGCTCCGTCCCGCACTCCAGATAATCAAGACCGCTCCAGGCATATCAGTAGTATCGGGCGCATTCATCATGATAACCAAGACCCCGCAGTACGGCGAGAACGGCATTATGGTATTTGCCGATTGCGCTGTTACTCCTGTTCCCGATGCAGACCAACTGGCACAGATCGCAGTTGCATCGGCCGGAACCGCTACTGCAGTAGCCGGATTTGCCGAGCCCCGCGTTGCTATGCTGAGTTTCTCGACCAAGGGTTCAGCCAAGCATGAGGTTGTAGACAAGGTTACAACTGCCCTTGCCAAGGCCAAGGAGCTGGCACCCACTCTTAAGATTGACGGTGAACTTCAGGCCGATGCCGCTATTGTACCTTCAGTAGGTGCAAGCAAGGCTCCCGGATCGGAGATTGCAGGTAAGGCAAACGTACTTGTATTCCCCAACCTCGAGGTAGGTAACATTGCCTATAAGCTGGTTCAGCGCATAGGTAACGCCGAGGCCATCGGCCCTATCCTTCAGGGTATCGCACGCCCCGTGAACGACCTTTCACGCGGCTGCTCAGTTGATGACGTTTATAAAATGATAGCCGTTACCTCAAATCAGGCAATGGCAGCCAAAAAAGCATAACACAAGATGAAGATTCTGGTATTGAACTGCGGCAGCTCGTCAATCAAGTACAAGCTGTTTGACATGGATAAGAACGATGTCATTGCACAGGGCGGAATTGAGAAGATAGGCATGAAAGGATCCTTCCTGAAGCTGACCGATAAGGACGGCAACAAGGTTGTTATTGAAAAGGAGATTCCCGAGCATACAGTAGGCGTAAAGTTCATATTCGAGATACTTACCGGCAGCCAGTACGGCGTAATCAAGTCACTTGACGAGATCAACGCAGTAGGTCACCGCATGGTGCATGGAGGCGAGAAGTTCAACAAGAGCGTTATCCTTACTCCCGATGTACTGGAGGCATTTGCAGCCTGCAACGACCTGGCACCCCTGCACAACCCCGCAAACCTGAAGGGTGTGAACGCAGTAAGCGAGTTGCTGCCCAACGTTCCGCAGGTAGGTGTATTCGATACCGCTTTCCATCAGACTATGCCTGATTATGCATATCTGTATGCAATTCCCTACGAGCTGTATCAGAAGTATGGCGTTCGCCGTTACGGATTCCACGGAACATCACACCGTTTTGTATCGGGCGAGATCTGCAAGTACCTGGGCATCAAGGCTGAGGGTTCCAAGATCATCACCTGCCACATAGGAAACGGCGGTTCAATCACCGCAGTAAAGGACGGCAAGAGCGTAGACACCACCATGGGTCTTACTCCTCTGGAGGGCATCATGATGGGTACCCGCAGCGGTGATATCGACGCAGGTGCAGTTACATTCCTTATGGAGAAGGAGGGACTGGACAGCACAGGTATGTCAAACCTGCTGAACAAGAAGTCTGGTCTGCTTGGTATCTCAGGTGCTTCAAGCGATATGCGCGAGGTTACCGCTTCAATGGAGGCCGGTAACGAGCGTGCCGCTCTGGCCAAAAAGATGTACGCTTACCGCATAAAGAAATACATCGGTGCCTTTGCTGCTGCAATGGGTGGCGTTGACGTAGTGGTATTCACCGGCGGTGTCGGTGAGAACCGTCACGAGGTCCGCGAGGCCGTATGCGAGAACATGGAGTTCCTGGGTATCAAGCTCGATAAGGAGCAGAACGCCAAGATCATGTTCGGCAAGGACGGAATCATTTCTACTCCCGATTCAAAGGTCAAGGTAGTTGTTCTGCCCACTGATGAGGAGCTGATGATTGCCTCCGATACAATGGCACTGGTTAAGTAAGACGAAAAAACCATATAAATAATAAAGCTGCCCTGAAAGGCAGCTTTATTTATTTGTTATCACCTCCTTCAAGGTAATTGTGCATCGTGAGAGTTTTACCGTCAAACACGGCGTAAGTGTATTGCGAAATCCAGTCGCCGAGAATGAGCATCCGGCTTGAATGGCTCAGCATCAGATCAAGTTCTATGTGGCGGTGTCCGAATATGAAGTAGTTGATATCGGGATGAGATTTGAGGTATTCCTTGGCGTAGATAACCTGAAACTCCTTGTCCTCGCCAAGATACTTGTCAACTCCATTAAGACGATGCTTCTCCATACTTTTTTTTGCCCATGAAAGGCCGAACCACATGGTCCACCTTGTGGGCAACAGGGAATAGAGAAACTGGCATACACGGCTGCGGAAAATGCCTCTGAGGAAACGGAACGTACGGCTGGGATCGCCCATACCGTCACCGTGAGCCAGGAAGAACTCCTTGCCCATGATTTCGACAGTCAACGGTTCCTTATGAAGAATCACGCCGCATTCGCGCTCCAAATAACCGAAAGTCCAGATATCATGATTGCCTATGAAATAGTGAACCTCGATGCCGCGATCAGTAAGCTCGGATATCTTTCCCAGGAAACGGGTGTAGCCTTTGGGAACGACATACTTAAACTCATACCAGTAGTCAAACATGTCACCCAGCATGTAGATAGCCTGGGCCTTGTCCTTGATATCGTCAAGGAAACGCACCAGACGACGTTCCTGCATCCGCTTATGGTCGATAGCCCATGAGCCCAGATGTGCATCGGAGATAAAATAAACCTGTTTCATATCAGTCCCAGTTCAAGTTTGGCCTCCTCGCTCATCATATCCTTGTCCCACTCGGGTTCAAAGACAAGATTGACCGTGGCCGATTTGACGCATTCCAGACCTTCAACCCTGAGACGGACATCCTCGACGATGAAATCCGCCAGAGAGCAGCCGGGCGCGGTCAGCGTCATGTCGATGCTGACATTGGCGTCATCATCGACATCGACCTTGTAGATCAGGCCAAGATTGTATATATCGACGGGTATCTCAGGATCATACACGGTCTTGAGCACCTCTACGACTTTCTCCTCTATTTCAAACTTCTCACTCATCTCTTATCATATCCGACCATGGTCGGCGTAACTGTAATATCCGCTGTCAGTGAATATTACATGGTCCAGCAGCGATATATCCATCGTGTAGCACGCCTGGCGGACGGCTGTGGTAAGCCCGTCGTCCTGGCGGCTGGGCATCAGGTTGCCCGACGGATGGTTATGGCACATGACCACTGCCGTAGCCCTGCGCACAATCGCTTCACGTACGATACAACGGACATCGACCGATGCGCTTGTCAAGCCTCCCTGACTTACAAGCATGCTGTGAAGCACCTTGCCGGCCTGATTTAGCAGCAGCACATGACACTCTTCGACTTGCTTATCGGCCATGACGGGGTAGAACCAGTCGTAAATGTCACGCGATGTCCTGATGACAGGCGTTTGCAAGGGTTCTTCCTCCTTGCGGCGTCTGCCCAGTTCACATGCGGCCAGGATTGTAATTGCCTTGGCCTCACCTATTCCTTTAAAAGAGCAAAGCTCCCCGACGCTAAGTTTTCCAAGTTCGGAAAGACTGTTGCGGCAGGAAGCCATCACTTTTTGTGTTAAAGCCACCACCGAATCTTCAGTGTTTCCAGTGTGTATTAGAATCGCCAATAACTCAGCGTTTGTAAGCGCACTTGCGCCCTTTTGCTTCATCTTTTCACGGGGGCGATCCTCTACGGCCCACTGCTTAAGATTCAGCTTGTCTGGCTTATACATCCATTTCTTATGCCTTTACGCGGCCCTGGTATGATCCGTCGCGGGTATCGACCTCGATAAGCTCACCTTCATTGATGAACAGAGGTACGCGAACCTCACAACCGGTCTCAACCTTAGCGGGCTTGGTAGCATTGGTAGCTGTATCACCCTTAAGGCCGGGCTCTGTATATGTAACCTTAAGAACTACCTTTACAGGCAGATCTGCGAACAGAATCTCACCGGTATTGGCGTTTGTAACAACGTCAACAACCTCACCTTCCTTGAGGTAATCAACACCGTTGATCAGGTCCTTGATGATGGTAACCTGCTCAAAATCCTCCTGGTTCATGAATATGTAACCCATCTCGTCCTGATACAGGTACTGATAGGGGCGACGTTCAACGCGGACATCCTCCAACTTGAAACCAATCTGGAAAGTACGCTCCAGTACGCGGCCGTTAACCACGTTCTTAAGTTTGGTACGTACGAATGTGTTTCCCTTACCGGGTTTTACATGGAGAAAATCAATGCAGAAATAAAGCTGGCCCTCAAGATTGATGCAGGTGCCGATCTTGATGTCTTGACAAAGAATCATAAAAGTCTGTTTGTTCTATAATTAATAATGAATCATTTCGTTCTGCAAAAGTAGTGCAATGAGACAAATAGACAAAACTTTAGACAAAAAAAGAGATGCAATTTGCATATTAAGAAAAAAGAAACTACCTTTGCCCTCCGATTTCGCTTTAGACAGAAAACAATAAAAATATATAACGATGAAAAGAACATTTCAGCCTTCTAACAGGAAGAGAAAGAACAAGCACGGTTTCCGTGAGAGAATGGCCACAGCTAACGGCCGCAGGGTACTTGCTTCACGCAGAGCTAAGGGCCGCAAGAAACTGACAGTATCTGACGAATACTGCGGTACAAAGAAGTAATACTTTAGTATTTAAGGTATAAAGAATAAGGGCCGGACATTAAGTTCGGCCCTTACTATTTATTGATGGTTTACTGAACCTGTCCGGGGAAAGGTTCTATGGTTAATCCATAGAACGGACTCCTGTTGTCGGGCAGACGGTATTGACCGGCCGCACCGGCTCTGGTTGAGATAGAGTATCTGTGTCTGGGAGCAGGAAGATCAGGGAAAGTACCTGTCACTATCTTGGTCAGGCAAGCCTTTACAATATCCTCCTCAACGCCAAAGTCATGTGTCAGGTCATCGGGCCTGTAGTTGTCGGGAATGAATCCGTCCTCAGGTATTTCATCGCCCACTCCGTTCTTGTTATAGAAGCAGATAGGGAGGAATACATACTCAAGATCACTATAGTCACCCACACTATACTTGGCATTTGTTTTGGGATTGTTCGGATATAAGAAAACATACATACCATTGGGCTTTCCATATGTGGTGTCACCGACAAGGGTAAGATCCATATAAGGTCTCAATCCATTGATGACAAGTTCACTTGCCGAAGCGGTTCCGTCACTTCCAATCACATACAGTGCATCCAGATCCAGGGAGCCGGGCAAACGACTAATTGAATCAATAACATCTTCGTCGCTGTGCTGTTTATTGAAGCAGCGATGAGCAAAAGGCAGATGATTTGCCGATTTTGGAGCAAGATAATCAACCAAAAGTTTAGAAGCTCTGGAATCACCGCCACCATTATAACGAAGATCAAGAATCAGTTTATGCACGTCCTTGCTCTTGAAGTAAGCCATAGCCTCGTGTATATCATTCAGGAAATCAGCTTTGAATGACATGTACAGAAAATAGCCTACAGGTTCTGTAAGACCCGGAAAATCAAGTGATGTAAACACCTTTGACATCAAAGAACTGCTGGTTTCAATTGAGGCCAACGAAGTTGTAAAGGTGTGGGCAGCACTGTCATGATCAAGAAACGTAAAGGTTTGCGGTGATTTGGTATACTCACTATAGAAAGAGCCATCAATGATTGTCTCCCTAACCGCCCTTCCGTCTATTTCAGTCAGAGTCCATCCTCGTTTTACTCCATTGCGGGCAAACGGCGATCCGGGATAAACATAGGCCACACGGATGCTGTAGTCATCATAATACTCAATCTGTTGCATCAGAGAAGCGCCCCAGGTGCCTTCGTATTCACCCGTTTCGCTTTGTGCATAATAACTGCCATCAGCCATCCAACTCCAATGGTCTTTTGAATACAATGTTGCATCAAAGTAAGACTCCATAGTCTTGAAATCATTCATATTCAGAGACTTTACCGTTGAATCCATTTCATCTATCCAATAATAATAAGGATAACAATTACTTAGATAGTATTTTTTAGCCTTTATCAGCGCTTTCTCGGCTAATGCAACACTATCAACCGTCTTATCGGGTTTCTTTTGTTCCTCCTTATTATTAACAGGTTCAACCGTATCATCCTTCTCGCAACCAACTGCAAAAAAAACCAGGATTACAGATGCGACAAGAGTCCAGCGAAACATTCTCAAGTAGTTCATCTTTTCCATGTAATACAAATCAAAAAGAAAAAGAGGCATAGTGCCTCTTTTTCAGTAGGATTATGATGTCAATTACCAAGGATAATTTTCATACATAAAGTCAACATACTCTGCCATATCATCGTACCAACCGGTAATCTTCATACCTTTCATTTCTACGACGCTTTTTCCGAGGATTACATCATTACGGGACAGAGCAAATTCGATAGCAGAAGCTTTCTGGTTTCCACCAGTAGCTATTGCATTGGGTGTTACTTTACCTCCCTCAACAAGAGCCTTACCCATAACACAGTTCTTTTCATCGAAAGCTCCGTATCCAATGGTATAGTATGTTTGACCCAAATATTCGTTGTTCACGAGATATGGAGCTATGGCCTCTGTTGAATCACACTGGAAGGTGAGATTGCTATTATTGCAGTTAACCTTAAAACGTATAGCATCAAGATAATAATAACCGTAAGGAGCTCCGAACAGAGCATTACCAACTCCGGGGTCATTATTAACCACAGTCATCCAAAGCTTATCGCTAGAATTATATGTATCATTGGTTATTTCAATGAAATATACAGCTGTGTCTCCTGCTTCGTCAACGCCAAAGCAAACCCACTTGCCATCGAATTCACTGACTGCAGTCATCTCGGGATCCTGCACCTTATATGTTTCGCAAGATGCGATACCTGCGAGCACACAAGCAGCAAATACTAAATATTTAATTCTTTTCATAATTGTTGTTTTTTCAGTTAAAGAATGACATTGGTTACTTCTGCCACCACATCTTTACATAAACCGGAACAGTCTGAGGTGAGTTGGGGTTGTAATCAGCCGAAGACTTTGAATACAAGAAACGACGAGGATAATTACCTGATCCTAAAACGCCTGTAAAGTTAGTGATAGTGGTACCTCTGGTAGGATAACCGGTACGGTTCAGGTCAAACCAAGACTCGATAGCCAAAGCCTTAACATTCGATGCCCACTTCTGATTGATAATCTGCTCAACCATCTGCTCGGCGGTACCTGTTCCATCGAACTTATAAGTGGTAGTAATGAGTGTATCGGGATTGCAGTCAGTTCTTTTAAATGCAGCGGTAAGAGCTGCGACATAAGCAGCCTCAGCCTTAACGGGATCGTTAAGACGTGCGTAAGCCTCAGCCTTAAGGAACTCAGCCTCATCAACAGTGCCGAAATAAACCGGGGTTGTAGGCTCAAGATTCAATCTGTAAGAAGCATTAGGCTTAACTGTCACACCGTATTTTGTACCGAAACCTGAAGGATTGTGACTGTTCTCGTAATAGTACATGATACGGGGATCATTTGAATCAAGAACATTCAGAATGTCTGAGCAGGCACGGATATTAAGCGTAGTATTCAGCTGACGACGGTCACTCTCGTAGAACGGGTTTGACTTGTCAGCCTCATCGCTGAAGTTGTCAAAGTTAGCGTCTGACTTGAGGAAGTTGTCCTCAGTAAGCAAAGTCTGGATCTTAGCCTGATTTGCAGTGAAATCACGCATCAGGATCTTAAGATACAGGGTGTTTGCAAACTGCAGCCAACCATTAACGTTATGATTGAAAATCATATCGGTACCAGCTGTCTTGTGCTTTTTGGCAGAAGCTGTTACTTCAGCAAAATCCATATCGCGGATAGCCTCAAGATTTGCAATCAGGATAGCCTGCATGGCTTCGCCTGAATCAAAATGAGGTTCAAATGATTCTGTCAGATAACCCTCGGTATATGCAACTGAATCATAGAGGCTTGTCAGCATATAAAGAGTATAAGACTCAAGAATGCTGGCCTCAAACAGATACTCCTGACCATCGGGATCCTGAGCAGCTTTCTGCTTAACCTCTCTTACACCGGGAAGAACGCCGGAGTAGAAATATGACCAAACACTATTGAAAGTTGAGTTGGTAACATCGAAAGTAGAAACAGTGTAGTACTGGTTCTGGCTGGCACTCTGGTTTACATACTGGCTCCAGAAATGACCATACAGAGAGAGGTCATATCCGACCTTGCTGGCCAGACGAACCTCGGCACTGGGCAAGAGCAGGCTGTAATCAGCCTCGGGAAGATAATTGGGATTCGTATTGATATCCAACCAATCCTGGCATCCGGTCA
>Ga0310786_10008731_pt1 | contig 12960 bp, 8 predicted proteins | sample AusTroGonzalo_MG_FD_203881 | JGI IMG/M metagenome (GOLD analysis project Ga0310786, IMG submission 203881) | Bovine rumen microbial communities from tropical cattle in Woodstock, Queensland, Australia - Gonzalo_03 (v2) (version 2) | ecosystem: Host-associated > Mammals > Digestive system >... | reverse complement strand
TGTGCGTAATCTCGAAAGATAAAGCCTGAAATAATAGCACAGTTGTCTGCTACAATCATCTTTTTGCAGAGTCCCCAAAGAATGAGTCTGCCACCTTCTACGGCTTGCGGATAAGAGAAAGAGCGCGCCTGCTTCATCTGCGGTAACAGGTTGGAAGCACGTTCTATGGGGCCAGCCACCAACTGCGGGAAGAAACAGATATAGGCGGCAAAGGGAAGCAGATTCCGTTCGGCTTGTATCTTGCCCCTATAAACATCTATGGTATAGCTGAAAGCCTGAAAGGTGTAAAAACTGATGCCTACGGGTAGGATGATATGCATCAACGGCCAGCTCATATCCCAACCAAAGACGGATAGCAGCCGGCTAAGACCATCAATAAAGAAATCCAGATACTTAAAGGTGCCCAGAATTATCAGGTTGGCAACTATATTGAATGCGCTGGCCAACCATGCCGCACGATGGTTCCCCTTAGCATGCTGTTCCTCTATGTAGATTGCCGAAAAATAGCTGCAAAGCGTTGTGAAGATGATCAGGAAAAGGAATCGCCAGTCCCACCACCCGTAAAAAACATAGCTGGCAAGAATAAGAAAAGTATTTTGCCAACAAAGCCTGTTGTGCAGCATCCAATAGATGCAAAACACAACAGGCAGGAAAAGGGCGTATGCTACAGAATCAAATGCCATTCGGTAGCACCGGTATTACTTCTTTTTACCCTTGGGGGCTTTTGTTAAATCCAATACGCGGACGTTTCTGAACTTCAGACCGGCACCATGACCGAGGAAACCAATGTGACCTGTCTTGTTGAACATACCGGGATGGTTCTTGTGGTCAACGGTGTAGGGGTTGTTGTCGCTTCCGTCGGGAGCTACATTGTGGCCTTGGCAGGCTTCCTTGATGTCGCCATCCACAATCACCTCGCCGTTAACGGTAACGGTAATGTGGTTGCCCTGAACACGGATTTCCTCCTCGCTCCACTCGCCCAGAGGCTTATGCTTGATGCGCTTGGCGGGGATAACGCCATATACTGAGCCATGAACCTGATACTCGCGCAGGCCAGCATAGATGGGATCGTCGTGATCAAGAATCTGACACTCGCACATACCATAGTAAGCAGCATCTACACCCATAGGAGTACGGATACCTACACCATTGTTAACACCTGGGCGCAGGAAGCAGAACTCGAAGCGGAAGATGAAGTCGCGATATTCTTTCTTGGTGTACAGGTTGCTCTCGTTGCCGTAGTTGGCTGTTACATTGATACAACCGTTGATGGGTACATAACCTACCTTGTTGCCAACGAAGTTATCCAGATTGGTACCGTCGAACAAGAGTTCGAAGCCCTGCTTCTTCTCTTCGTCGGAAAGTACATAAATGGGTGAGGGTTGCAACTCAGAGAGAATCTTCTTCAGCTCATCTACAGCATAGCCGTCGTCGGCTGTGCCATGAGCCTTGTAGAGCGCCATAGCCTTGGTGAGGTTATCCTTAACCACATCGTACTCAATATCCTCGTTTGTCTTGTTGATGATATCCTTTTCTGCTACAGCGGCGTTGTAACCCAGAGTATTGTCGTCGAGATACTTGCCTGCCAACAGGAAGGCATTGCGTGTAGGTGTGTCAGCCAAGAAGTCCAGAATGACCTTCTTCTGGTCGTCAGACTTGGCAAGCTGCATGGCTTTGTTCAGACCCTCATAACGAGAATCTGCATTCTTCTGATAGTTGCCCATCAGGTTGATGTAACCGTTCAGTGCGTTATTGTCGCCAGCCTTAGCTGCATTCAATAGGGGAGCCGCAGCCTTCAGGTTGGTGCTGCGCAACAGTGCATTGATGGCAGCTTGTGAACCAATCTTCTGAAGCTCCTCAACTGACTCGTTGGTATTGGTAGAAGCCAAAATGGGGTAGAAATACTCCTTGTTGGTAGCTTTCTTCATTTCTGCGCTTACTGTCTGATATTGCTGCTTGGCATCCAGACTCTTAATGCTGGCAGAGAGGGCTTTCTGGTAGTCGGCCTTGTCTGAGCCAGAGGCTGCATCCAACAGTTGGGCTACCTTACTGATATCATCCTTGCCAACAACGCCTGCCAGTGCACTACGAGCTGCGGAATTGGTCTTTGCCAAATCGAATACAATGGGAGCTGCGCTGGTAATACGACGGGCAGAAGCCAGGCTGAGCAAGCTGTTCTGCTGCTGACCTGTAGCAGTCTTCAATGCTTCTGTTACCTTGCCAGAGATGTCACCCTTAAAGCTGAGCAAGGCATTGAATGCCTCCTGGGAATTATCGCCTCCCAACTGAGCAACCAGTGTGGTAAGAGCGTCATCGCCACCTATCTTACCCAATGCCTCGATAGCTGCAGCTGCAGGCTTGCCGCCTTGAGCAATTGCTTTGTTGAGGAAAGCCTTCTGGCTGGCAATTTTATTGTCGCCCAACCAGTTGATAATGTCGGCTTTGCCTTCTTCGTTTTGCTTCTTGTACATGCCTACAACCTGTTTAGCCAAATCGTCGGTAGCCAGATTGTTGGCGGTGGCAAACTTGAGGGCCTGCATACGCAGAGCGTGGTCTTTAGTCTTGAGGGTCTTAACGATAGCAGGACCGGCATTGGCACCCAGTTTCTTCAGATTGTCGTATGCCTGAGCGTAAGGTGTAGCACCAGCATGCTCGCAGAATTCAATGGGTTTCTCGTCGCCAGCCAACAGACGAATCTGCGACTGGATGAACTGACGTACATACTGGTCTGGAGCCTTGGGAGCAGCAGCCTGAAGTCCGTCAAGAACAGCTTTCTTATACTTGACATTAGCGGCAGCAGATGCAAAGTTGGTTACACCGTTGATGGCGTATTCCAACAGATTGTTCTTTGCCTTCTCTGTGGGTTGCATCATACCAACCAGGACTTCAATTGACTTTGGAGCAGCTTTGGCAATGTCCTCCATCTCGCGGTTGAAGTCGGTCTGGTTCTGCAAAGGCATCAGTGCCAATGCATCTTGCACAATAGTTTCTGTGGTTCTCTGTCTTGCATCCTGTGCAAAGGCGTGAGTTGTGGTGACCGTCAGCATCAGTACGGCCAGCATCAATATATTAAATATCTTCTTCATTGCAGTTTTTTTGTTTACTGTTTACAGTTACCGTTTACGGTTTGGATTGTGAATTTATCCTCCCTTCGCCCACGGGAGAGGGGATGGGGGTGTTCAGATCATCTTTCCCCACTCGCCACGCATGGGCTGGTTAATTAGCAGATTAGCGGCCTCATCGTTGATGAAGAGTTGTGTCTTGGGGTCGAAATGCAGTGTGCGGTTCAGACGCAAAGCGCAAACACCCATGTTTACGATGGTAGCGCTATGGTGACCGTTGCTCTCGTTGAGGGCAAACTGACGACGATTACGAACGCACTCCAAGAAGTCTGTATTGCGTGGCTCGGGATCGGGCATCTCGTTGATGAGTTCCTGCACATTGGGGATGGTGCACTCGAAGCCCTTGTAAACCTTACCCTTAGGACCTTCGATGTAGGGAACCTTGCCTTCGCTCTCGAAGCCTTCGCCCTCGAGGATAATCTGACAGCCGTCCTCGTAGGTGTAGGTTATCTTACGCCAGATACCCACTGCATCCGGATGCTGTTGGGGTGCATCAATCTCGACCTTAACAGGGAAGGTGTCGTCCTTGCCCAGGATGTACTGAACGGGGTCGATATAATGCTGTCCCATATCGGCCAAACCACCACCGTCATAATCGAAGTAACCGCGGAAGGTCTGGTGTGTACGATGAATATTATAGGGCTTGTAAGGAGCCGGGCCTAACCACAGGTCGTAATCCAGTTCCTTGGGAATGGGCTGAACCTCCAGATTCTCTTTTCCTACCCAGTAGAACTTCCAGGTGAAGCCGGTAGCGCCAGAGATGCGTACCTTCAGAGGCCAGCCCAGCAGACCGCTGTCCACCAGTTTCTTCAAGGGCTTAACATCTGTACCCAGACCATAGAAGGTATCCTTGAATCGGAACCAAGTATTCAGACGGAATACGCGGGCATTACGCTTAACAGCCTCTTCTACACGCTTACCTTCGCCGATAGTACGTGTCATGGGTTTCTCGCAGAAGATATCCTTACCGGCATTGGCAGCTTCGACCGACATCAGTCCGTGCCAGTGAGGCGGGGTGGCAATGTGAACAATATCCACATTGGGATCGTGAATGAGGTCGCGGAAGTCGTGATACGCCTTCACGGTCTCGTTAAAGTTCTTCTTGGCTGCAGCTACTGCAGAGTCCAGATGTTTCTGGTCTACGTCGCATAATGCAACCAACCTGCAGGACTGGTCACTTGCGAAATGGTGACCTGAACGTCCTATACCACCTACACCGATAATACCACGTGTAAGTTGGTCGCTTGGAGCAACAAAGTTGTTGGCTCCGCCCATCTTACCCAATACTTCGCGGGGCAAGATACTGAACAATGCTGAAGCGGCAGCTGTTCTTTTGAGAAAAGATCTTCTGTTTAGTGCCATAATAGTGTTGTTTTCAAAGGTTTTTACGTTAAACTCCGACAAAAATAGGAATTTCTTTGGAAACAACCAAAAGAAACATCAATTATTCTGTTTCTCCCTTGGGCTTTACTGCCTCTTCACTTGGCTTTATCGCTTCCTCTTTGGCTTTGATATCGTCAAAAAGGCGATAGGTGGTACGCAGTACCCTAAATTCAGTCCTTCGGTTAAGGGCATTGCAGATTTCTTGTTTCTCAATATCTTCGATACGTAGGATAAACTCCTCTGTCAGTGTATCGCCCTCATGCAGGAAATCGTTCTGCTCTGCTATTTTGCGTGTTACCACTTTGGGACGTTTTTCTCCGTAGCCAACCGGTGTAAGACGTTCGGCTTCTATACCGTGAGCAATCAAGTAATTGACAACGCTCTCGGCTCTACGCTGACTGAGCTTCTCGTTGTACTCATCCTTGCCGCGATAATCGCAATGTGAAGAAAGTTCAATGGTAACATTTGGATTCTCATTGAGCAAATCAACCAAACTGTCCAATGCCTGTGTACTGCTTTCTGTAAGGGCAGCACTGTCGAACTCATAGAATACGTTGCGGATAAGTACAGGATTATTGATGCTGGCCAACGGGAACTGCAGGACAAACTCCTGACTGACACTGCTGGTATCAACATGCAACTCCTCCTTATGATTCAGGTAGCCTTGGCAAGTACCTAAGAAAACGTAATCGACATTGGGTGTTACTTCCTGTATAAAAGAACCATCGCCGCGTACGCTCAGTTTCTGATATGTACCGTCGTTACCAACCATATAAACAAGTCCTTCCGGCAGTTCGTAGCCATCCTTCTCGTAAACCCAACCCTTTACAGTATGAACTACATCCGGGCACTCAAAAGACATAATATGATCCCATCCGCGTGCATCGCCACGATTGGTACAGAAGAAACCTCTGTTGTGAAGCCCTTCAAAGGTCATTCCAAAATCGTCTCCGCTACTGTTCATCGGAACTTTCAGATTCTCTATCTGCCAGTTGCCTGTCACGGTGTCACGCTTAGCTTTGAAAATGTCCAAACCACCCATGCCAACGTGTCCGTCGCTAGAGAAATAAAGTTCACCATTGGGTCGGAAAGAGGGGAACATCTCGTCGCCCTCGGTATTAATGGGGGCGCCCAGATTTTCTACTCCTCCTAAGCCACCACCTTCTGTCAGTGCTATGCGCCAGATATCTTTGCCGCCAAGACCGCCTGGCATGTCGCTGGTAAAGTAAAGCCATTTGCCATCGGGGGAGACGGTAGGATGGGCATAGCTCGAGAGGGTATCTTTGGTGATTTGCAGTAACTGTGGCTTGCTCCATGAAGCATCACTTCGCTGGCTGGTATAGATTTCTGCATAACGGGGGTAGTCCGGGTCGTGTGTGCAGCGGGTAAGATACATGGTCTTGCCGTCGGGCGAGAAACAGCAAACACCTTCGTCATAGTCGCTATTCAATTCGCCCGCTACCATCTCTGGAGCTCCCCACTTACCCTTGTCATCTTTCTTGCTAAAGAAGATATCGGCACTTTTGGTGCCTGTAATGCCGCTAATCTCGTTTCCGGTAGCCTGTGGGCGAGTGGTAGAGAAGAATAGCTGGTCGGCATCATCGCCTAACAGCATGGGGGAGAAATCTGCTCGACGACCATTAAGAATAGGTTCTTTCTTGATGCTGTATAGGGTAGGCTTGTTTTTCCAGATGGGCGCCTGCATACAACCTTGAAGACCATTAATGGCAAGTTGTGCCTTGGGCATCATCTCAAGATATGTGTTGTAGCTTTTGATGGCAGCTTTATAGTCACCCTGTCTCTGTTGCAACCGTCCCAGATACAACCACGCCAAGGTGTCTGGATAGTTATATCGAATGGCATTCTGGTATGCACCAATGGCTTTGGCACTGTGATTGATTTTTCTGTAGCATTCTGCCATTTTCCATGCACGGATGCCACGTTTCTCCTTTTCTGACGGCTTGGTGCGAGAATAGGCTTTCTTGTACTCTGAAGCGGCATCAAAGTATTCTCCAATAGCATAATATTGGTCGCCTTTCTTGAGGTGATTGTCGGCTCCGCATGATGATAGCAACTCGACTCCTGCAAAAATAAGAAGGAGGTAGAGAAAGGTAGAGGGAGATAAAAGACGAGTGTGTCGTCCTCTATCTTCCGACGTTGATAGGCGGTTATCTTCCTTTGTCTTTCTATAGCTACCTAACATGCGAATTCTGTGATATTCTATATAATAACGTAAAATAGTTACTTTTTATTGCCTTTTTTGGTTTTTACCGGTTCCACGCTTACACTTATCTGGCGCGGGTTGTTGTCGTTCATAACTGCTGTAACGATGCCTGTTACCATCTGCTTGAGTTCTTCCAGGAATGTCTGAGCTTGATATTCCTTGCGTTCTATCATCCTCAGTTTCTTTTCCCAGAGACCCGTCAGTTCTGCGCTTTTCAGCAGTTCCTCGTGGATGATTTCTATCAGTTCCACACCTGTCGGCGTTGCCCAAAGGCTTTTCCTTTCCTTGCGGATGTAATGCCGACGGAACAATGTTTCGATGATAGCAGCACGTGTACTGGGTCGGCCTATACCATTCTCCTTCAGTGCGTCACGCAACTCCTCATCCTCCACCATCTTACCTGCTGTTTCCATAGCACGAAGCAGGGTGGCTTCTGTGTAGGGCTTGGGAGGTGTAGTCCATTTGTCGGTCAGAGACGGAATATGCGGACCGCTCTCGCCTTTCTGGAAAACGGGTAAGGAAGTCTTCTCGCCTTCATTCTCACCATCCTCCTTCTCCTCTGTTTCCATCTTCTTGAAGACAACTTTCCAACCTTCATCCGTGATAACTTTTCCATTCACGCGGAACAGTACAGTATCTGTTTCACCTTTCTTAACCTCACCAATAACGGTGGTGGTCTCAAACTGGCAGTCGGGATAGAAGGCAGCAATGAAGGCGCGGGCAATCAGATCGAACACCTTCCACTCCATTTCTGTAAGACTCTGAGGCGATACACCCGTAGGGATGATGGCGTGGTGGTCGGTCACCTTACTGTTGTCAAATATCTTCTTGCTCTTCTTCAGCGGTTTGCCGCCCAGCGTCTTTACTATCTCTGCGTAAGGCTGCGTGCCTGCATTCTTGGTCAAGAAGAGTCCGTTCATAATCTGAGGACACTTGGGGTACACATCATCGGGCAGGAAAGTGGTGTCAACACGTGGATAGGTGGCGACCTTTTTCTCGTAAAGACTCTGAATAAGGTTGAGCGTCTGGTCGGCACTGAAGCCGAACTTCTTGTTGCAGTCAACCTGCAAACTGGTTAAGTCGTACAGGCGAGGCGGTGTCTCAAAGCCTTTCTTTTTGGTGACAGAAAGTACAGAGAAGAGATTGTTCTTGATGGCCTCCAGCGTATCCTTACCCTCCTGCTCGGTGGCGTATTCCATCAGTCGGTATATGGGGCCCTTGCTTTTCAGTGTCTTACCTTGCTTGGCAGCTTCTGCTATCTCAGCTGCTTCTTCGGCTTCTGCCTCCTCATCGCGTTGTATGGCACTGAATTTGACATCCCTGTACAAGGTGGAAAGTACCCACGACTGTCGCGGTACAAAATTTTCTATTTCTTTCTGTCGGTTTACAATCAGTGCCAGAGTTGGTGTCTGAACGCGCCCCACACTTAGTACCTGATGTTTGCCATAGGCATATTTCTGTGTGTACAGTCGTGTGGCGTTCATACCCAGCAACCAGTCACCGATGGCACGCATCAGTCCGGCCTCATACAGGCTCTGGTATTCCTGCTGGTCCTTCAGTGTCTGAAAACCCTCGCGAATGGCCTCTTCCGTAAGGCTGCTGATCCACAGACGTTTTACGGGACACTTTGCCAAAGCCTTCTGCATCACCCAGCGCTGTATCAACTCACCCTCTTGGCCGGCATCACCGCAGTTGATAATCTCATCGGCTTTGCTCATCAGCGAGGCAATGGTGTTAAACTGCTTCTCCACGCCTTTGTCGGATTTCAGTTTAATGCCAAAGCGGGGTGGAATCATGGGCAGTTGGCTTAAGCTCCAACTTTTCCACAGGGGGGTATATTCGTGAGGCTCCTTCAGCTCACATAGGTGGCCGAAGGTCCATGTGACCTGGTATCCGTTGCCTTCCAGATATCCGTCATGCTGCGTATTTGCCCCTAAGACATGGGCAATATCACGGGCTACGGAAGGTTTCTCTGCAATACAAACAATCATTCGTCTATTCTTTTTTCACAGACAAAGGTACAAATATTTTTTTTGATTATGCGGAAGTATCCTCTTTAAAAAGTGAATTATATAGTGCTTCATAACGTCGGGCCACTTTTATGTAGTGATGATGTCTCTGCACAAATTCATAACTTTGTTTTTTTAACTCCGTGATGAGTTGTGGATGCAGTATAAGGTTCTCCAGCTCCTTGTACACCGACTCGTAATTCGGTTCTACATTGACAATGGGGCGTAGCTCTTTCTCACCCAAAATCTGATAACATTCAGGTTCACCTCCTCCTACACAGACAAGGCCCTTGGACATGGTAAGAAGACCGTTCATGGCAGGCGTGTAGCTATATAGCTGGTCAATCACCACATCATGTCCTTCCATTTTCCTGATATATTCACTATAGGGTAAATCCTCGACAATAGTATATTCAGCTTTATCTGGATATTTGGCTACAATATCTTCTAATGCCTTGCGCATAATGTCGGTTCCCTTGTATTCCGACCGATTGTGCTGTATGCCCAAAAAGAAGCGGATTTTTTCTCCTACACCGAAGTCCTGAGTAGCTTTTTCTTCTGGAACTATTGGTAACGGCATGTATGTGGATTTGCTTTTCCAACACTGCTGGTAGCACCACCAATATTCGTACAAGACGGGAGTGATGGCGTCGCAGGTTCGTGCTATGTATTGGCTGAAATCTTTGTTTACCGGTAGCATCCATTCCTCATATTGCTTCTTTGCATAGGGAAATGTATCTCTACGGTCAACGGAGCCGAGATTGAAGTCGCTGTAGCGGAACAACTGAAGGTCACAACAGCCGTATACCCAGTAATAATCGTCGCCCAGGACAGTCATGACAACTCGTTTGTTGTGCTTTCTCAGATAATCGTATATCCATCTGAGCCTCTCTTTTCTTAGTGCCATGAAGTTGGGGCCTACCAGTTGAACTATGTCATATCCCCTAAGCTTGGGTAGTAACAGTAAGACCTGTATCAGGTACTTAATGCTTCCCCATAAGCCTTGTTTGCGGTCCAATGTTATGTCTTGAGGGAAATTGCGCCAACGCATCTTCTCGCTTATAACCAATGTCTCGTGTCCAAGTTGCCTTAGACCAAGAGATAAGTTGTAGTGTGCCATGGAGGCATCTCCCAGAAACAATATCTTCATATAATTACATTATTCTTCCTTAGTTATTATATATAACGAAAATAATGGTTAGTAAATTGTGAATCCTATTGATGAAATTTGGTAGTGTGTGAAATAATAGATACCTTTGCCTTAAATTGTACAAAAAAAGAAGGCATGAAACTGCGGTCATTATTAAACACAAACTGGCAGGCAACCTTCCGCCTTAATTACCATGCAGGAGGATGGAAAGCTGTACGGTGTATGTCTATCAGGGTATATGGTCCTATGAAGTTGACGCTGAAAGGAGAAATCATTCTGCCGTCTGAATTGCGGAAGAATATGATTGTCATAGGCTCTGATCATGAGGATTATACCGCATCTTCCGGGAAAGCGGAACTGAATATTCGGGGAACATGGAAGTTGGGTGGTTCTCTGCGCATCGGTCCTGATTCATGTATAGTTGTTGATGAGGGCGGATTGTTAGAAACTGGGAATGGCACTTATCTAGGACGTGATACGCAGATTCACTGCTACCATCATGTGTGTATTGGTGATGGTGTTTTTGCTGGGGAGATGTACGTATGTGACAGCTCTGTGCATCAGATTTATTCTGAGGGTAATCCAAAGCCTATGTATGAAAAGGTGACAATCGGCGATGGCGTGTATTTGGGCTTTAGAACCATATTGTTGAAGGGAACCGTCATACCACCCGGATCTGTGGTGGGTAGCGGAGCCGTCTGTGTTTCTGATTACAGAAAGGATGGTGCTGAGAAACTTATGATTTGCGGTAATCCCGCGACTGTGAAAGCACAAGACATAACAGCCAAGTTTTAACTGCCATGAAAAAGCGAATCTCTTTCATTATAACTTATCATAATGAGCCTCTGCCATTGCTGGACGAGTGTATTCAGAGCGTCCTCAATTTGCCCTTGGCTCCTGAGGAAAGAGAGATTTTGCTTATTGATGACGGCAGTGCCGTTCCTGCCCCTTCGTTTGATAGTGTAACTGTCTTCCGTCAGGAAAATCAGGGACTGTCTTCCGCGCGTAATAAAGGTGTGGAACTGGCACAGGGCGATTATATCCAGTTCTTGGATGCTGATGATTTTCTGCTGACAGATGCCTACTGGCAGGTCCTTAGCCTTCAATCACAGTATCAGCCAGATATGTTGATGTTTGGTTTTACCCGTGCTATTCCTCGCAAGGAAAACAAAATAAAAGGCGTCAGACATTATAGCAACGGTGTAGAGTTCTTGTTAACTCGCAATATGCGTGCTTCTGCCTGGGGGTATCTTTTCCGCAAGAGTGTTCTGTCCGATCTCCGTTTTCATCTAGGTATTTTGCATGAAGATGAACTTTTCACACCCCAGTTGCTGCTAAGGGCAAAGAACCTCATGGTGGCAGATATTCAGGCATATTATTATAGAATAGGTGCTCATTCCATCACGCATCAGGCGGATGCAACGCATAAACGACGGAGGCTTAGGGATACACTCTTTGTCATTAAGGAACTGGATGCGTTGGCTAAGACGTACCAAGGAAAGGAAGAAAGAGCATTGAGAAGGCGTGTGTCCCAACTTTCGATGGATTACATCTATAATGGATGGTCGTTGACTCACAGTTTCAGAGAGATCCTGTCCTGTATTCGTTCTCTAAAGGAATTGGGTCTTTTCCCTTTACCCTTGAAATGCTATACGCTAAAATACTGGCTTTTCGCCCCAACCATTAATAGCCTATGCGTCTTTCTATAATCATACCCTGCTATAATGTGGAGAGTACGCTGCATAAATGTGTGCAGAGTATTCTGACACAACTTCCTGACGAAACGGAGGTAATTCTTGTTGACGATGGCAGTACTGATGCAACAGGTCTCTTGACAGAACGTATAAGTGCGGAAAATGTGGCCGTTCGAGTCTTTCATAAACCCAATGGCGGTCTTTCTGATGCTCGCAACTACGGAGTTATTAAGGCCTGCGGTGACTATCTGACATTTGTGGATAGTGATGATCTGGTAGCTCCCTCTACCATTCCTTCTGTACTCAGTTATATGCTTCAACATCCCGAGGTGGATGTGGCAGAGTTTCCCGTTCGAGTTCATTGCGGACATGCATCGGAGTATTTGCAGGAATTCCCTGTAAAGATTTGGGAAACAGCTCGTGGGTATTGGCTCGGGACAGAAGCATGGGAGCATACCTATGCTTGGAATAAGATATACAAGAAACGTCTTTTTGACAATTTGCGATTCCCTAAAGGGAGAATTTTTGAGGATCTGTGGTTTTACCCCGAACTTCTATCCAAGGAGCCTAAGGTAGCTACGCTCTCTTTTGGCATGTATTTATATAACTGGAACGAAAAGGGGTTGACCGCCAATGCCGACGCCGATGCTTTGAAGCAGTTGTTGGAGGCGCAGTTGCGTGCTGCGCGACTAATGAAGACGCATTTCCTCTCTTTTCGCGGTTGGCGGCTGTATAGGTCTATGCTTTTCAGGCAAATAGATATATACCGGATTTCTGGAGAGTTTATTCTCAAATCTCCTCTTGTCAAGTTAATGTGTATTCTGCACAAGAGGTTCAAGAGAGCCAATAGGTAAAAAAGAAAAGGAGCTACACGGCTCCTTTTCCTGATTATAATGGATAATCTTCGAAAGCGTATAGGACGGTAGAGAGATAGCGTTCGCCTGTGTCGGGAAGCAGCACCACAATCTTCTTCCCTTTGTTCTCTGGTCGCTTAGCCACCTGAATGGCTGCATAGAGAGCTGCACCTGCGCTAATGCCTACCAACAACCCTTCGGCCTGAGCAATTTCGCGACCTGTGCGGATGGCGTCATCGTTTTCTACATCAAATACCTCATCAATCACATTGGCATCGTAGGTCTTGGGAACGAAACCTGCACCGATACCCTGAATTTTGTGAGGACCACTCTGGCCGCCGTTCAGCACAGGAGAAGATTTGGGCTCCACGGCAATCACTTTCACGTTGGGGTTCTGCTCCTTCAAGTACTTACCTGTACCGCTGATGGTACCGCCGGTTCCTACACCGCCGATGAAGATATCCACCTGACCGTCTGTGTCGCGCCAGATCTCAGGACCCGTGGTGGCATAGTGCTTAGCGGGG
>Ga0310786_10008730_pt1 | contig 12961 bp, 2 predicted proteins | sample AusTroGonzalo_MG_FD_203881 | JGI IMG/M metagenome (GOLD analysis project Ga0310786, IMG submission 203881) | Bovine rumen microbial communities from tropical cattle in Woodstock, Queensland, Australia - Gonzalo_03 (v2) (version 2) | ecosystem: Host-associated > Mammals > Digestive system >... | reverse complement strand
GGTCAATCCCGCGAACCTGACCTTCTCCTTCAAGCAGGCGACGGGAATCTACTCCGGCAAGTTCGACCTCTACGCGGGGAACGACTTCGACGACGACTGGCTTGAGACAAAGCAGGTGAAGCTCGGCAGCTTCTCGCACCAGGGCGTTCTCGTCATGAATCGCGACGAGAACAGCGGAATCCTCCCGTTCGAAGACGCCGTGATGCCCGGCTTCTACCTCGTACCCGTGAAGGTGGCGGTCGAGGGTTCGGCCCGTACTCGTTCGTTCACCGCATCCTTGCCGTTTGCCATCGTGCCTGAGGAGCGGATCAACGACTGGGACGACCCCGACTGGGAGGAGTCGCTTCCGTAATGGCGGGCAGGCCGCATCAAGTTTAAAAGCATGAAAGGAGACATGAACATCATGAAAGGAGACATGAACATCATGAAAGGAGACATGAACATGAAGAAAGTGATTCTGGCGGTTGTGGCGACTGTGGCGGCTTTTGCCGCGTCCATGGCCGCGACGGAGAAACCGGCCGTCGAGCCGCGCTGGAGCGGTGCTCAGGTCGCCGAATGGACGATGGACTACGCGTCTGCGCTGAAGGCGGCGAAGGCGGGCGGCAACTGGTCCATTATGTACTACACGGGTTCGTGGTGGTGCCCGTGGTGCCAGGCGTTTGAGACGAAGGTCCTGGAGTCGGACGCCTGGCAGGCCTATGCGGCGGGGCGTGGCTTCTACGAGATCGAGCTGGACTATCCGGCGCGGAACGGGACCGGGCGCTTCTGCTGGCTGTGGGACGAAGACTACCTCGCCAAGAACGGCCTTAATGCCACGAAGGCCACGGCTGCGCTGAAGGACTTCTACGCGCAGCAGGACAAGTACGCGCTCCCCGACGCCAGGAAGCAAGTCTGCACGAACGGCACGGCGAAGGTGACGTACAAGCGGATCAACTATCCGTCGATCCTCGTGCTGCGTCCGGACGGCAGCGTGGCCGGGCGTTTCGTCCCCGGCGTGCTCGACGGGTATGAGTTCGACGGGGATACGCCGAACCCGGAGAAGACGTGGTCGGTCGAAGAGGCCTTGGATGCGGTCACGAACGCCATTGAACTGGTCATTGCCAACGCGAATACGCATGTGACGACGTCTGTCGCGGAGGATTGCGCCGGCATGGGCACGGTGACGATTCTTGACAAGACCGTCTATACGGGTGCGAGCGTTCCCGTCAAGGCGGCTGCGGCCAAGGGATTCTATTTTGCTGGATGGTATGAAAACGGTGAGCCAGCAGATACCGTGGGCGACTACCGTACGGCTTCCAACAACTATGTCACCAAAGGCGGCGAGGCCGCGCTCGAGGCGCGGTTCGTGGAGGCGAAGGACGACTTTATCTTTTTCGACGTTGCGGCTGACATTTCGTTTTTCGACGTAGGCGAGGAAATCGAGCCAGTTCAGATCGCCATTGAGTCCGAGACTGTTCCTGCCGTAAAGGTGACTGGGCTTCCTTCTGGGCTCAAGTTTGACGCAAAGACCATGGTCATCTCCGGCAAGCCGACGAAGGAAGGCTTCTACTACGTGACCATCTATGCGAAGAACGCCTCCGGCTACGAATATACGCAGACCGCCGAATGCATTGTCGGTGAGCCTGAAGAGCCGGAGAGCCCGTTTGACGTATACGTCGACTTTGACGGTCTTTCGGCACTTGCCGTCGGCGTGGCGGTTGGCGACAAGGAAGACCTGGAGAGCGCCGTGTGCATCGGAGAGTACGACGGCATGATGAAGGAGGGTATTACGAAGGTCGCCGGACTTCCTGCGGGTCTTGAACTTGTGGTAGTTGAGGACAAAGAGTCTAAGGTAAAAACCTATTTTGTCGTCGGCACGCCGACGAAGCCGGGCGCATACTCCGTGACCGTCACCTGCACGTATCTGGACGAAAAAGGCAAGGCGGTGAGCGGCGCGGCGAGGGCGACTCTTATCGTGGACACCCTGCCTTCTGTGTTCCTCTCCGCCGAGTCGGCGCAGCTGTCGGACGGTTCTGTCTCTGGCGGCGGCGTGTACGCCTGGGGAGCGACGGCGAAGCTGTCGGCGAAGCCGACGAAGAACAACGTGTTCGTCGGCTGGTTCGGCGATTCGTCCTGCGAGACGCCGATCCAGGACGAGTCGTTCGACTTCCGCAATCCGACCCTGCCCGTCGTCATTGACGACATGCTTCCGGCGGTCGACTGGTATGCGTGCTTCACCTACATGACGAACGACACGGAAGTCGCGGTCGTTGGCTACGACTTTTCCGACGGCGACGTGGTCGAGTTCGATTCCGACGGCATGGACGAGCCGTTCGTCCTCTCATACGAAGTGGATTCCCTCTCGCTGCCGACGGTCAAGGTGACGGGGCTCCCGGCTGGTTTCGAGTACTCGACGACCGCGCCGGGTCAGGTGTTCACGATTTCCTACGATCCGTCGAGGGCGAAGAAGGTGCCGGTTCCTGGAGTATACACGGTGAAGATTACGGCTACCAATGTGTCCAAGAAGAGCGCCGTCCTTGATTTCACGATCAAGGTGGCCAACATTCGCAGCGAGATGATACCTGTCGAAGACGTCTTGCCAGACGACGACGGATTCATTCCCGGCGTTTCGATCGACCCGATCGACTTCTCCGACATCGCCGAAAGCGGAACGCTTGACGTGACCGGCCTTCCCAAGGGGTTGACGTTCAACAAGAAGGCGGACGCGAAGAAGGGCGTCGAGGCCAACACGGTGACGGGCGCGCCCACGACGCCGGGAAGCTATACGGTGACATTTACGCTTAAAACCGCGGACAAGGCGACATACACGGCGACGTCGACGTTCGTCGTCGCGCCGTTCCCGGAATTGACGGTCGAAGTTGACGAGGAGGCCGCTGAGGCCGGCTGCAAGGTGACCGGCGCGGGCGGCTACATGGCCGGCAGCAAGGCGACTCTCAAGGCGACGGCCGCGAAGGGCTGGGTGTTCGCCGGATGGGAAGGCTACGACGGCTCGCTGATGCAGCTCCTCAACCCGACGCTCCAGATTGTGACGGGCGACGAGGATGCCGCGTACAAGGCGAATTTCCTGCGCGTCTGCGACGACTGGCTGTGGATCTACGACTACGACAGCGGCGTTGAAGGCGACGACTGGTCGACGCTCAAGCTCGACCTGAACTCGGAAATCGGGGAGAACGCGGAGGCTATCCTCGATCTCGTCGACTCCGGCTCCCTGCCGACGGTCTCCGTCTCGGGTCTCCCTTCGGGGCTCAAGTTCGACGCGAAGACGCTGTTGCTCTCCGGGAAGCCGACGAAGCCCGGCGTCTACTACGCAAACGTCTCCGCGAAGAACGTGGGCGGGTATACGCATTCAATTGTCATCCGCATCATGGTGCGCAATGCCGACGGTTCGGACGTCGAAGAGCCGGCAGAGGAGAACACGGCGGGAATCGACCTCACGGCCCTTGACGATATGCTGACGACGGGCGAGCTGGTCGAAGACCTCGCAATCGAGATTCCCGGTCATTCCGAAGACGGTTCCGATGCGACGGCAGTCTCCGTTTCGGGTCTTCCGAAGGGACTTACGGCGACATTCGACAGGGACGAGCAGATCGTCATGGTCGCCGGCATTCCGACTGCGGCCGGACGAGCCACCGTCAAGTTCGCCGTCACCTACGCGAGCAAGAAGAAGGCAAGCGCCGTCCATTCCGTTATCGTCAGAAACGGCGGTTCGGCGTATCTCTTCGTGGAGTCCTCCGACAGGTCCATGGGCGAGGTGACGGGCGAGGGCGTGTACGCGGCGGGCGCCACGGTGAAGCTCACGGCCAAGGCGGGCAAGAACAACGTCTTCGCCGGGTGGACTTACCTGCCCTACTTCGACGACGAACTTGGCGAAGAGGTCGTGACGCCGATTGAGATCGACGGCTACGACTTCCGCGCGCCGAGCGTGTCGTTCGCGATGACGACCGACCTTGCCGACGAGACGGTCGTAGGGTGCTTCGTCCCGACTGCCAGCGACGCGTCGGTTTCGTTCGAGGCAGACGAGACGGTCTGGACGATCGACCCGGACGAGTCGTCGGCGCTAGTGTTCAGCGTCTTGTCCGCGTCGCTGCCGACGGTCAAGGCGACTGGCCTGCCGAAGGGCGTTACGCTTGCCAAGGACGGCACGAGCCTCGTCTACAGCAAGGCGGACAAGTCGAAGCTCGCGCCCGGCAAGTACACGGTCGAGCTGACGGCGCAGAACGTCTCGAAGGCAAAGGCGTCGATGGCCGTCCAGGTCGTCATATCGGTTGCCGCAAGCGATTTCTTCCAGGGCTATGGCCTCAACCAGTCGGACGAGGGCTATTCGGCGATGGTCGGCGTCCTCGCGAGTTCGCTTGAGGACCTCTCCGACGTCTATGCGGCGCTTGCAGACGACGGTCTGGACGTCACATTCAAGAACCTGCCCGCAGGAATCAAGGCAACCTCCGGTGTTGTTGATGAAGAGAGGTATTATTCCGTCGACGGCGTCCCGACGAAGCCCGGCACCTATGTCGTCACGGTCACGGCGAAGGGAAAGATCGACAACGTGACGGTCAGCGAGACGGCTCAGTTCTTCCTCACCGTCGAGCCGCTGCCGGACGCACTTGTCGGCACATTCAACGGATCGGTGTACACCGACGACTCGTTTGACTTCGAAAGCGAGACCCCTCGCACGGTTTCGGTCGGTTCGCTCACGGTGACAGTCTCCGGGACGGGCGCGGTCACGGCCAAGATCGTGAGGCCCACGGGGGCGTTCAGCTTTGCCGCGACTGGTTGGGATGAGATTGACGAGGGAGGTGCGACTGTTCTAATGTGCGACACTAAGAGTGGTCGTATGCTTAACGTGGCCGTCGAGTTCGCCGAAGGTCTCGCGGGATTCCCGATGTCGGCGTACTTCGACGAGGGGGGCGGCAAGGCCTTCTTGGGTCGTGCCCAGCGCAATGCGTTCGCGGCCGGAGACGCCGAGGCGCTTGCCGTCGCGGCCGCGCTGAAGGGCACGTACTGCTTCGATGCGCGCGGAAGCGAGGAGACGTACAGCGGCGAAGTGTTCTCCTATGCGTACAACCCGAAGACGCCAGTAAAGAAGGCCGCGCTTTCCATGACGGTCGACGCGAAGGGCGGCGCCAAGTTCGCCGGCAAGTACGGCACAAAGAGCGTCAGCGGCTCGACCGTGCTCGCCTTCGGGACGGACGCGCTTGGCGCGACGACGGTGACGGCGGAGCTTGTCTGGAAGAACGACGCCGAGAGCGTCGGCATCGCGACGGTCGTCTTCGTCTACGACGACGAAGTAGGCGCCTGGTCGCTCGTCGAGCCGGACGGCGTCGGCGCGACGGTCGAAGTGTACGATAGCGATTGCGCCTCCTGCGAGGACTAATCCGGAAAGAGGGGGCCGCAGCCGGACAAGAGGGACTGACAGGGAGATGCCAGACATGAAGGGTCTTTTCAAAAACGCAGTCGCCGGTGCGGCCGTCATCTTCGCCGTTGCCGCCTTCGCCGCAACGGGTGAAAGCTGGAAAAACCCCGGCAGCATGTCCGTCGGGGGGACCAAGACCGTGGAGCTTGTCGCGGAGAAGGACCTCTTCGAGAACGGATACACGGACTTTGGCGTCTACTACATCAAGATCACCTGCAAGCGCGGCAAGGGCTACACCGTCTACACGTCGAATTCCAGCGGCATCGACGGCATGTCCGTCTCGGACGAGTCGCTGTACAAGGACTACGGCGACAAGGACCCGCCGTTCCTGCCGTGGTTCAGCGACAACATGGACTTCGACGGCAACTACCGATCGATCCTCGCCGCGGCTGACTGGGACGAGGACTGCGCGTCGAGCGGCACGTTCTACATCTGCCTTGAAGGGCAAATCGGCCAGCGCGTGACGGTCCATTTCGTGGAGGGCGAGATCAAGGGTTCGATTCCGGTCGGGATGTACGAAAACCCGGCCGCGCTTTCCGTCACCGCCTCCGGCAGCCGGTCCGGCACGCTGCTGGAGGGCTACTACTACTACACGGCGAAGCTGACGGCGGGCAAGATGTACAAGTTCTGGACGAGCGGCGGCACGGAGGACGTACCGTTGGGGCTCGACGTGGAGGCTGCAGCCGAGGAGCCGGAGCTGTGCGACATGTCGGACGTCGACGTGTACAACACCGGACGGATCGTCATCCCGACGACTACGGGCGCGCACCTCATCGTCGTCGACGGAATGGATAATGGGCGCTTCACTCTGAACTACGGCATTGTGGCCGCCGAATCGCCGAAAGATCCTCCAGGGTCCGAAGAACAGACCAAGGGATCTACTGAAGTCGTTTCGCCGTGGGACGACTACCTCAAGGTCTATAGCGACGACTGCAGCTTTGACGTCGGCGAGGCCGTCGACACGTCGGAAGGCGCGTACTTCGAGGTCGACTCCGCGTCCGCCGTGACGACGGTCTCCGTCGCGGGCCTTCCGCCGGGCGTGAAGTTCGACGTGAAGACGCGCATGTTCTCCGGCGCGCCGACGAAGGCGGGTCTCTGTTACGTCACGGTCTCGGCGAAGAATGCGAACGGCTTCACCCATTCCAGGACGGCCGAGTGGAACGTCGGCGACGCGGAGAGGCCCGACTACGACAACATCCAGTCCGTGTCGCTCGGCGAGTTCGACGAACTCTGGACGGGCAGCGGGTTCTACTGGGAAGGCTCCGGCATCACGGCAATTTCCGGGCTTCCGGAAGGACTCAAGTTCGAATCAAAGGCAGGCATCGTCTGGGGTACGCCGACGAAGGCGGGGAAGTACAGCCTGACGTTCACCGACTCGAACCGGCGAAAGGCCGTCAAGACGGCCTTCGTACGCGACAGCGGCTCGTGCTGGATCGAGGTCGTCGCGCAGGACGTTAACCGTGGCGACGGCTTCGGCGGAACCGTCAGCGGCTCCGGCGTATATCCCGCCGGAGCGAAGGTGACGTTCAAGGCGACGCCGTCGAAGGGGTCGGCATTCCGCTGCTGGGTCGACTGGGACGGCGAGGACTTCGCGTCCGGCACGACCAAGACCTGTATCCTGCCGGCCATCGGGAACTGCTTCGTCTACGCGCAGTTCATCTACGCGGGCGACGACTGGCTGTACGTTTCGAGCGACGACCAGTACTTCGACGTCGGCCAGGAGGTCGACACGTCGGAGGGCGCGTACTTCGGCGTCGATTCCGGCTCCGCCGCTACGGTCTCCGTCGCGGGGCTCCCGCCGGGCGTGAAGTTCGACCCGAAGAACCGCGTCTTCACCGGCGCGCCGGCGAAGGAGGGTCTCTACTACGTCACGATGACGGCGAAGAACGCGAACGGCTTCGCCAATTCCTGGACGGCCGAGTGGAACGTCGGCGGCGTGGAGAGACCCGACTACGACGACATCCAGGAATGCGACTTCTCCGGGTTCTACGACCTCTACACGGGAAATCCCTTCGAGTGGGACCTCTACGGCATCACTTCGATCTCCGGGCTTCCGGACGGCCTCAAGTTCGACTCGAAGACGGGCCTCGTCACGGGGACGCCGACGAAGGCGGGCAAGTACGAGCTGACGTTCGCCGACCAGCAGCGCCGGAAGGCCGTCGTCACGACCTTCGTGCGGGACGGCGGTTCGCAGTATCTCGACGTTCGCGCGTATGACGACTCCACCGGCGAGTACGGAACGGGCGGCACGGTCAGCGGCGCGGGCGTCTACGCGTCTGGCGCGAAGGTGACGCTGAAGGCGACGGCGGCAAAGGGCTATGCTTTCCGCTGCTGGAGCGATTGGAACGGGGACGACTACCTTTCGGGTCCGGCAAAGACGTTCTCCATGCCGTCCGTCGGGAACTGCACGGTCGACGCGCATTTCATCCCCGTGCGCGACGACTGGCTGTATGTCTCGGGCGACGACCAGTACTTCGGCGTCGGCGACGAGGTGGCGACGGACACGGACGCCTACTTCGGGATTGACTCCGGCTCGTACGTGACGGCTGCCGTCTCGGGGCTCCCCACGGGCGTCAAGTTCGACGCCGCGACGCGCAGTTTCTCCGGCGCGCCGACCAAGAAGGGCGTCTACTACGTCGCGATGTCCGCGAAGAACGCGAACGGCTTCGCCAGCTCCTGGACGGCGCGGTGGACCGTCGGCGACGCCGAGGACGCCGACTACGACGACTGGGGCTTTGACTTCTCCGCGTTCGACGACGTCCAGACGGGGCGGTACTTCGAGTGGTCTGCGGACGACTCCTTTAAGATCTCGGGGCTTCCGGCGGGGATGACGGTCAAGTCGGTGAGCAGGTGCTGCGGCGAGCCGTCGTACACCGTCGTCTCCGGCACGCCGACGAGGGCCGGCGCGTACACGGTGAGCTTCGTCTATGGTCGCCAGACCGTTGCCGTGAAGACGGTCTTCGTGCGCGACGGCGGGTCGATCTACGTCGACGCGCCGGTCGAGGACATGAACGGCTCGCCCGACGAGCGGGGACTTGGCTCCGTCTCCGGCTGCGGTGTTTACGCCACCGGCGCTAGCGTTACGCTCAAGGCAGCCGCCGCGAAGGGCGCGGCGTTCGCCGGCTGGTGGATTGACGGCGAGCGCGTCTCGGACGCCGCGGCGTACTCCTTCGTCGCCGAGCGCGACAGGAGCATGCCCGTAGCGCGGTTCATCGCGGCGCGCGACGACTGGCTCTGGGTGAACGGGGACTGCTACCGACGCGACATGGACGCCGTGGCGTCCGGGAACATCTGCTGTGGACTTGTGCCGTCCATCTACGGCAGCAACGACGAAGGGGAGCTCTTTGGAGTCGACTCCGGCTCGGCGGCGACGGTTTCCTTCTCGGGGCTTCCGAAGGGCGTCAAGTACGACGCGGCGACGGGCCGGTTCACCGGCGCGCCCGAGAAGGCGGGCGTCTACTACGTCACGATGACGGCGAAGAACGCGAACGGCTACGCCGCCACCGCCACGCAGCAGTGGGTGGCGGGCGGCGCAGGCACGGGCGACTACGACGAGATCGGCATCGACCGGCCTGGCATCGACTCCGACGGCTCCATTTGGATGACGGCGGGCGAATGGCTCGAGGAGTCCTGGGCGTGGAGCGACATCAAGTCCGTCACCGGCCTGCCGCCGGGGGTCAAGTTCCGCGCGTCGGACATCACCGGCTACGGCACGCCAACGACGCCCGGCAAGTACACGCTCCTCTTCGCCGATTCGGAGGGACGCAAGGCCGCGCACAGCATCGTCGTCCACGACCCCGGCATGGGCTACGTCGCCCTCGGCGTCGGAAACGGCAGCGAAGGGCTCGGCACGGTCGCGGGCGAGGGCGCCTACGCGGCCGGCTCGCGGGTGAAGATCTCGGCTAAGGCGGCGAAGGGATATGTCTTTGCCGGGTGGTACAATGAAGACCCGGGGTGCCCCGAGGACAACAGGATGTTCCAGTCCTCTTGGTACGAGGCGGACGGCGACGACTGGCGCAGCGCCGACTGCACGTTCACGCTCATCGACGGGATGACGAAGAGCTATCGCGGGTCTTCTGTCTATGTCTACGCAAAGTTCATTCCAGTCTCCGAGGACTATCTGCACGTCAACAACGAAGACGGCGAGGAATGGCTCGTGACGAGCGGCGGCGTCGAGGGCGGGCTGTCCGTGGAATGCCCCACGCTGCCTGCGGTGACGGCGAAGGGACTGCCGGCGGGGCTCAAGTTCAACGGTCCGCAGCTCGCCGTGGCGGACGAGACGAAGCTCAAGCCGGGCTATGCGGACGTCGTGCTGACGATCAAGAGCGCGACGGGGCTGACGGAGACGCGGACCGTGCGCATCCGCATAGACGCGCCGGAGCTCTTCGTCGTCGCCCGCTGCTGGAACGGCGAGGACGAGCCGCACGGCACGGCGACGGGCGGCGGGCTCTACTGGCCCGGCACGAAGGTGTCGCTCAAGGCGACGCCCGACAAGGGCGCGGCGTTCGTCGGCTGGTTCCGCGACGGCTACGACTTCATTTCGTCCGAGACGACGCTCTCCTATGTGACCGGCGACGGCGACGAGACGGTCGAGGCGCATTTCGTCGCGGCGCGGGAGGACTGGCTCCGCATCGACTTCGCCGACCAGGACTTCGACGTCGGACAGGAGGTCGACACGTCGGAGGGCTCGTACTTCGACATCGACTCCGGCTCGGCGGCGACGGTCGCCGTTTCGGGGCTCCCCGACGGCGTCAAGTTCGACGCGAAGGCGCGCAAGTTCTCCGGCGCGCCGACGAAGGCGGGCCTCTACTATGTCACGATGTCCGCGAAGAACGCGAACGGCTACACGCGCTCGGCAATCGAGCGCTGGAGCGTCGGCGGCGTCTCGCCGGACGACTACGACCACATCAACTTCGACGAGGGCTGGCTCGATGCGTTCGACGAGCTCTGGACGGGAATGGAATTCTCCTGGCGGCAAGACGGCCTTGCGTCCGTCTCCGGCCTCCCCGACGGGCTCAGGTTCGACGCGAAGGCGGGCGAAGTGCGCGGCGTCCCGACGAAGCCCGGCAAGTACATGCTCATGCTGAGCGACGCGAAGAGGCTCACGGCCAAGAAGACCCTGCTTGTTCAGGACAACGGTGCGTGCTACGTCTCGGCGTGGTTCGGCAACGGGCAGGACGGGCGCGGCACGCTGACGGGCGAAGGCGTCTGGCAGTACGGCTCGACGGTGAAGCTCGCGGCCAAGGCGGCGAAGGGATATGTCTTCGCCGGGTGGTACGAGGACTACGACCTTACGTCGCCGTTATACGTGCCGGGCGGCCAGGACTACCGCGTGGCCTCGCTTTCGTATTCGTTCGTGGACTGGGCGCCGGTCGAGCTTTTTGCGCGGTTCGTAACGCCGGCGGAGGACGCGCTCGCCTTCTCGTTCGAGAGCGGCGAGACGTGGAACGTCACGACGGAATACGACGGCGACGCCTGGGCCTTCGAGGTGGAGAGCGCGACCGCGCCGACGGTCACGGTGAAGGGGCTCCCGGCTGGCGTCGCGATGGACGGCTTCAAGTTCGTCGTCACGGACCTATCCAAGCTGAAGCCAGGAGTCACCGAGGTGACGGTGTCGGCGAAGAACCTCTCAGGTGTCAGCGCGACGCGCACGCTGCGCATCGCCGTGCCGAACCTCGTGAGCGAGTACTTGCCGAACCTCGACCCGGACGTCGACGCCTACCACGTCACGGCGGGCATCTCCGTGAACAGCGCGCCCCTCCTCGACCTGACGACCGAGGACGGGTGGACGATCTCCGAGATCTCCGGTCTGCCCAAGGGGCTGAGCTACGGCAGCCTGGCGAACCCCGAGGTCAGGGGCGTGCCGACCGCCCCCGGCGTCTACACCGTGACGGTGACGGCAAAGCGCGGGCGAGAGACGACGCGCGCGACCGTCACGCTAAACGTCGACGCGCTGCCGGAATGGGCATGCGGCGAATTCGCGGGAATCGTCACGGCAACGGACTACGAGGGGAACGAGCTTCGCGGCTACGCGACGATGTCCGTCTCGGCGCTCGGCAAGATCAGCGCCAAGGTGACGATCGGCGGAGAGTCCTGGACGGCCTCGGCCGACTCATACTACGCCTTCGACGGGTCGTCGGCCTTCGCCGTTGTCACGGCGAAGTCCGGACGGAAGTGGGTCGAAGGCGAGATCTGCGTCAGCGCCGCGTATGCGCCGAACGAACTTTTCGGTGCGACGGCGGACTTCTCCTTCGGGAGCGGCTATGGTGTCTCGAGCGACGTCGGCGCGCGCCTCTATCGCAACATCTGGAAGGACAAGCCTACCGCCGCCGCCGCGAAAGAGGAGATCGCCGGGCTCGCCGGACTCTACAACATCAACCTGACGGACGCGGACGGCGTGTGCGGCGACGGCTACCTGACGGCGACCGTCGGTGCGGACGGAACCGTGAAGACGTCGGGCAAGCTACCGGACGGCACGTCGATCTCGTCCTCGTCTCCGCTCATGTACGACGACGGCTACCGGGCGATCGTGTTCGCCGCGCCCAAGGCGTACAAGGGCGGCCATGCATTGGTCGAGCTTCGGTTCGACGAAGAGTCGCGCGCGGTTTCGTGCGAAGGCGGCTCGTGGGTTAACCTCGACCCGGCGGCGACCAGTTCCTACGGCGATGGCTTCCGGCGCTCATTCTACGGTTTCGGCGCGTACTACGACGCGAAGGCGAAGATCGCCGACTGGTTCGACGATGGGGCTGTACTTTCGTTCTTTGCCGATATGGGGAACGCCGTCGTCGACTACACCTTCAAGTACACCTGGTACGACGACTACGAGCGCAAGAAGGTGACTGATTCGTACGCGGAGTCGGCCTATCCGGCCGGCGTTCCCGCGACGGAGGTCACGCTCGACGCGAAGGGGACGTCGTTCGCCGTGCCGAAGGCGACGAAGCCGGTGCAGGACAAGGAGACCGGCGAATGGATCTACGAAGGGCTGAACGACGGGGCGCTCACGCTCACGTTCACGCCGGCGACGGGTCTCTTCAAGGGTTCTTACACGCTCTGGTACGACTACGAGAGCGCGTATGACGCGACGACGGAGAAAACTACGAGCGTGCACACGTCGAAAACGGTGTCCTTCGAGGGCCTGTGGGTGCAGGGGTCCCCGCTGCGCGGCTTCTGCCTGTGGGATCGGACCGGGACGTACGAAGACCCGGCTATCGGGAAGGAGAAGACTTACAAGTACAAGGAGTCGCGCGCAGTCGGCTTCTAGTGACGGAACCGCACGCCGCCGAAGTCAGAGGTTTACCGTGAGACGTCTCCTGCCAGTCCTGACGACGCTCGCCCTGCTGATGGCGGTGGAGGTTTCCGCTGTTTCGGTGGCGGTCGACGCCGGCAGCGAGTGGCTTGGCACGGTTACGTGGTCGCAGAAGCCAGCGGCGGACGGTCTCGTTGCGTTGACGTTGAAGGCGAAGCCGGCGGCGGACTGCGCGTTCGCGGGATGGCTCGTCGACGGCTCGGACCCGTCGTGGTCCGCCGACCCGCGCAATCCGTCGCTTTCAG
>Ga0310786_10008729_pt1 | contig 12963 bp, 8 predicted proteins | sample AusTroGonzalo_MG_FD_203881 | JGI IMG/M metagenome (GOLD analysis project Ga0310786, IMG submission 203881) | Bovine rumen microbial communities from tropical cattle in Woodstock, Queensland, Australia - Gonzalo_03 (v2) (version 2) | ecosystem: Host-associated > Mammals > Digestive system >... | reverse complement strand
AGCGAACAGACTTCCGAAGAAATGCGCTTGTACAAGTCAATATTGTTGTACTTGTAAGAATGGCAAAGAGACGTTTCCAGAACGCGATAGTTATAGAACGGGACACTCAAATACGAAATCACTTTTGAATATTCAAACGCGGTCAGCCCGAATAGGCCATCTTCGAACAGGCTGATCGAAGTCGGAAAGCGCACTGCATTTTCAACAAGCATGCTACGGCGGAAAAGTTTTGTCCACTGCGCACCAAACAGGTAGCCGCATGTATTCGAAAAATACGGCGAATAACCGCTATACAGCATCGTTTGCTGCAGCTTTTCAATCAAAGTACGTTCGCTTGCGACAAAATTTTCAGAGAAAAAATGATAACGGCGACGGCCCTTAGAGCTTACCGCAAAGTAATCGCCAATTACAACATCGGCATTCACGCGAGTCGCTTCTTCATAAGCAATGCGCAGCGCATCTTGTTCCAGATAATCATCCGAATCCACGAACAGCACGTATTCGCCAGCAGCCACAACAAGGCCATCATTACGGGCAGCCGACACGCCGCCATTTTCTTTATGGATTACCTTAATTCGAGATTCTTTTGCCGCATATTCGTCAAGAATCGCAGGCGATTCATCCGGGCTTCCGTCATCGACAGCAACCACTTCCCAGTCCGAAAAAGACTGCGAAACAACGCTATCTAAGCATTCGCGCAAATACTTTGCGGAATTATAAACCGGAATGACAACACTAATCTTCGGAAGCATTACTTACAGCCTGCAAACCATGGTGATTGCGGTCATCAACCTTCGGCGGCGTCATATAGTCGCCATAAAGTTGCGTACAGACAAAGTCATAATCTTCGGGGCCACAAATTTCGGTATCTTCGAAGGGGTACATACGCCCCTCGCCGTAATACTTCTTATGGAACATCTCGCGGAACTTGTAGGCGCCCATGGCGTTCACCAGGTAGTCAGACTTTTCGTACGGAGTCGCAGTCAGCGAGCGTTCCAAGCGTTCAAGGCATTTCTTAGTATCAAAGAATTTCTGAATTGGGGTATGGAGTCCAACCCAAACCAGAATACGTTCGTGCAGGGGGCGTCCTTTCTTGTTCACATTCACCAAGCGATCAAAACAAGAAAAGCGGTATATCGCACGCAAAAAGAGAACATAAAAGACCTTCAGCTTACGCAGCAGGGCGTTGTTCGGCATGGCATCCAACGGAAACAAGTCAATCCAGGCAAAAGCTTCTTCGACCTTGATGTTGTCATGGCGAACGATTTTCATACTTTCGTCTTCAATACGACCAAAGTAACGAATGTAATCTTGGGTATTTTTATAAGAACGGAACTTGATTTTCCCAGTACCGGACTTTTCTTCAAGAATCTTGCAAAGGCGTTCGTAATCCGGACGCGGAATGCCGACATCGATATCGTCATCCCAAGGAATAAAACCCTTATGGCGTACCGCACCCAGCAGTGTTCCGCCCAAGGCATAGTATTCAATATGATTGTCTTTGCAGACTTGCTGGAAATATTTCAGCAAGTCCAGTTCCTTCAGTTGCAATGCGCGCAGGGATTCGTCCATTAATACGCCTGTTGCTCAACAAGTTGAGCGTCATGCACGTTCTTGTCGCAATCTTCCGGTTCCTTCATGTAGTCACCGTACATTTGCGTCAGAACCTTGTCGGCATCTTCGGGGCCCATCAGTTGCATGTCTTCGAACTGATAAAGTTTGCCCTTGCCGTAGTAGGACTTCGGGAACATTTCCTTGAACTTGTACTGGCCCATAAAGTTCACAATCCAGTTCGAATTCTGCACCTTATAGCGGCGAAGCACTAAATCAAGCTTGATCAACCACTTCTTGTAGTTCTTATGGCCGTTAACGCCCAAATCCTTCACCAGCGCAATCACGATTCGTTCGGACAGCGGTCGATTCGGGCGGTTCAGGTTGACTTTGTCAAAGCAGGCCACATGGTAACGCAAGCGGAGCCACAACAGTTCCAGCATATGAATCTTGCGTACAAACCAATTGTTCGGCATGCCATCGAGGGGGAAAATATCAACCCAGAGATTTTCTGTTCTAGAGACCAGACTTCCGTTACGGTTCATCTCGTAGCGGGTGTCCACAATTCTCGAGAAATAATAATGGTGGTCGGACTTATCGCGGTACGAGCGCAATTCCAAATGCTTCGGAAGGATCTTCGGCACAAGCCTCAAGAAACGTTCGTAGTCTTCACGGACGATGCCAATGTCGATATCGTCATCCCAAGGAATAAAGCCCTTATGTCGGACCGCACCCAACAAGGTACCGCCCAACAAATAGTAAGGAATCGAATTAGCCTCAAGAACCGGCTTTATTTCCTTAAAGATTTTCAAAATAGGCACCTGCGCCCTAGATAGCGGCACAGGACGTCCTGTTTTTGAATCGAACCCCATTTTACTTTACTCCGCTTTCCCCTTACCAATACTTGAAACCTCGAAACCGATCTTCTTCAGAGTTTCTGCATCCAGAATGTTGCGGCCGTCAAATACGAAGGCAGGCTTGGCCATACCCTTGTAAATACGGTTCCAATCCAGTTCAGCAAAGCACTTCCATTCCGTGCAGACCACCACAGCATGAGCGCCTTCGGCAGCCTTGTACGGATCCTCTTCGAACTGCACCTGGTCAAGCACGTCCTTCAAATCGCGCTTGGCATCAGGAATAGCCTTCGGATCGGTAACGACCGGCAGTGCATGTTCAGCGAGCAGGTCACGCACAACAAGATTTGCAGGGCTTTCACGAGTGTCGCCGGTATTCGCCTTGAAAGCGAAACCGAACACGGCAATCTTCTTGCTTGCAATCGTATTGAACATGGTCTCAAGCATGCGGTCCACCACGCGGTGGGTCTGCCATTCATTGATTTTCACCACCGATTCCCAGTAAGCGGCCACTTCGGGGAGACCGTAGTAACCACACAGGTACACGAGGTTCAAAATATCTTTCTTAAAGCAAGAACCACCAAAGCCGATAGAGGCCTTGAGGAACTTGGGACCGATACGGCGGTCCTTACCCATCACGAATGCCACTTCATCCACATCGGCGCCGGTCTTTTCGCAAAGGGCGCTAATCGAGTTGATGGAGCTAATGCGCTGAGCCAAGAAGGCGTTTGCAGTCAGCTTCGTGAGTTCGGAACTCCAAAGATTCGTCGTGAGAATGCGTTCGCGCGGCACCCAGTGGGCATACACATCCACCAGCTTCTGGCAGGCGGCAAGGCCCGATTCCGTCTGGTGGCTACCAATCAGCACGCGGTCCGGTTCAAAAAGGTCGTTAATAGCGGTACCTTCGGCCAAGAATTCCGGGTTAGAAAGCACTTCAAAGTGCAGGCCCTTGTCGTTAGAGTTCAAGATTCGTTCCATGGCGGCAGCGGTACGCACCGGGAGCGTAGACTTTTCCACAATAATCTTGCCTTCGTCGGCGATTTCCAAGATATTGCGGGCGGTCTTTTCCCAATACTGCAGGTCAGAAGCCTTGCCGGCACCGTGGCCAAACGTCTTGGTCGGGGTATTCACAGAAACAAAAATAATGTCCGCTTCCTTGATAGCAGCCGGAATGTCGGTGCTAAAGAAGAGGTTACGGCCGCGGGCGCGCTTCACCACGTCATCGAGGCCAGGTTCAAAAATCGGGAGGTTGTCGCTATTCCAAGCGTCAATACGGGCCTGGTTGATATCAACCACAGTCACTTTCACATCGGGGCACTTGTCGGCAATAACAGTCATAGTGGGGCCACCGACATAGCCCGCGCCAATGCAAAGAATCTTGGTATTGTAACTCATAATGTGCCCAAATTTAGCAAAATACCGAATTTCTGACCTAGATTATAACTAAAGAAAACCCCGATGAGCACGTTCGTAAGGTTTATATTAGAACTTTCCGTTCACGGGGTGTTCGCAGTGGAAAGTCATGTAAAATTGAGTTAAAGAAACTCACTTGAAAACGGCGGTCAGGCTTTCCACCTCTCCCGGGGACACATAACGCGCCTGCTCCATCACCCCATCACTCCAACCAGCCCAAACGCCACCATTTGTCGGCACAGCTTCCAGCATCACGGGGAGCCCTTCAAAGAAATTGACCGTCAGCGGGTACGAATCTATTTTCAGACCATGAACGTTTATTATACCCGGTCCGCTTACCGAAAGTGACAACGCAATCGGGCTACCCAATTCAAAATATTCGCGCAGTTCATCGTACACAACGCCCGGGCGCTCCAGCGCAAAATCCTTAATTTCCTCAAGTTGGCGCTCCATTCTCGAAGAGCTCAACTTCCACCGTTTTTGATCGCGCGGAATTTCCGATTCAATTTCATTCATCATGCGTTCAATGCGCGCAAGCACACGCTCACTCGAGAAATTCATTTGCAACAGCACCGCCATACGGTTCACAAATGCCGCACGGAATCCCGAATTTTCAAGCAAACGCCTAAAAAGCAGTGTGTATTCAGGGCCGTTCGGCCAAGACTCCCCATCTTCTGCCGCGGCAAATTCAAAAATGTTGTTCGTATATTCGCTATAGCCGTTTCCCATTCCGAAATCCATATCGTACAGGAACCATTTCCACGGCGTTTTCGGATTGTTGCTCCGCCACTTTTTCAAGTTATTGCCCGGCCAGTCGCGGTTATTCGCATACATTTCAGTCTGCATGTAATTGATAAAATTATCAATATCAATCTGCGAAGCTACATAGGCATAATTCACTTCGTTTTCAAGACTGTTCGACTCCAGCCAATCCATCAGCGCCACGTAATCGACAGCGGATCCTGCCGACACGGAATTATCCGCCTTAAGCAAATCGATATCGTCCGGATTCAAGCCGTAATGCGTTTCAAAGTAATATTCTGTCGAGCGCTCACGAATGCTATGAATGCCGTAGTATTCACCGTTATAGTACACCACCGCAAATCGCCCGCGCTGGTAATCCACACCTAAGCCTTCGCTAATCGAACTTGCCAAGCGATCGCGAATGTAGTCGTTACCGAAATTGCTTCCGTTATTACGCAGAATAAAGACCTTGAATTTGTTCAGCTCCGGAAAATCCGGGAACAGGCTGTAGCGCAAACTCTTGTCGCCATACTTTTCGCGGAATGTAATCGCGACCGATTTCTTGTCATTCTGGCGGCTGTAATTTCCAAAAATCTTGAGGCCCGCGTGCTTCACGAAAGCAGGCGCATTCACACCCGGCTCCATGAATTCTACCGTCACGGGGATTTCCTTATCGAGCCAGTAATTCGCGCCGTAATGTGGAGCCTTGCTCTGCGCGAAATTTCCTTCCATGTATATGCCCGAATCGGGATCAAAAAGCGAATTCGGATCCGTCGTCAAGAACACCACCGGCAAGGAATGTTTTTCGCCCAAGACATACGTGCGCACAATTTCTTCACCCGGGAGTTTTCCCGCATCAAACGCAGCACAGCGAATCGTCATCGAAGAATCCACCGCAAGCGAAATAGCCAACGGAGAATCCGCCGTAGGCGCAAAACCTCCCTTTTCGCAGCGCACATTCGCGCCCTCAGACAAAGCAATCGCAAACGGCATATCGTAAAAACCAGACGGCGGAATTTCGGCCAAAGTATCGAGCGCCGGCGAGCGCGACTGCACCACCGGTTGCGTCACAAGGCCATAGGGCGAAGCGTCGCCAAAGCCAAAGCCCATCGTGCCGTCAGCAAGCGTGCCGAAATTCCAAGTTTTTCCTACAGACATTTTTGGGTATGCAACAGAATCTACAATCGCCGTATCAGCATTCACCAAATACAAGCGCCCACCCGCCTCAGAAATCTTGAAACCCGCATGCGGTTCATGCCCACGGTTGCGAGCGATATAGCTAAACACCTTAACCGTTACTTCTTGCGATTCATTCGCCTCGGGGCTCATGCGCGTGCCGTAAATATTCTTGAGGTCCGGGAAAGTCGTCCCAGTCGGGAGAGCCGCGCGGTAAACCGTCGAAGAATCGCCCGTACCCGTAAACACGATTTCGTAACCCTTCCAGTCATCAATATCGGGCTGAGTAAGCCTGAAAGATACCTTACGATCCTTGGTAATGTAGGCCTGCATCAAGATTTCATTCGCCGCCGAGATATCGAGTACATCTTCTTTATCAGAACTTCCGGTACCCACGAATACCGCAATCGAAGACCAGCCCAAATCTTCGTTCTCGCCAAGCTTCATCACAGAACCAAAACGTCTTACGGCGTCTTCCTTAAAGCAGTTCTTTTTCTGACCGGGCAAAGGATCAGCATAGCTTTCCCCGGGCGGATCATTCTGCGAATCCGTCCAAGTCCAGCAACCGGGGCCAATCATATTCAGCGAATCATGCGGCAGCTGATAGTCAGGATAGTTCTTGCCCGACATAAACACCAGCAAGAATTCATTCGGACCAATTTTTGCATTGCCGAATTTCCACTTGAACGGTTCCGCCAGAGAATTCGTCAAGTACAATCCAGACAAGTCTACTGTATCCGCAGATGCATTAAAAAGTTCCACCCAACCAGCGTCACCGCCTTCATGGTCTTCGTAGACAATATTAATCGGGTCGACTTCGGTAAATAAAACCGGGCCTCCTACAAACGGGAGTCTATCGCCACCAACGACACTATCAACAGGCGTTTCTTGATCAGAATTATTTGACAAGCTGGAATCATTATCGGAACACGCTGCAAAACACAGCGCAAGCAACGCAACCCAAACGGCAAAAAAGCCCCTCATTGCACAAACATCCCTACACATCAGGGATAATATATATTAATCCACAAGAAACCGGTAGCTCGAGAGCCTATCCAAAAGTTTCTTTTTTCTTTCTTCTGGGGCGGCGCACAATAAAGAGGCAGGCGCCAATCAGCACGAGGCTCACCGAAATCACCTTGCCCATCGGGAACGCTTCCGAAAATACAAGTACGCCAGCCAAAGTCGGCACTGCAGCGCCAACAGCCGCACTGAACGGAATAATGAACAGCGCACGACCGCGAGAGAACGACACTTGTGAATACAAGAAAGCAATGCTATAAGTTGCAATGTAGCCAAGGGTTCTAAAATCCAACAGCAAGTTCGCAATCGAAGAAATTTCAATATGGTCCAAGTCAAAATCCATGGCGAGACTCTTGTAGAAAGCGGCCGAAAGCCCAAAGCCCACACCCATGATCAAGGAATCCACCATTTCGCGGTCCTTGACCCACAAGTGGGCAATCAACGTCACCGCGCTAAGTCCGCCGGCATATGCCCAAAGCATTCCGATATTCTGAATCGCAGTCGATTCACCCAAGTTCTCGACAGAGTAAAGAAGGCCCGCCACCACAAAGCAAATCGCAATCACAATACGCTTAGTCAAAGCTTCTTTCAGAATGCAGAAACCCATCAAGGCGGTAAGCACCGGATTCAAGACCATCATGGGCTGCACCTGACTCAAGTCATAGCGGGCCATGGCAATATAGTAGCCGAGAGTTGCAAGTCCAGAACAGCAAATGCCTAGCCACCAGAATTTATTGGTGATAACGCCCTTAAAGAATTCCCACGGGCGCGAAGTTCCACCCGTGCGCTTGCCCACCGTAGACACACCCGATTTTTCAAGGATGTTCCCGCAAGCAAAAAGGAACGCGGGTCCAATAGTTAAAAGCAAAAACAGCATCGATTAAAGCCCGTCGTAGATTTCCTGGTAAATCCAGTAGTTGCCCATGACGCGCTTCACGTAGTCGCGGGTTTCCCAGTAGCTAATGTCTTCGGCACGAACATCCCAAGACTTGCCCTCGCCTGCGGCCTGCCAGCGCTTCGTCGGCTTCGGGCCCGCATTGTAGTTGCCGAGCACATACATGTAGTCATCGTTGTATTCGGCCTTCAGATCAACCAGGTAACGAATACCCAAGCGAATGTTCATGTAGGCGTTAAACAACTGACGCGGTTCGAAATTCGGAAGATTTTCCTTTTCGGCAAGCATCTTACCGGTTGCAGGCATAATCTGCAGCAAGCCGCAAGCACCTGCCGGCGACATGATTTCAAAATTGAAAATCGATTCCTGACGCATCACGCTGTACACAAAGAAGGGATCGATTCGGTCGCCAGAATGGAACTTCACCTGATCCATGTACGGAATCGGGTACAAGTAATGCAACACATCAATCGGCGGCGACATCAGGCGACGGCGATCGATATTGTTCTGGAACTGGCGAGCGAGGCGATAGCCGGCAGCAGTTTCGCCCATTTCATAGAACAGCTTGCCGTATTCGTACAAGAAATCCAAACGCTTCGCATTCTTTTTGCGGGCTTCGTCATAAAGGGCGAATGCTTGTTCGCTAAAACCATACTGGAACAGCGTGCGAATGCGGTTGTAACGTTCCGGATTGTAAGTCGTATCGGGCTTGCCAATCTTCGGCTGCGAGGCGCGCACCCAAGCAAGCGTTTGTTCAGGCGCCATGAGCACGCCATGCGCATACGGAACATCCTTTTCGTTCATCAACTTGTAGCCGACAAGCTTAAGACGGCTACGGTGCGCATAGTAAGCCAGCGGGAAATCGCGAATACAGTCGAGGTATGCTTCGCGGGCAAGAGAATCCTTACCCAGTCGCATGTAGGCATCGCCCAAGAACATGCGGGCACCGCTACCGCTCCAAAGGAAGGGTTCCTTAGTCGCATCGATCAAAGCAGGCACCGCTTCAGCCCACTTTTCTTGCTTAAAGTACACAAAGCCTATGCGGAACTTGGCCCACTGACGCTTGATGTTATTCTTGAAACGCTTATGCGAAAGAGTCTTGTAGCAGGCAATAGCGCTGTCGTACATTTCTTTCTGTTCGTATTCAAAGCCCTTCACCCACAAGTTGTTCGCATTCTCTTTGCTGAACTGGCTTGCATCTTGCAGTGTAGCATCCATCTTGCGGATTTCTCTTTCGTAGCGACCGGCGTTATTGCGGTACAGGCGCAAAATCGACTGCATCCACAAGGGACGAGCTTCCACGGAATCCAACAGGAACTTGAACTGCTTAATAGCTTCATCATCGCGCTTGAGCGTACGCAAAGTCACCGCTCGCTTTTCCCACAAGACGATACGGGTGTTAATATCCAAGGAACTCGGGGCAAGCTTTTTCTGTAGCGAATCGTCAGGCGGCGGGAGTGCAGCTTCCGGCGAAAGCGATACAAGCATGGAATCCAGAACATGAATCGAATCGAGCAAAGAAAGGCATTCGTTTGCATTATCCTTTGCGCAGGCCATCTTGGCATAGGCCACCTTTTCTTCCAAGGTCTCGGGAGCACCGCGAACCTTGCGCAACCTGCGAATGGCGGCAAAGGCAGAATCCTTGTAATTCGAAGAACTCGTGAGGAGTCGCAGATAAATGCGCTTGGCATCTTTCATCTGCTTGAACTGTTCCAAATATTGGGCATAGCGATATCTTAAAGCAGCCGCATCATCAGACTTCGGATACTTTTCAACAAAGACCTTCAGGGAATCCGCATGAGCTCGGTCACTCAAGGAGGAGTCCGCCATCGCGGCCTCAATACGGAGCCTAGAGGCGGCCCTTTCAAAGGAGGCATCCTGATCCAGATTCTTGTACAAGCCAAGCACCACGCGCATGTTCTTGTAATCGCGCAGCTTAAAGAGCGACTTTGCCATACGCAAGATAACGGCACCATCTAATTGTGCATCGCGACCACGCAGGGAATCGTAAGCAAAATAGGCGCTGTCCCACTGTTCCTTGTAAAAGAACTGGGCTGCACGCGCAAAGTCGCGCACATTCTTAGGCTGAGACTTGTCTTCACTCAAAGCCTTAAGGCGGTTGTAACGCACCACCACATCCTGAAATTGCGAAGGCGGAATCTGTTCCAGACTTTCGTACGGATTCGGGGGAGTAAACGGCATCGACGCAATCAAGCTATCCGTTGCTTGCGACGGAAGCGGACTCGGAGACGATGCATTTACAGAGGGTGCCACAGATGACGAATCCGCAAAAGCGAACACGCCTAAAAACACAACCAACAAAACAATCCTATACATTCACACCCTATCGTGTCATTTCTTACTGCTATCGACTTGCCCCACAAAACTCGATATACCCAAGTCCCGAATCGTCTGGGCATACTTACCTAGCATAAAGGCATTCACGCTTTCAGCATCATCCATCTGCAACACCGTCAGCGCAGAATCACGCACATCTTCGAAGTTGATCGAACGAATGATTTTCTTGGTAGACATCACGCTCCACGGAGTCATCGAAAGTTCATCGACTCCAAGGCCAACGAGCAACAGCACGCTCAACGGATCCGCACTCATTTCACCGCAAACCGCCACCGGAATTCCTTCGCGGTGAGCCGCCTGAACGGTCTGGTAAATCATGCTCAGCACTGCCGGATGGTGTGGCTGGAACATGTCCGTAATCAATTCGTTCGTACGGTCCACGGCAAGCGTAAATTGCACAAGGTCGTTTGTACCGATGCTAAAGAAGTCCACTTCCTTGGCAAGCTTGTCGACAATCATCACCGCAGCAGGAACTTCAATCATCACGCCGATTTTCACCTTCGCGACTTTCTTGCCCTTTTCCTCAAGTTCCTTGCGGCACTTTGCAATGCAGGCCTTTGCACGGCGCAGTTCTGTCATGCCCGAAATCATAGGCAAGAGCAGGCGCAGGTTTTCCTTGGTATTTGCAAGGAGCAAAGCCTTCAATTGTGTACAGAAAATATCTTCGCGGTCAAGGCACACGCGAATCGAGCGCCAACCCATAAACGGGTTCGATTCGTTCACCGCCGTAATGCCGCTCACCAGCTTGTCACCGCCGGCATCCAAAGTACGAATTGTTACCGGACAGGGGTACATGGTTTCAAGAATGTAGCGATAGGCATCGCGCTGTTCATCTTGAGTCGGAGCATCACTCCGTAAGAACAAAAATTCAGAACGATACAGGCCAATACCGGTTGCACCAAAATCCGTCACCTTTTCTGATTCCGACGGAAGTTCGATATTTGCATGCAACGTGATATACTTGCCATCACGCGTCATCGGCTCTAGCTGACGCATCGTGAACAATTCACGACGCTGTCTTTCAAAGACTTCTTGGCGGGCGTGGAATTCCTTAATGTCATCCTGGTTCGGATTAATGACAACCTGGCCGCTCGAGCCATCAACGATAACTGTATCGCCAGCCTTCACTAATGCAGCAAAGTTTCTTAAGCCAGAAACCAACGGAATCTGGAGCGAGCGCGCAAGAATGGCCACGTGGCTCGTACGGCCACCCGTATCCATCGCAAGCCCCGCCACCTGGCCGGGCTTGATCGACATCAAAAGACTCGGTAAAAGTTCGTGTCCCGCCAGCACAACGCCGTCTTCGGTAGCCACATCCTCGAGCACCGGTCCGGAATCTTCCATGGCCGCCATCAAGCGGTTGTACACGTCCCTCAGGTCGGCCGCCTTATCGCGCATGGCCGGCGAATCAATCTGTTCAAACTTATCAATGAAGGCGCCAAGAACCACATGAACTGCCCAACGGGCATTCTTGCGTTCCTTACGAATCTTATCGAGGACCCCGTTCATCAAAGTGGGGTCTTGCAAAATCATCAAGTGAGTCGCAAAGATGAGGCTATCCTTCATTCCCGTGCGACTTTCAGAAAGTTCCTTAATCTGCGAAACTTCCTTGACCGTCTTGTGGACCGCTTTCAAGAAAAGCTGTTCTTCATCCGGCAGACGGCTTTCGGGGAGAGTTTCCTCTACCACCGAGATTTTCCGGTTCGTAACCGGGAAAACGCTCCCCATGGCAAAGCCTGGGGATGCTGGAACGCCCGTCAAAACTGTACGGACTTGTTCCGGCTTTTTAGCAGGGTTCTTCGTTGAAGTGGTCATTAAACAGACTTTCCAACTGAGACGCGACCTGTTCTTCGTCTTCGCCATCAATTTCGAATTTGACTTCGGAACCCGCAGGGATTGCAAGCATCATCACATTCAAGATACTCTTGGCATTCGCCTTCGAGCCCTCGAATACGATGGATATATCGCTCTTGGCTTGGCCGGTGATATCGACTATCATTCCGGCAGGCCTTGCGTGTATCCCCAACTTGTTTGTTACCACCAATGCTTTCTCAATCATTGTTTTCCTCAGAAAAAATCCACGTTGATGTCTAGACCATCTTGTAAAATAATGCGCACCAAGCTATCCGCCGAATGGACAGTCTTGACCAAGTCGTCATGCAAGGTACGGTCGTTCAGCAAAATACCCACCGTATTGTCCTTGGATTCGATCTTCTTTTGAACCTTCACGACGAGCTGATCCAAATGGTTTGTAACCGCTTCCAGTTCGCCCAGCAACTTGTCGGCGTTGCCCATCACCTTTTCGGTGTTTGCGAACATATTGTCGATTGGCGGTTTCACGCCATCAATCAAGTTATTCACCTTGACCGTCACCTGGTTCAAGCCTTCAAGGCTCTTCCTAAGCTGCGGGTCAGCCGTATTCAGCATCACAAGCACGCGGTCTTCCAACTTTTCAGCCTTCTCGAGCAGTGTCTTGAAGCGTTCCTGGAATTCCGGATTCACAATCGTCTGGTTCAAAGCTTGCTTGACCGATTCCAAAAGCACCTTCGTCGAGTCGCAGACCTCGCCCACAAGACCAAGAGCTTCGGCAATACCGGCATCGAATTGACCCGTAATGGTATCGCCCGGGGCAAAGTAGCTTGTCGAATCACCCAGAATCATACCAATCTGACGTTCTCCCATGATACCGATGTTCTGCACGCGAATTTCGGAATCCTTCGGGATTTTCACGTCGGTACGAAGCCTGATTGTCACAACCACGCGGTGACCAGCCAAATCGATCGATTCGACCTTACCGAGTTTCACACCATTCACCTTGACGGGGTCATCGAGCACCAAGGTACTCACCTGGGTAAACCGCAGATAATAGGTGTTAAAGGTTTCGCGAGGGTCCTTCTCGTTTAAGAAGAATATTCCAAAAACAAGAATAATCAGGGCAAGGATGACCAC
>Ga0310786_10008728_pt1 | contig 12963 bp, 6 predicted proteins | sample AusTroGonzalo_MG_FD_203881 | JGI IMG/M metagenome (GOLD analysis project Ga0310786, IMG submission 203881) | Bovine rumen microbial communities from tropical cattle in Woodstock, Queensland, Australia - Gonzalo_03 (v2) (version 2) | ecosystem: Host-associated > Mammals > Digestive system >... | reverse complement strand
GATGCTCGGATTCCGCCAGATGATTGAGAAGGCGAGGGGGTGAGATGCCTGGCAACTTGATGGCGGAAGGTGTTGGCAGGGCCCTTGAGGCGAACCGCGCGGCGTACGACGCCCTGCGCGGCAGGCTTCGCGTCGGCATGACGGAGCGCGACGCCTACCGCATCGTCGGCGAGGCGGTGTCTGCGGTGTGCGGAGCGGAGCCGCACGAGTTCATCGGCGATTTCGTCGGTGGCGCGCGCTCGGGCGCGGTCGAAGGTCTGGCTACGGACTACGCCTTCCGGACGGGCGACGCGTTTATCCTCGACCTTTCCGTCCGCCGTGGCGACGTCTGGAGCGACACGTGCCGGACGTTCTTCTTCGGCGAGCCGTCGCCGCGGCAGCGGGCTGCGTACGAAACCGTGGTCGCCTGCCAGGAGCTGGGCGAGCGCATCGTCCGCGCCGGGGTGTGCTGCGCCGACGTGAAGTCGGAGGTCGAGGAGTTCCTCGCCGCGCGCGGCTATGGCGGCAGAATGCCGCACCATGTCGGGCACATGGTCGGCCCGAAGCCGTACATGAAGCCGGCGTTCGAGCAGGGCGACCTGTCCGTCCTTGAGGCGGGCCTGGTCTGCACACTTGAGCCGGGGCTTTACTTCAAGGGGGATTTCGGCATCCGCGTCGAGAACGACTACCTCGTCGGCGCGGACGGGCTGGTGAACCTTTTTGAGTATCCAAGGGAAATGGAGTCATTCGTGTTATGAAAGCATGGGTCTGGGAAGGGGCGGACAAACTCCGCCTGGAGAAGGGGTATCCCGATCCGGTGGCCAAGCCGGGCTGGGTCGTGCTCAGGGTGCGGGCTGCGGGCGTATGCTCCACGGACGTGTCGATCGTCCGCGGGCGCTTCGGGGCTTGGAGCCCGCCAGGCGTCCTCTGCCACGAGATATGCGGCGAAGTCGTTGAGCTGGGCCCGGGCGCGAAGGGCGTCGCGGCCGGCGACCGCGTTGTGGTCGAGACGTCTGTCGGCTGCGGCATCTGCGTCAAGTGCCGTACGGGCAACAAGCACCTCTGCGCCGAGGCCGGCGAGATAGGCTTCCCGCCGTTCGACGGCGGCTATGCCGAGTACGTGGCCGTCCCGGACAACTGCTGCCGGAAAATGCCCGAGTCGATGACGGACGAGCAGGGGGCGATCCTCGAGGCGTCGATCTGCCCGTTTGGCGCCATATACCGCAATCCGCCGCCCATGTGCGCGACGGTCCTCGTGCAGGGCGTTGGCGTGGCGGGGCTTTCCTTCATACAGGCCGTGAAGTGCTTCGGGGCGAAGAAGGTGATTGCCGCGGGGCGCAACCTCTCGCGCCTCGGGGATGCGCGGCATTTCGGGGCAGACGTAGTCGTCAACACGAAGGAGGCGGACCTCGCCGAGGTCGTCCGCGCCGAGACTGGCGGCATTGGCGTGGACCTGTCGATCGACGCGGCTGGCGCTGCCGCGACCTTTGCGAACGCCATCAGGCTCTGCGCCTCCGGCGGCGTCGTGAACCTGTATGGAATCCCTGCCGCGGGGACGAAGATGGAGATACCGACTGACGAGGTCATCTTCCGCCAGCTGACGATCCGCGGCGGCACGAACAACGAGCTTGCGTGGGTGCCGCTCATGGAGCTGATCGCGCAGGGCAGGTTCAACAACGCCGACATGGTGACGCACCGGTTCGGCTTCGAAGAGCTGCCACGGGCGATCGACCTCGTCGACCGGCATTCCGACGGGCTGATCAAGGCGGTCTTGATTCCGTAGAAGTCTTAAGCCAAAAAAAGGACAAGTCAAAATGAAAATCGTAAAAGTTGAGGCAATCCCAGTCCGCCAGAAGGGCGAGATCAAGGAGATAAACGACAGCGCGCAGGACGGCATCATCGTGCGCGTGACCACGGACGAGGGCATCGTCGGCTACGGCGAGGTCGACTCCGCCCCGTGGGTCATTAAGTCAATAATCGACTCGCCCGTGTCGCACCGCACGTGCCAGGGCCTGAAGAACGTCGTCGTCGGGCGGGATCCGTTCGACTACAAGAAGATATGGGACGACATGTACCTGCACTGCAACTTCTACGGCAACCACGGTGCGGCCATCCAGGCGATGAGCGGAATCGACATCGCCATCTGGGACATACTGGGCAAGGCGCTGAACAAGCCGATCTGGCAGCTCCTCGGCGGCAAGTACCGCGACAAGGTGCGCGCATACGCGTCCGTCCTCATGCCATATACCGAAGAGGAGGCGAAGGAGGAGGCCCTCAAGTGGAAGGCCAAGGGCTACACGGCGATCAAGATGGGCTGGGGCGGCTTCGAGCAGGACCTCGCCACCGAAGTCAGGCTGTGCAAGGCGGCGCGCGAGGCGGTGGGCGACGACGTCGACCTCCTCTTCGACATTGGCTACATCCCGTCCGACAAGGTGACGATCGACGTCGCGAGCCGCATCCAGCTCGTCAAGGCGATCGAGCAGTACCGTCCGTACGCCGTCGAGGAGGCGCTCTGGCCGCACGACTACCTTGGCTACAAGCGCCTTCAGGAGTCGACGTCCGTCCGCATCGTCTGCGGCGAGAACGAGACTACGCGCTTCGGGTTCAAGCAGCTCATCGACTACTGCAAGCTCGGCTTCGTGCAGCCCGACATCACGCGCTGCGGCGGCATCACCGAGGCGATGCGGATCGCGAACTACGCCGAGGTCAACGCGATCAACGTGGTCCCGCACTGCTGGAGCTCCGGCATCGTCGAGGCGGCGTCGCTGCAGATCATCGCGGCGATCCCGAACGCCGAAATACTCGAGTACTGCGAACAGGACACGCCGATCCGCCACGACCTCGTGCCGGACGACATCCCGACGGTGAACGGCTACGCCGCGATCCCGACCAAGCCGGGCCTCGGCATCGAGGTCTCCGACGAGGCGATCGAGTTCTACCGCTGCGACAACCCGTAGTCCAAGGGAGGTGGGCCGATGCGAAACAGGCTGACGGTTGCCGTGATGTTCGGCATGGTGTTCATGGTGGGCTTCGTCACGATGTTCACGGGGCCGCTTGCGGCGGTGGTGAAGGCGCAGTTCGGGGCGTCGAACGCGCTTTCGCAGTTCGGGTCGTCCGCCAATTTCCTCGCCTACCTGTTCATGGGGCTTCCGTGCGGGATGGTCCTCAAGCGGCGCGGATACCGTTTCACGTCCCTTGCGGCCGTGTCCGTGGGGATCGTCGGCGTCGCGCTGCAGATGCTGGCCGGCTTCGTCGCCTCGTTCGGCGTGTACGTCGCGGGCGCGTTCGTCGCGGGGCTTTCGATGTGCATGCTCAACACGACGGCGAACCCGCTTCTCAACACGCTCGGCGGCGGCGGCAACGGCGGCAACCGGCTCGTGCAGTACGGCTGCACGTTCAACTCCGTCGGCGGGATGAGCTCCCCGCTCATACTCGGGTTCCTCATCGGCAACGAGGTCTCGAAGGCGAACGTCCTCGACGCGCTCCCAGTGCAGGTCGCCGCGCTCGTGTTCTTCGCCTTCGGGCTTGTCGTGATCGCGCGGGCCGACATCCCCGAGCCGCACCTCGAGCCGGACGCGCCGTCGCCGTGGCGCGACGTGGCCTCGGCGTTCAAGTTCCGGCACTTTGCGCTCGGTGCGCTCGCGATGTTCCTCTTCGAGCCGGTCGAGTGCGGTATCTGCAACATGGTGAACCTCTACCTCACGGCCGAGGGCACGCCGGCGTACGCAGGCGCGGTGGTCGGCGGCGCGATGGTCTCCGCCTACTGCGCGCTCATGATGGTCGGCAGGTTCGGCGCGGGGCTTTTCGGGCGGCGGGTGTCCGCGCGGGCGATGGTCGGCGGGGCGTCGGCCGTCGCGATCGCGCTTCTAGTCGCCGCCGCGACAGTCCCGTTCGTGAAGGTCGCGGTGCCTTTCGCTTCCGTGGAGCTGCCGGTGTCGGCGCTTCTCATGGTCGCGTGCGGGCTCTGCATTTCCGTGATGTTCGGCGGGATATTCAGCCTGGCGACGGAGGGGCTCGGCAGGCTTGTGCCGGTTGCATCGGGGATAACGATGTCGCTCGTCTCGGGCGGCGCTCTTCTCGCCGTGGTCGGCGTCGTCACCGACCGCTTCGGGATACTCTCGAGCTGCTGGGTGTTCGCCGCGTTCCTCGGCTACATACTCTTCTTCGCCGTCGCCGGCTCGCGGGCGAAGGCCGTGTCTGCGGCGGTGGCCGTGGCGGCGGTCCTCTTCGCGGCGCCGGACGCGCAGGCGTCCGACTGGGATTCCGGCTGGACCGAGGTGACGCCGCAGAACGGCGTCTGGGACGAATACTACCGGCGGACGGACGACCCGGCCAACTGCTCGTTCCGCTTCCGCGTCTCTCGCTACGCCGACGCTCTCGGCGTGGAGGCGTTCGTGCGCGACGACAAGGTGGTTGTCGACGACTGCCCCGCGGGCGTCATTTCGTGCGAGACTTGGAAGGACGACTGCCTGGAGGTCTTCTTCGACGGCGACAACGACCGCAACCCGAACACGCGCGGGCCGGAATACGAGACAAACCCGACGCCGTGCAACGCGGGCGGTGAATACGCAATTGCCGCCAACGGCTCGACGCAGAGCGACTACGCCTCTGCGAAGAAGTGCTTTGGCACGCTGTGGGGCGGCATCGCCGAGCCGTGGACCGAGGGCGGCCGCCGCGTCGGTACGCGCTACCGCCTCTGGTTCAGGTACGAGTGCCTCGGGAGACCCGTTCCACGCCCCGACGAGGACGTCTCGTTCGGGTTCACGATCTGCGTCCACGACGACGACGACGGAGGCGCCAACGACCTGGCGCTCTACTGGAAGGGCAACCCGAAGATTCCGTATGCAGACGAGTCGGCTTTCGGTTCGTTCTCCTTCAAGGGGCGCCGCGCCGATGCGCTGGATGCGCTTGTTCCGGTCGACTGGGCGCACCTGCCGCCGGAGAAGGGGGTGACGGATCTACGCCGCCTGCATGACCTCGGTTTTAGGCGTTTCGTCCTCATCGCACCGTGGACAAAGCGCTGCTGCGGCCGCGCCGACGTCGCCGCGTACGAGCAGGCCGGACGGGACATCGCGTACGCCAAGGAGGCTCTCAAGGACCTGCCCGACGTAGAGATCGGCTGGTGGCTCGCTCCGTCTATCGGGAATTCGCGCGACTTCCCGGGGCAGCGCGTGATGGACTGCGACGGCAACGAGACGTTTGCGTCCTGTCCGCTTTCGGATGAGTTTGCCGACGCGCTTTGCGCCAGGGTCGAGGCGTGCGTAAGGATTGCGCGTCCGTCCGTCGTGTTCGTGGAGGACGACTACACGCTCTCCAATCACGGCGGCCTGAACAAGATGAAGGGATGCTTCTGCCCGCTTCACCTCGCGGAATACGCTAAGCGCGCCGGGCGTGCGTACTCCGCGAAGGAAATCGCCGAGATGTTCCGAAACCCGTCGCCGGAGAACGCCGCCCTGCGCAGGGCGTTCGCCGGCCTGTCGCGCGATTCGCTTGCGAGCCTTGCCTCTCGGGTGCGCGCGGCAATCGACCGCGTCGATCCTTCGATTCGCGTGTGCCTTTGCCAGAGCGGGTTCGTCGACGTCGACGGCGACTCGACGGAGATTGTCGCCCGCGCGTTTGCGGGCGGGACGCGACCGATGGTCCGCATCTTCGGCGCGGGCTACTTCGCGGAGACTCCGGCGAAGCTGCCGTGTGAAATCGCCCACACGGTGTGGAGCGCGCAGCACATCTCCCCCGACGTGGAGCTGGTCCACGAGACGGATTCGTACCCGCACACGAGGTTCTACAATTCGTCGCTGTACCTTCTTTCCGAACTGTCCGCCGCCGTGATGGCCGGGGTTGACGGCTCCTACTACTACTGCACGCAGTACAACGACGACCCTCTTGGCGACCCTGGGTACGCACTCAAGTTCAAGGCGGAGTCCCGCCGACTTGAGGAGGTCCGCAGCATCAGGGCCACGATGCGCCCGTGCGGTGTTCGCGTTTGCTACAATCCGGCTGAGGTCTATATGTTCCGGGAGACGGAGAAGGGGTCTGCTGTCGGGATGCTTCCCGTAGGGGCTTACTTTCTCTCGAAGATGGGGTTTCCGATGACGACTGCGGAGGACTCCTCCGCGGTGCTGCTTCTCGGAACGACGCCAAACGGGCTTTCCGATGAGGAGATAGAGCGCATCCTCTCTGGCGGCGTGCTCCTTGACGCCGAGGCGGCGGTGCTGCTTGCCAAGAGGGGATTTGGCGGTCTCATGGGCTGCGATGCAGTGGAGCAGCCGTCTGACATGTTCTACGAATACGAGATGGTGCTTCCGGCCGCAGGCTGCCGGTCGCGCGGCCGCAGGCTCTACAACAGGCGGTACGAGTCCAAGCCGATCATCGGGTGGACGCCGAAGAAGAGCGTCACGGCGAAGCTGACGCCCAGGCCGGGCGCGGAGGAGCTGTCCGCGCTCTTTGACATCGACGGGCGGGAGGTCGCGCCGGCGACGCTGTTTTTCCGGAATTCCAAGGGCGGGCGCGTCGGCATAATGTGCATGTCGCTCGACACGCAGCCGCATCCGTCGATCTACTCGGAGCGGAAGCAGGAGCTTCTTGCCAACCTGTTCGCAAGGCTTTCGCAGGGATCGCTCGACGTGTGTGCGCCGGCGACGCCCGGCACGTGGATCATGGCGGCTCGCAACGACCGCGAGATGCTTGTGATGGCGGAGAACCTCTGCGGTGAGCCGAGGGACGACTTCGTCTTGAGGTTTTCGCCAGAGTGGAATGGAGCGACTGTAAGCCGCATCGCGGCGGACGGCTCGCGCGAACCTGTCGGCACGGCGTCCTCCGAATTTCGCCTGCCGCCCGGATCGCTGCCGCCGACGACTCCCGAGTTCTTCGTGGTCACGCGCCGCGGCGCATGTGCAGGGGGGATTTAGGCCATGTACAGGTGGAAGTCCAGGGCGTTGGCCGCTTGCATCGTCGTGTCCGTGTCGTCGGCGCATGGGGCGTGGGACGACGGGCTAAGGGCCTTCGAGAGCAAGGTCGGCGTTTCGGGCGGCGACGTGTGGGCGGGGATACCTCGCCATCCCGCCGTCGTCAATCCGCCGGTCCGGGCAGAGGGGGCGAAGTACATCTCTCTCGCGGGCGAATGGGAGCTTGTCGCGCGTCCGCATGGCGCGGTGGCCGGCCGGTCGCTTCAGGAGATGCAGTATGGCATCCGCTGGGGCGGGCAGCGCAACAAGTGGTATGCCACGTCCGGCACGGACACAGTCCACCGCGTCGCCGTACCCGGCTGCTGGGAGGCGAGCGGCATCGGCGAGCCCGGAGGTGGAGTCCCTCATCTCTGCACAGATTCCTGCGGACAGGAGCTGCGCCATTTCTACGCGGGGGTTTGCTGGTACAGGAAGGACGTGGCGATTCCCCCGGACTGGAAGGGCAGCCGCCTCTGGCTCAAGGTCGGCGGCGTGCGCTCACGCGGCTGGTGCTACGTCAACGGACATGCCGTGGCGCTCGTCGACTCCGGCGTCGGTGCATGGAAGTGGGAGATAACGGACTTCGCGAAGCCGGGCGAGACCGCGCTCGTGATGGTCTGCGCGGACAACGTCGTCGCCGCCCGCGGCGGCATTTCGACCGGCAAGAACCGCTGGGGCGGCATCGTCCGCGACATCGAGATCGAAGCGACGCCAAAGGACGTCTGGATCGACGACGCATGGGTGCGCGGCGACTTCGACGGGCACTGCGCCGAAGCTCATGTGTCGGTTGGACGACGTGTTGCGGATAGCGCGCAATACCAGATTCGTGTCACGGTCGAGGGAAACTCCGTCGAACAACCACAATCCAACTCCTGCACTCACACACTTTCAATTCCGCTTCGAGACTTCCGCCCATGGTCGCCGGCGCATCCGAACCTGTACACGGCGCGGGTCGACATTGTCGCGGCGGACGGGAAGGTCGTCCATTCGCGGCTTGAGCGCTTTGGCGTAAGGAAGCTCGAAGTGCGCGGCAGGGACTTCTACCTGAACGACAAGCCGTTCTATGTCCGCGGTTGCGGCGACAACAGCGTGTATCCCGCCACGGGCGTATCGCCGGCGGACAAGGACTTCCACCTCGCGCACCTGAAGATGCTGAAGGCCGCAGGCTTCAACTACGTGCGCATGCACACCCACTGCGAGCAGCCGGAGTACTTCGACGCGGCGGACGAGGCCGGCGTCCTGCTGGCGCCGGAGCTCGCCTACTACGCAGACGAGCCTAACGATCACTTCGACTACGACCCGCTCCGCGACGCGTACGACGCCTTCGTCGCCCTGCGACGGAACGTCTCGTATGCCGTGCGCGGCGTCGGCAACGAGGGGACGCTGGGCCCGGAGGCCGGCCGCCTCATATACCGGTTCCACAAGGAGCTCGACCCGGGGAGCCTTGCGATTGAACAGGACGGCGGCAGCTACCTGCGTCCTGACTGGGGGCGCGGCACGAGCGACTTCGCGAGCGGTCCGCTCACGAGCTGGCGGCGCGGCGCTATCGATCCCCCTGTGCCGCTCGTCGCGCACGAATACCTGAACATCGCCGCGAAGGCCGACTGCCGCGACGAGGCGAAGTGGAGCGGCGTACTCGCGCCGCCGATGACGCGCCAGCAGCGCCGTGCGCACCTCGCCAAGGCGGGTCTTTCCGACGGCTGGCTCGACCGTCTGCAGGACGCACAGCACGCGCTTCAGAAATACTGGCAGAAGAACGGCGTCGAGGCGGCGCGCTCCGATCCGTTCTGCGACGGGTACATCTTCTGGACAATCGTGGATTCCACCGTCTTCAACGTGGCATCCGGCGTCTACACGGCCCAGGGGATGTTCTCGCCGTTCTGGCAGCCGAAGCGCTGCGGCACGACCGCTGCGGAGGCGGCGGTCTACAACTCGCCGTCGTGCCTGCTCGTCGACAACGACGGCCCGGCGGACCGCCGTGGCGAGCCGTATCCCGACGAACTCGTCTACTGCGGGTTCCGCATCGCCGTGCGCGAGGCGACGAACCGCGTCTACTCCGCGGGCGAGGTGATTCCGCTGGACATCATGCTCTCCCACTACGACGAGGACCTTGAAATAGGCGGCGGGACCTTGACCTGGCGCTTCACCGCGCCTGATGGCACGACGCTTGTCGCCGGAGAGAAGCCGGTCGGCGCGCAGGCGCGCGGGCCGATGCGCATCCTCGCGCGTGAGCGCATCCGCGTGCCTGACGTGTCGAAGCCGGTTAAGGCGACGCTGCAGGTCGCGCTCGCCGGGCTTTCCAACGCATGGGATTTCTGGTTTTTCCCGAAGGCAGGGTCGTCTGGCGATCCGGCCGGCGTCGTAGTCGCGGACTACGGCTCTGAGGCCGCCGAGGCGGCGCGGCGCATGGGCAAGAACCTGCTGGTCGTCGGCAACCGCTCGGACAAGGCCAATTTCGCTATGGGCTGGTGGTGGCTCGGCAATCAGGTCGGCACGGCGGTGTTGCCGCACGACTGCCTTGGCGACTTCCCGTACGAACCTTTCCTCTCGCCGCTCCTCTTCCGCATCATCAAGGAAGGCGAGGCGCTCCCGGTGGCGGGCTACGATGAAAACGACTACGTGATCGTCGGCGAGGGGCTGAAGGACGCATGTCTATACTTGGCGGCGAAGGAGCGCCCAGACGGCGGACGAGAGGTCTATGTCTCCGGGCTGGACATTTCCGGAACGACACCCGAGAGCGCATCGCTCCGTGCGAACCTGCTGCGCTGGCTCGCGCAGAGGGACGTGGGGATTGCCGAAAAGTAGGTAATATTTTTGCCTACCTCTCTCATTCTTCTCTGCTATAATGCATTATAAATAAAGGAGAAATGGAAATGAAGCACGCATGTCATGGATATGCCAAGGCGATGACGTCCATCGTGCTTGTCGCAGCCGTGTTTTTCTTTGTCTTGCCGTCACGTGCGCTTACCACAATTGACGTGGCAGACAACGCGACTTACGATCTGGCTGTCAGTAGCGACGCCAACAAGACGGCGACGCAGGACACTACCGGCACCGTACTCAAGCTTGGCACGGGATGCACGGTCCGACTTGTCGGCGCAGCGGATGGTGCCGGGGCCGACTTCCTGCTCAAGGCCGGCATCTGGTGTCCTTCCGGCGACGTGACGATTGACGGCTCGGCGCTTAACGGATATTCGTCCAACTTGCGCATTTGCGGCTGCGTGTGGGTTGACAACGGCACGGTCACGCTGAAGGGCTTTTCAAAGGCGACTTTCGGCAGCGCTGCGCTTCTGAACCCAAATGCGATTTCGGCGCCGTGCATCTGCGCGGCCGACGTCTTGTTTGATCCGGCGGCGGGGGCCGAGGGCATTGAGTTCGTCAACACCGCTCTTCTCGTCAATGCGCTGGAGACGTGCCGGTGGACGGCGGCGGCGGGCTCGACACTCTGGGGCTATAAGGCGAACACGTTCAAGGCGTCGGGCGATCCGTATACTGTGGACGGATGGACGATCGGATTGGTCAAGGGCTATGCCATCAGCAACGAGACGCTGCGCGTGACGAATGGCGGCAAGGTTTTCCTCCGCCAGTGCCACATTTCGACCGATAGCGGTAAAATCGGCAGCTGGGGCGGCAACCAGTATGACGCCTATGTTGATTCCGATATCGTTCTGGACGGCAATGACACGGAGTTCGTGATTTACAGCAATGTCGTGACGGAGCATCTGCTGAAAGGCGACATCTCCGGCAGCGGCTCGTTCAAGCTCTCCGCGACGAGGGATAACAACGTCGAGATCCACTTCAAGGGCAAGTCCCTGTGGACGGGTGAGACATGGCTGCGCCCCAATGGCGACAGCCGCACGGGAACGGGCATTCTGACCTTTGACGACCCTGCGCCGGCGACATCGCGAATCGTCATGACGAACGAGACGTGTGCGACGGTTCGCTTTCGCCCCACTGGATACGGCGCCTCGCCAACGTCCGTGCGGGTCAACGCCATCTATGGCGACGGCGACACGCATGCGGTCGTAGAGGTCGCGGCTCAGCAGACGCTGACGGTCGGGGAGCTTGAAGGCGGCGTCACCTTTAGCGGCGACGAGACCGGCCGGGTGGTTGTCGAAAGCCTTGCCGCAGGGGCGACTATCCGCTCCGTCGGCGGCGTGAAGATACAGGTTCTTGCGAGCGCTGACGGGCGGGCTAACGTCATCCTCGGCGCGGCGGGCGACGTTGAAAGCGGCGCGTGGGAGCTTTCTGGGCCGGCGAGCGGCACGGCAATCGCCTTCAATGCGACCGAAGTCGTTCCGGGCGGGCGCATCGCCTATGCCGGCTCTGTCGATTTCGGAATCGAGCGGACGATGACGGACAAGATTGCGCTTTGGTGCGATGCGTCCAGCAGCCCGATTGTCGGCATCGGAGACAAGCCGAAGAGTTCGGGCATTTCCGACACGACGAGTGAAGGCTATCCTTATCTGTGGGCGTGGAAGGACTGTCGGCCCGAGCAGACGACCTACTGGTTCGGCAACAAGCGATTCGAGGGCAATACGATTTCTGCGACCAATGTTTTCCCGTATCTGGTGTCTTCAGGCGCTGGCCTGGCGCCTAATGGCAAGGCATACGTCGAGATGCGGGGCAACGCCAGCCATTTTAACATCTACGAGAAAACCGGCAATACGACCAATGTGACGGCGAACATCGCCGCATCGTATGCCATTGTGGTCTATGGCAGTCAGCCGTTTGACGCGACTTATGGCGGCGGCGGCGCGGCCATTCTTGGCAACCAGGATGGTCTTTTCTGCCGTCAGGGCGACGGTTCGCAGATTGCCGCGCTTACCAAATACTCGATGATGACGAACAGACTGGACGGAGCCGTCGATGGCATCTCGGCAGACCCAGACCTTTCGGCCATGTACTTCAACGGCGGTTGGCAGGTCATTTCCGTCGATGCGGCCGGAATCAACGTCCAGGGCCTTGGTTTCGGGAGCAATGGCGGCAGTCAAACGCCGACAGGCCGCGGCCATGCGCGCTATGCGGAGGTGATGATTTTTGACGAGAGGCCGACGGAAATCGAACGCAAGATTCTCGAAGAGCGACTTGCCGCTAAATACAGACTGCCGATGGCGCATTCCGACACGGCCTACCCGTTTGTGGCCGACCTGAACATGGCGTGTGACGGGCAGGCCCCCGTCCTGACGCTGGCGGATGAGACGAGGCTTGCCTTGACTGTCAACATTGCGTTCGCGCCCAAGTCGCAGAAGATAGGGCGGTATCCGCTTGTCGCGGGCGCCAATCTCAAGTCGTGGGCGCTGGGCACGGTGACCGGCGACATCAAGTACAAGGTGAAGCTTTCGTATGACGGCGTCGCCAGAGTCCTTTATGCGGATGTCACTGGAACCGGTTTTCTCTTTTTCGTCAGGTAGGTGGATTATGAGGGATGCCTTTCTGTTTGCGATGTTTGCATTGGCCGGGACGGCCATGGCGGACTCGGTCGTCGAGAGCGCGAGGGACATCCCCGTCGCGGACGATGTGGACGTAGTGGTCGTCGGCGGCACGGCTGCCGGCGTGTCTGCGGCCGTGGCGGCTTCCGACGCGGGGGCGCGGGTGTTCCTTGCCGGCGGGTTCCCGTATCTTGGCGAGGACATGGCTGGCACCCTCGAGCTTCAGTGCGACAAGAGTCCTTCGGCCAGCGAACTTGAGCGGCGTCTTTGCGCCGATTCATGGTCTTTCGCCCCATACGCGTATGATTTCGAGAATGGCTTCCGCTATTTCGGCGGCTGGCAGTACTACAACGACGGCAAGGACAAGCTCTCTACGCCGACGCCGCCGTCGGGCGTCGGCGACAGCGTCCTTTTCACGAACGAGGCGTCTGTAGTGTGTACGCTCCACGACAGGCGCAGGATCGCCTCGATCGAGGTCGTGGTCATCGAGAATGCGGATGAGAGCCGCCCTGCGGCGCTTTCCGTCGACCACCGCGGGAAAATCTCGCGCGACGCAGGGCCGGGGCCTCTGACCGGCGACGTGTCCGGTGTCGTCCTGGAGGGGGACG
>Ga0310786_10008726_pt1 | contig 12966 bp, 12 predicted proteins | sample AusTroGonzalo_MG_FD_203881 | JGI IMG/M metagenome (GOLD analysis project Ga0310786, IMG submission 203881) | Bovine rumen microbial communities from tropical cattle in Woodstock, Queensland, Australia - Gonzalo_03 (v2) (version 2) | ecosystem: Host-associated > Mammals > Digestive system >... | reverse complement strand
ATGAGGCACCGTTTTAAGGGTCTCAAAACTCGAAAATTTTGAGGTTCCTGCATCCTCGGGCGCAAATTCTGCAAAGAGAGATAGCTCTAAATTATCAGTTTTTGGCTTCTTTTCAACTTTTTTAAGAACTCGGTTGGTGAGTGACTTAAACTCGAGTTCATTGAAGAGAGCGGTGAGTTTTTCCTCGTCGGGCGACTGAAGAATCAAATCGTCTAATTTGAGATCAATGGGCACCTCGGTGCAAATGGTGGCGAGGTAGTATGACATGCGGATATCATCCACATGCTCTTCCACTTTTTTCTTGAGTGCACCCTTCAGTTCTTCTGTGCGTCCTAGAAGTTCATTGACCGAGTTGAAATCGTTGATGAGTTTGGTGGCCGTCTTCTCGCCCACACCAGGACACCCAGGGAAGTTGTCGGCCGAGTCGCCCATCAATGCCAAGAGGTCGATAACTTGGAGTGGGGTGGTGATGCCGTATTTCTCGCATACCTCATTGGGTCCCATCGTCTCATAGCCGCCACCATGCCGGGGCCGGAATATCTTGACACGCTCTGTCACCAACTGACCGTAGTCTTTGTCAGGCGTAAGCATATAGGTCTCTAATCCTTCGATGGAATCTGCCTTTTTTGATAAAGTTCCTATGACATCATCGGCCTCATAACCATCTACCTGTAACACGGGAATACGATAGGCTTCCAGCAATTCCTTGATGATGGGAACTGCCTTTCGGATGTCCTCTGGGGTGGCTTCACGTTGGGCCTTATATGCTGGGAACTTCTCGCTGCGAAAGGTCGGACCATGCGGATCGAAAGCAACGCCAAGATACTTGGGTTGCTCCTTTTCGATGACTTCCTGCAGGGTGTTGACGAAGCCGATGATGGCGCTCGTATTGAGACCCTTGGAGTTGATACGTGGGTTCTTGATGAATGCGTAGTATGACCTATAAATCAGGGCATAAGCATCGAGCAAAAAGAGTTTATCCATATGATATTTCTAAATTTCGTGTAAAATTACTAAAAAAATTACCAATAACGAGATATTTTCTGTAATTTTGTGGCAAAATTCATCAAAATGGACTATTTATCGCTTATCAAACAACCAATCGCGCGCGAATTTAATGAGTTTACCGAACTTTTCAGTCAGTCGTTGACTTATGGCGACGGACTTGTCTCTGATGTACTCAGCCATATTCGTCAGCGGGGTGGTAAGCGTATGCGTCCTATCCTGATGCTTCTCATAGCAAAGAACTATGGTGGTGTGACCAATGTGACGCAGAGTTCAGCCATCGGTTTGGAGTTGCTTCATACGGCTTCGTTGGTTCATGATGACGTGGTGGATGAGAGTGAGGAGCGCCGCGGACAGGCTTCAGTGAATGCCAGTTATAATAATAAGGTAGCTGTCTTGACGGGCGATTTTATCCTTTCTACGGCTCTGCTTCATGTGTCGTATACGAACAACCAGCGAATCATCGAAAACCTGGCACAGTTGGGTCGTACGCTGGCTTCGGGCGAGTTGTTACAGTTGTGGAACATCAGTAATCAGGAGATATCTGAAGACATCTATTATGATGTCATTAAGCAGAAAACGGCCGTTTTATTCGAGTCATGCGCCTCTATTGGTGCAATGTCTGCAGGTGCTTCTGATGAAGAAGTGGCTCAAGCTGCTGCTTTCGGCCGCAATCTGGGTATCATGTTCCAGATTCGCGATGATATCTTCGATTACTATGACTCGAAGGAGATAGGAAAGCCCACGGGCAATGATATGGCTGAAGGTAAACTGACCTTGCCGGTTATCTATGCGCTGAACCAGAATCCGCAGTACGAGAAGATGATGAATTTGGCTCGTAAGGTGAAAGCGGGTACTATTAATACCGATGAAATCGCTGTTTTGGTGGAGTTCACGAAGCAGCATGGCGGTATTGAATATGCTGAGAAGCGCATGAATGACTATTATAACGAGGCTAAGAAATACCTCGATGATTACGTTGAAGACGAATCCTTGCGCACTTCATTGACTGCCTATATGGATTATGTCATTCAACGCAAACACTAACAAAACTAACTGACGATGGCTCCCAACCAAAAAAGAACATGGCTTAAAACTTGCACTTTTTGTATCGCTTTTCTGTGTGTCTTTATGTGCGGAATGATGTATATCTCGTTTCGTCCAGACACGCTGAAGATGTTTCATTTCTTTAAGGTTTTCGGTGTGTTAGACTTCTTGGAAGAACTCCAACACAACCCCGCAAGGGTGCCTTCGTGGATGCTGTATAATCTGCCTGATGGCATCTGGCTTTTTGCCTATAGCATCCTGATTGGAAGTTTCTGGAATTTCAAGATTAAGGATTGCTGGATGTTCATCCTTGTGATGCCTTCCATCTGTATTCCTCACGAGATTCTGCAGGGTTTGGGTATTATGCACGGCACCTACGATCCATCGGATGTCTTGGCTTATATGTTGGCTATTATAGCAGGTTTTAGTTATGTCTATTTAGCTCATAATCTGGCATTTAAAAAAGTGGATAGGGTGGAACGACGTCGTAGCAGTACGCGTAAATTGATGCTTACCACTACTTGTTTCGCTCTTTTTGTCTTGTTGGCCATCGGTAGTGATGATACGGTGGGACGTATTAGTGCTGGAACGGGCGAAGTAAACGCTGTTGATGAGCTTTCAAAATAATTAAGCGAGGAATGATGTTGTCACTCCTCGCTTATTATATATACTCCTTTTTCTTAGAAGAATTTCACTTCCTCGCCAACAACCTCACTCAAAAGCAGGTTTGCCAGTCGACTGGTACCCATACGGAACCACTTGTTGGTGAGCCATTTTTCGCCCAGAACCTCTTTCACGATGGTGTAGTAGATAAGTGCATCCATTACGCTATTCAGGCCTCCTGCGGGCTTGAAACCAATCTGAATGCCTGTCTGATCGTAGTATTCCTTGATGGCTTGACACATCACGTAAGCGGCCTCTGGTGTTGCTGCGGGCTCCAGTTTTCCGGTAGAGGTCTTGATATAGTCGCCGCCGGCATACATAGATAGGATAGAGGCAATCTTGATGTTCTTGGCGGTCTTCAGGCAACCTGTCTCCAGAATCACCTTCATATCCTTCTCGCCGCAGGCTTCCTTCTGCTGCTGAATCTCGTCGACCACGGTTTCATAGTCGCCTTCGAGCATAGCACCCACGTTCATCACGATATCAATCTCTGTGGCACCGTCTTTCACGGCCAGCGAGGTCTCTACGGTCTTAACCTCAATGAGACTCTGAGAAGAGGGGAAACTGCCTGATACACAGGCTATTTCAACGCCTTCTACTTCCAGGGTCTCGCTGACGATCTTGGCGAACTTGGGATATACGCAGATTGTGGCCACGTGGGGCAGGTCGGGGTAGGCCTCCTCAAACTCGTTGACCTTCTCGGTGAATGCCATCACGGATGTTTCACTATCGGTGGTCTTCAGGGTGGTTAGCTCTACGCTTCCCATCAGGAATTTCTTTACTTCGGGTGTATCGTTCTGAGGTACTTTCTCAGCGATGATTTTCTTCACAGCGTCCTTGACTTCCTCGTCGGTGATGTCGAGGTTGTACTTGCTGAGCACCTGCTCAATTTTACTCATTTCTGCCATAGTTATTATCTTTAAAAGTTACTTTAATTTGGGGTTGGAGAGATGTCTTTCTGCGTCTCTTTTCGTCTTTTTTTCTATAGATTTCTGAAGTTCTTTTGTGAGATCTATGCCTGTTTGGTTAGCCAGACAGAGGAGTACCCACAGTACGTCGGCCATCTCTTCGCCTAGCGCAGCCTTACCGTTATCGGCCTTCCTGGGGTCTGACTCCTTCCACGATTGCTCGCCGTAGCGGCGACTCATCACGCGGGCTAACTCGCCCACTTCCTCGGTCAGCACGGCCATATTGGTCAGCTCTGAGAAATAGCGCACGCCGTACGACTTAATCCATTCATTTACAGTATTTTGTGCTTCTTGTATTGTCATTCTTAATCCCTTAATCTTCTGTATATATCTAATATGAAAATTATTATCGCACCGATACAAGCGGGAATCAGCATCTTTTCTTTGCAGAAGTAGATTTCGGCTGCCGCAAGCGAACAGACGATGGGCAACATGCGTAGTTGCCATTTGTCTTTCTTAGTTAGTTTCAGCTTCATTACTCCTTGTTATTGGTGTCCATGCAGATGGTCACAGGCCCGTCGTTAAGCAATTCAACCTTCATGTCAGCGCCGAATTCACCCGTGGCTACAGGGTTGCCTATCGCGGCTGATAAATCGCGGCAGAAAGCCTCGTAGAGTGGGATAGAGTGCTCGTGAGAACCCGCTCGGAACCACGAGGGGCGGTTGCCCTTCTTGTATGAGGCATAGAGCGTGAACTGACTCACTACCAGCGCTTCGCCATTTATATCAAGTATTGAGCGGTTCATCACGTCGTTTTCGTCGTTAAAGACGCGCAGATTAGCGATCTTTTTCACTAGCCAGTCGACATCCTCCATGGTGTCTTCATTGCATACGCCTAATAGTATCAGGAAGCCTTGCTGGATGGCTCCGTTGACTTTTCCGTTGATGGTGACGCTAGCGTGGCTAACGCGTTGTATGACTGCTCTCATGTTGCAAAGATAGGTATTATTTTCGAATCCACCAAATATTGCCGTTTAAAAGCACTCATTTTTACTCCCAAACTAGGGAATTATTTTTTTCTAGTTAGAAAGTTTTTTGAGTCCAAATCGTGACAATGACATTGTCTTGTACTGAAATAGGTTGACTCCCATAGAGCCTTAAATGTTAAATAATTAAAGTCATTTAAGAATTATGGGAAAAACAAAATTCAGTCGCTCATTGAGGCGTAGTATTTGCATTGAATACATGCAAAGTGGGATGTCAAGGAAGGAAATCGCCCTAAAATACAACCTTCCGAGTGTAAATACATTGGCCTCTTGGATAAATTCCTGCCTAAGTCCTTTGGAAATTCACGAAAAATGTGCATCTTTGCCACCGGTAACGGTTCAAATGGACAGCGATATGGCAAACAAAGGAGAGGAAAAGCCGATGGATGTATCTGCAATGTCGGCACTCATCGAGGCCCAGCGCAAGCAGATTGAGAAGCTTGAGAAGCAGCTGAAGTACAGCCAGGACAAGAACCTGGCTCTGAACACGCTCATCGACATAGCCGAGGAGCAGGGCATCAAGATACGAAAAAAATCTGGGGCCAAGCAGTAGAACGCCTGTGCGACAGTACCGACTTTAGCGTCGTATACTGCTGTGAACTGTTTGGCCATACGAAACAGGCTTACTACAAGAATTGCAAGCGTGACGAGGAGCACATCTTCCGCGTGATGCGCATCGTGGATGCCGTCAGACAAATCCGAGAGATGGATCCCGGCATCGGCTACTACAAGCTGTGGCTGATGATGAAGCGCATGTTCCAGTGCGACTGGGTGCCTGGCCGCGATGCGTTCCTAGGGTTACTGCGCGACTTCCAGCTGATGCAGAAGCGCCCGAAGCCTCGCCATACGACGAACTCGAACCACCGCTACCACAAGTACAAGAACCTCATCCGTGGTTTCGTACCCACAGGCCCCAATCAGCTGTGGGTGAGCGATATCACGTACATCGACCTCGTGGACGGCTGCTGCTATTTGCATCTGGTGACGGACGCCTACTCGCACAAGATCGTTGGCTGGTGTCTCTCTGAGACATTGGAGGCGCAGTACACGCTCGAGGCTCTCAGAATGGCCATCTTGCAGGCCACGGCCGATGAGCTGCATCATCTTATCCACCACTCTGATCGGGGCGTACAGTACTGCTGTAATGCCTATACAGACGAACTGAAGAGATACGGCATCAGGATCAGCATGACAGAGGACTACAAACCCACGGACAACGCCATAGCAGAGCGTGTGAACGGAATCCTCAAGACAGAGGTAATCTATCGAGAACATCGCTTCAAGAGCCTGCAGGATGCCTTAGAGCGCATCCAGCGATTCATTCTCTTCTATAACGAACAGCGTCCACACTCCAGCATCGGCATGAAGGTGCCATCGCAGGCACACATCGAGTATGGACCACAAATACGCATGTGGTAGTCAACTAAATCAGTACAAAGTCAACAAAAACAGATGAAGAGTAAACAATATCCGTCGGAAGTCTACGTTCTTAGAAAAAGAGTCAACCTCTCCAGTGAAAGTAGTCAACTGATCTCAGGAGAGGCAGTCAACAAAATCCGTATGGGTAGGCAAATGTTAAAAAACAAGGCCTAAAAGGAGTCAACCATATTCAGGAAAAGACACATCGTGACAAAGTGACATTAAGGTGGTTCTAGTGTGCATCAAAGAACATAGACACTTTAAAAGTAAGATGATTTTTTTTATAATAATATAATATTTATATATTATATTATTATAATAATGTTTTAGATATTCTGAACGTGCTTAATGTCACTTTGTCACGATGTCATTGTCACGATTATGATGAAAATGGCTATAGACAATTTGTGCCTTGGATTTGCCAATGATATCCTCCAATGTGGTTAGTTCTGCCTCGCGGATGCCACGAACCGATTTGAGGGCATTTAGAAGCGCGTCACGGCCTTTGGGACCTATACCCTTAATATTGTCCAGCTCTGACTCTAAAGCGCGCTTAGAGCGCTTGTTTCGATGGAATTCAATGGCGAACCGATGTACCTCGTCCTGAAGTTGTGTGAGAACGTGAAATAGCTCAGAGTCGGTCTTTAGTTGAACCGAAATGGGTGGGAAGCCGTAAAGTAGTTCGTTGGTGCGATGACGGTCGTTTTTTGCCAGGCCCGCAATGGGAATATCGAGATTTAATTCGTCCTGGATTACCTTACGGATCACCTCCATCTGACCCTTGCCACCATCGGCCACGATAAGGTCGGGTAGGGGTTGTTCTTCCTCGATCATGCGTGTATATCGGCGATGAACCACTTCCTTCATTGACGCATAATCGTCTGGGCCAGTAACGGTCTTGATATTGTAGTGCTTGTAGTCCTTTTTGCTGGGTTTCATGGATTTGAAGACCACGCAAGCGGCCACAGCATCAGTACCAGAGATGTTCGAGTTGTCAAAACACTCTATCTGGTAGGGTAGTTTTGGCAGGCCCAGTTTCTCCTGTAGTTCCTTCATCAGTCGTACTTGTTTCTGCTCAGGGTTCAGCTTTTCGGCTTGCTTCAGACGGTCAAATTTATACTGCTTACCGTTCATCATGGAGAGGTCGAGAAGTGTCTTTTTATCGCCTCGCTGAGGTACTGTAAAGGTCGCGTTTTCCAATTCCATTTCTGGGTCGAAGGGGACTACGATTTCCTTTGAGTGACTCTGAAAGCGCTCGCGCATCTCTGCAATACCCAGTTGCAGAAGCTCCTGCTCGGTTTCGTTCAGGCGCTTTTTGTATTCAAACGTAAAACTCTGATTGATACTGCCATTTGATACGTGTATATAGTTGATATACGCCACTTTATCATCGTTTGTGATAGAGAAAACGTCCACATTATCAATCGTATGACTTACCACTTCGCTTTTGCTCACAAAAGCATCTATCAGTAGGTATTTTCGCTTGATTTCTTCTGCCTCTTCAAACTTTAATTCTTCGGCTAACTGCTCCATCTCATTGCGCATATCCCGCAGAATTTGGCGCGTGTTCCCTTTCAGGATTTCTCGCGCCTGTGCAATGTTTTTTTGATAGTCCTCGTACGTCTGGCGGGCAACACAGGGTCCTAGGCAGTTCTTGATGTGATACTCCAGGCATGTTTGGTATTTGCCAGCCTTGATGCCCTCCTTGGTGATTGGTTGGCGACATGTGCGTGGCTTGTAGAGCTTGTTAATCAATTCCAATACCGCATACATAGACGCCGCATGAGAGTAGGGGCCATAGTATGTGCCGAATTTCTTATTGATGGTACGTGTTTTAAAGATGCGTGGAAATGGTTCGTTGGTGATACAGATGCTCGGATAGGTTTTCCCGTCTTTTAGTAATACATTATATCGTGGATTATACTTCTTGATGAGTGAATTCTCCAGGAGTAGGGCGTCTTCTTCGGTATTTACCACTGTATAACTGATATCATGAATCTTAGAGACGAGAACTTTTGTTTTAAAACGATCCACTTCGGTGTGGAAGTAGGACGAGACGCGTGCTTTTAGATTTTTAGCCTTGCCCACATAGATGATAGTGTGTTCATTGTCGTAGAATTGATAACTGCCAGGTTTTTCTGGCAGTCGTGCGACAATGGTCTTGAGGTAGGCTAGACGTTTCTCGTTCTCTTCCTTTGTCATTTCTTACTTTGTGGTTTGGTGTTTCATGTGTTTTGTTTCACGTGAAACTTGTCGTTTTTCTTTTGTTTATCGTACTTTCCTAAGATGTTCCTTAAATGGTCATCAATGTTGTTAAATCGATGTCTTTAAATTCGTCACGACCATGCAAACCCTCGTCGGTGATCTCAATAATGAAGTTCATGTATACCTTCTTGGGGTGGAAGTGCTGCACCAGTTTATAGGCAGCTTTAGCAGTACCACCAGTAGCCAGCAGATCGTCGTGGATAAGTACTACATCGTTTTCATTGATAGAATCGATATGCATCTCGATGGTATCGACACCATACTCCTTTGAGAACGACTCTTTGATAACTGTAGAGGGAAGCTTGCCAGGCTTGCGAGCCAAAACAACACCAGCGCCAAGCCTGACGGCAAGTGCGGCAGCCATGACGAAACCACGACTCTCGATGCCGACAATTTTGGTGATGCCCTTGTCTTTGTAGAGTTCATAGAGTTCGTCGGTCATGATTTTCATGCACTCGGCATTTTTGTACAGGGTAGTTACGTCTCTGAAATTAATTCCCTTTTTTGGAAAATCTGGTATGCAACGCAGATTGTCCATCAACACTTTGTTGTTCATTTTCAGTTAGTTATATTTGTTACTTACTCTTAATTGTTTCACATGAAACATTGTGTTATAATCTTCAACATCTTCTTCTTGACGGCTTTTCTTTGTGCTCTTATTGTTGCTCTTTGAACACTTTGGTCTTTGCATCTTTTATCTTCCCATAAGTATCAAAAGAACGTTGATATCGCTGGGAGAGACACCCGGAATTCGACTAGCCTGCGCCAGTGTTTCTGGATCTATAGCGGTGAGCTTTTGGCGGCACTCTGTGGAAAGTCCATTGATTTCTTCGTATTTGAAGTGTCCTTTGATGCGAATATTCTCCAATCGATGCATCTTGTCTGCAACGAGGCGCTCGCGCTCGATATAGCCTTTGTATTTAATGCGAATTTCAGCGGCTTCGCTGATTTCGGCCTTTCTGTTGGGTAATCGGTCGATGAATTCGTGTAATTGAGGTACGATACTTATTAGATTTTGGAAATTCAGTTGCGGACGTGCAATAAGGTCTTCTAACTTAACGCCAAACTGGAGTGGAGTAGTGCCAAGCTGTTCCAAGGCACCATTCACTTCTTTCGCTTTAATCGGGAAGTTTTTGCAGAATTCTACGATTTCTTCGATGTGTTGTTTCTTCTCCATCCACCAGTCAAATCGGTCTTTTTTGGCCAATCCAATCTGGTGAGAGCGCTCAGTGAGTCGTGCGTCGGCATCATCCTGTCGTAGCAAAATGCGATACTCGGCACGCGATGTAAACATGCGGTATGGTTCGTCGACACCCTTTGTCACGAGGTCGTCAATCAGTACACCGATGTATGATTCATCGCGATGCATGACAAATTCTTTGGTTCCATCGCATTTCAAGGCAGCGTTCATACCTGCGACAAGCCCCTGTCCTGCAGCCTCTTCATAGCCCGTAGTGCCGTTTACTTGTCCTGCAAAGAATAACCCATTAATTTTTTTCGATTCCAACGTGTGTTTCAGTTGTGTTGGATCGAAGAAATCGTATTCTATGGCATAACCTGGGCGGTAAACCTTTGCATTCTCTAAGCCAGGAATCAATTGTAGTGCGTTGATTTGTACGTCCATTGGTAGAGATGACGAAAAGCCATTGAGGTACATCTCGTTAGTTTCGCTACCTTCTGGTTCTAAGAAGAGTAAGTGCTGTTCACGATCAGGGAACGTGACGAGTTTTGTTTCTATTGATGGGCAATAGCGTGGACCGATAGATTGAATCTGTCCATTGTAGAGTGGTGAGTCAGCCAAACCTGAACGCAGCATCTCGTGTACTGCAGGATTGGTGTAGCATTCCCAACAAGGTAGTTGTGGGAGTTGGGGAACTCTTTTATTTTTTTTCTCGGGGAAATACGAGAATCGATAGGGACGCTGCTCTCCGTCCTGTTGGCGCATTTTTGAAAAGTCTACGCTACGCTTGTCTATGCGAACCGGTGTTCCTGTTTTCATGCGAGCAGAACGAATGCCGTGTTGGGTAATACTCTCCGTGAGTCGTTCAGCAGCTGGTTCGGCGATGCGTCCACCTTTCACCATCTTTCGGCCGATATGCATCAGGCCGTTAAGAAAGGTGCCTGCGGTGATTACTACACTTTTTGCATGAATCTCGGCCCCCCAGATAGTTTTGATTCCAATCACTTGCTTTGTGGGATGTGCCTGCGTTGCTGTAGAATATACCTCCTCTACGAGAAGCTCGTCGGCCTGGTCCTGCCATACGTCCAGATTGTTGGTTTCGTCGATGACGCGGCGCCACTCCCAGATGAACTTTCCGCGGTCGCACTGGGCGCGAGGGCTCCACACGGCGGGTCCTTTTCCTACGTTCAACATGCGAAACTGAATGGCAGTAGCATCTGTTACGCGCCCCATCTGTCCGCCAAGAGCGTCAATTTCACGCACAATCTGTCCTTTGGCAATACCACCAACAGCAGGATTGCACGACATCTGCGCAATCTTGTTCATGTCCATGGTAACCAGCAACGTCTTTGCACCCATGTTGGCTGCTGCACAAGCAGCCTCGCATCCTGCATGACCGCCACCCACGACTACTACATCGTATTTTAATATCATTCGTTCTAGTACTTTATTTTCCGATGCAAAATTACAAAAAGTTCTGCAAAAAGACCCATACTTTCAAAAAAATACATTAAATTTGCACGCGTTAAACCTATAAACCAGTTGTTTGTATGCTGCAGATGTCAAGAATGAATGGCAAGGTGCTTTTATTGAGCATGGTGACGGTAGGGTTGCTGGGGTCGTGTATGCAAGACCACAGCAATGGTGGTGATTATATCTCGCATCCCTATTTGAAGGATGGTTTTTATAGCGATGGCAAGCTGTTTTACGACATGGATCAGACCACGGCCAGTGTTGTGGGGTCGGATGGTGGTGCCTCAGAAGTGATCATTCCTGATGCCATTGAAATCAACGAGATGAAATATCCCGTTGGGCGCATCAAGAACCTTGGCGTCTTTAAGAATCCCGATGACTATGGTCAGTTTGGAGTGACGCCGAATACGGGTCTATCTTCGCTGCAGTTGAGTGCCACTGTAGCAGCTATCCAGTCTGTTGATCAGAAGAAGGACGTGTTCTACGAGCCTGTGGAATTGACTGCTAGGGGTGAGGATGTATATCTGCCTACATTGGCTTTGGGTGCCCCTCTAAAACGTCGCTATCCCATCAAGACTGTTGTTGTGAGAAGTGGCAATCCTACCTATGATGCCCGCGAGGGATGCAACAGCTTGATACATTATGCCACTGGACGTGTTGTCTTTGCTGGACTTGATGCCAAGGTGCCGCCAGCAATTAAATCGATAACCCCTTGTGCCTATGTCGGTTGCGAGTTGATTGACAAGGACTGCAAACTGTCTGCAGGACTAGTGGAAATTGGCTATTCTGCTTTTCAAAACTGTGCATTGACTAGTCTCGTTCTACCCTCGTCGTTGGAAACTATCGGTATGGGAGCTTTCTTTGGAAATCACCTACGCGAGATAACGATTCCTGCTGCTGTGACAGATATTGGCGACTATGCGTTTGCTGACAATGATCTGTCTGCATTGGTTGTGGAGGCAGGCAATGGGGTTTACGATTCGCGTGACAACTGTAATGCCATTATCGAGACCGAGAGCAACGAACTTTTGGTGGGATGTGATAATACCGTGATTCCTGTAGCCGTGAGACTTATTAGACCGTGTGCCTTCTATGGCAGTACCCGTCTGTCGACCATTCAGTTGCCTGATTCGTTGGAATCGATTGGCGACTATGCCTTTATGAACTGCATATCTCTCGATGCCGCCGTAATCCCCAACACTACGAGGTTTATTGGTAAATCGGCTTTCTATGGCTGTAAGAAGCTCACCAAAGTGGAATTGCCCGCAAATGTTGCTGTGGGTGAAGGCGCTTTCCGTAATTGCGACGGTCTGACACTGCATGAAGCTTATGTCAAGGTGGCGTTTGATGACCCTAGTTTGGTAGACCCTTCTGTATTCGGTTTCAGTGAGGACCAAAAGGCCAATCATCTGATGGTGCCTGAAGAGGCTGAAAACCGCTTTATGGAGTCGGCATGGAGAAATTATTTCTTGTCAATAACAGGTTATTAGAGTCCGACATCTTTCGAGGAAACAAATAAATATTGAATTTTTAATGAGATTTCTAACCCAAAAAGTTTGAAATCTCATTATTTTATAGTAATTTTGTGGCCGCAACGCGTGTGTGCGTACTTAGGAATAAGTATTATTGCTAGGCCCGTGAGGGTCTCTTCTATGCTGACAATAAATCTAAAATCAATATTAATTCATTAATTTTCAATCATTTATGTGGTTATTTAATTCATCAATTGGTAGAAAGGTGGTGATGTCACTCACAGGCATCGCGCTGATTCTGTTTTTGACGTTCCACTGCTGCATGAATCTGGTTGCGCTGTTCTCGGGCGAGGCTTACAATGCTATTTGTGAGATGCTCGGCGCCAACTGGTATGCTGTTGTGGCTACGATGGGTCTGGCTGGTCTGGCTGTGGCTCACATCGTGTATGCTTTCATCCTGACGGCTCAGAATCGTAAGGCCCGTGGCGA
>Ga0310786_10008725_pt1 | contig 12968 bp, 7 predicted proteins | sample AusTroGonzalo_MG_FD_203881 | JGI IMG/M metagenome (GOLD analysis project Ga0310786, IMG submission 203881) | Bovine rumen microbial communities from tropical cattle in Woodstock, Queensland, Australia - Gonzalo_03 (v2) (version 2) | ecosystem: Host-associated > Mammals > Digestive system >... | reverse complement strand
CTGCGTTGGTTTCGGACTTGTTCGTAACCTTTGCTTTGAAACTGTTGATCCATTCCTGGAAAAGTCCCGGCTTTGCCTTGGATAGCTTTTCGGAATCCTCGTTGTTCATGTACAAGGCAAGCTTTTGTTTTGCAAGCGTTGTGCAAATGGAGAGTTTGCGATTCCCGACAGCGCTTGTAGCTTCATTGATATCCACGCAGACAATGATGACGTCGCGGTACAAGTCGGCGGCGCGTTCAACGGTCTTGACGTAGAACTTGTTCTGCAAATTTCCTTTCGTAAAGAACTTTGCCGATGCCGGATACTTCGCTAAAAGTTTCTGGATTTCACATTCGATTTCAAAACTGTGTACCGGACTAAACGTGACGATTCCGAGAGTCTGGCTTGGATTCTTGGCGGCATGCTGCACCGCTTTTTCGGCAATCGTGAGAATCTTGTCGTGAACGACTTTGACCGTTTGCGGCTTGTCCTTGGCGAGAGTCGAATTCGGGAACTGCGCCATTTCGCCGCCGTAAATCTTGCTGTTCGCAAAGTTGAAAAGGGCGGGGTCGGCGTACTGCGTCGTAAAGCCGATGGCCATTGTCGCAATGCCCTTGCGGAGCGCTGCCGAAAGAACGTTGTCCTTGAAGAATATGGACTGCGAAGAAACATCCATGTTGCAGGCGTCCATCGGGAGCATTTCTAGTGATGGCGAACACGGATTGCCGAACAGAATCGTCTTTTTGGAATTGATGATGCCCGGCATGGCTTCGGCAATCGTCGTGCAGTCGGCGTCCAAGAACAGCGTGACGTCGAACGCTCCGAGGTCCGTCTCGTACGACTTGGAAAGCGTGATGCTCTGGAGCAATGCTGGCTTCTTTTCGGCTAGTTCATGGATGCTGCGGAAGTTCGCGTTGCAGAACTGGTCCAAGAGCGTTTTGTACTGGTTGCCTTTTTGCTTGCGGCTCTTGGCAGAGCAGCCAAAAAGTTCGGGGCATGCGGCCGTGGCGGCTTGCATCTGGCAGTTGGTCCAGGCGCGGGCGAATGAAGTCGCGATTTCGTGACTGGCGTTCTTGGAATCCTTGACGAACTGGGCGAGGCAATTACAGGGCGAGTCGCTGATGTTGTCCATCTGTTCGCAAAGCTCAAGATAAATGTCTTGCTCTTTCCAGTGCTTTGCCCAACCGCTAATCTTTTCGACCCACAAGCTCACATCTAGCGTTTCGAGGGATTCGCTCAAGTTGAGGGACTTGCTGATGGACTCAAGATCCTGTTCTAGCTGCTTGATGCTTGTCTGCAAAACTTCTTGTTCGCTAGCAAACGGCAAGAACAAGTGCCATTGTTCAAGAATGTTGATCAGACGGTCAATCTGGTCGTTGTTCTTGTTTCTAGAACGGAAGGCGTAGTAGTGGCGGATTTTGTTCGCCAGATTTTTCCAGTCCGTCTTTTCGAATTTCCAGTCCTTGCCAAAGAGTCTTGTGGCAAGCACGGAGGAATCTTTGTACTTGCGGCGGTGCTCCTGAATCTCGATGAGTTCATCAATTTTTTCGACGAGCATTTCGTCGGAGGTGATGCTCTTGGGATCCTTGAAGACGCTGAGCATGAGACGCTTGGGTCTGCGGTAACGGTCCGAAAGGCCCTTGAGTGCAGAACTGAGGCTTTCGACAAATTCATCTCTTGCGACAAGGATGTCCGTGTCGATCGCTTCGTCGGTAAATACATCAGAACTTTTGCGGCGGTAGCTCGACCAGCGTTCGCCGGAATTGGGCAAGTCCGTCAAATCGTCCTGATAGGCGATCCATCCGTTGGAATGGAGGTCCCAGCCTTCGAATCCGGGCATGTCGCTATCGAGGTTCTTCTTGAAGGTGTTCGTCAATTCGAGAATGTCGGATAGCTTGAAGCCTTCCGGGTAAAGTTTGGACTTGCGGATGCTTTCGATGACGGGTTTGATTTTTTCAATTAAACCGTAAGCGCGTGTCAGGTCTTCGCCAATCGAGTTCTTGCGGTCGTTCGAGATGGCGGGTAACTTGACGCCTTGGAAGGCGTTGTAAATTTCGATGCCGTTCGCGTTAAAGAACAAGTTTGCGATTTGCTCGAGGCTCGAATGCATGGACTTGAACTTGTTGTAACGTAGGTACTCGACGTTCTGGAAAAGGTCGCTTGAGAATTTCGTCTTGACGTGCTTGAGTTTTGCGATTTCTTCGAGCAGTTCCGTGAGCTTGACTCCGCTCGGCTTGAGCGGGAGGTTGACGGCGTCGTAGTAGGCCACGAGCTTTTCGCGGCTTTCGTTCAGCTTGGGCAAAAGTTCGTCGCGATCAGGGCCTTGGAACGAACGGAATTCGGGCTTCCAGGCACTTTCGAAATTCTGCTTGGTGATGGCCCTGCGGCTAATGATGCAGACTTTCTTCTTTTGCTGGATGAGGTCTGCGACAATGTTTACGGCCGCCTTGGCCTTATCGGAACCGGGGAGCGTCTGGATGGCGTAAGCGGTATTGCTGTTGAGCGCATCGAGTGTCGCTTTGTTGGTCTGCGAATCGGTAACGTAAGGGAAGTAATGGTCGGTCGGGTTAAAGACTTGGTCGTACGGCGTTTCTTCAAAAAGCGAAGGCTGCGGCAAAAAGCCGTCGTTCCCGATGGTGGCCGTAAAGAATTCGTTGTTTGCAACTTTGGCAGTTTTCCAGCAATCGCAGGCGAGGTTCTTTTTTAGCAAAAGCCTGTTGGTGCTGTAGAACGTGATGCAGTAACCGTTGCGCGTGAACTTCCAGTCCGTCTTGGGCTCAATCTTCTTTTCGAGCGCGTCGAGGAACTTTTTGATGGCGAAGTTGCCGTTTTTGTAGAAGTCTGCGGCGACGGGGAAGCGGATGCTCCCGTCGAGTGTCGGAAGCGCAATATTTTCGATGGGCGAACGGGCCGAAATGGCGACGGTATCGTTGGCGGCGTCATACGTGAGCGGGATCAGGAGCGCCGGGGCCAAGGACTTTTCGCCCCACTTGATGAACCCCATGGCCATGTACAAGTCCTGGTTGCCAAATTCTTCGGTCTTGTATTGGAGAACCTTGCGGAACTTGGTCAGGTCGGACTTTTGGCGTTCTTCGTCGTATTTTGCCGAGAGGGGGAAAAAGCTGTCGAGGGGGTATGGCTTTGCGTCGTCTTGCCAAGATTCAAAAAACAGGTCGACGTTCCCCAAAAGCAATGGGGACTGGAATTGCTTTTTTTGCGAGAAGCAAAGCAGAAGGTCCCTATTTTCGAAGGCGGCTGCTTCCTCTCGAATTTTTTCTATTGTAGCGGACAGTGACGTTAATGCCATGCCACGAATATAAAATTTTTTTAACCAATGTGGCGCCTGTTATAGCCCATATTTATGGATATCGCATCAATGCAGGTCGGGGAGGGTGCTTGCGACGAGGGCAATCGCGTCTTGCAGCGAAAGGGGAGATTCGCTTTCTGTTAGGTGAGCCTTGTGGCAGACGCGTCCAAAAAGCGTTTCGGGGGTGATGCCTGCTTCTTTATCTTGTCTAAGGCTGTGGGCGAGCTCGCGCTTCGAGAGCTTTTTGTTGTTCTCGTCTACGATCAGGGGATGGTGCAGGTAAAACGGGCGCTCGGTGCGGCCAAGCGCTTCCATCAAGGCGATTTGCCTTGCCGTGGAATTGCGGATGTCTTCGCCGCGGACAATATGCGTGATATGCTCGTCGATGTCGTCGACGCAGACGGCAAACTGGTACGTCCATTGGTTGTCGCGGTCGCGGATCGGGAAATCCCCGCATTGGAGCTTCGGATTCTCGTGAAAGTCGCCGAGGCGTACGTCGTGCCAGTCGATAGTCCTGTTCGGAACGATGAACCGCAAGTTGTGCGGTGGTTCGGCCGGTTCAGTGACCTTACCCCGGTTGGTGCCTGTACTGAGCTGAGTCGAAGTAAGCCTGTCGAACCACTCTCGTCTCTCGTCTCTCGTCTCTCGTCTCAAAAAACATTTCCCCTGATAGATGATTTCCCCGGTTTCACTCCTTGGATTTTCTTCCTGGAGCTGTTTTCGGCTGCAAAAACAGGGGTAAACGAGCGATTTTGCCTGGAGTTTTTGGAGGGCGGTCTCGTAAATGGCGCCACGGGCGCTCTGGATGCTCTCGGAATCGTAATGGAACCCGAGCCAGGCGAGGTCTTCGCGGATGCCTGTAATGTAGGCCGGGCGGGCCCTGCTCTGGTCGTGGTCTTCGATCCTCAGGTGGATCTTGAGCCCCCATTTGAGGGCGGCGGCCCATACGTAAAGGGCCGAAAGCAGGTGACCTTCGTGGAGGTACCCCGTTGGGCTTGGCGCAAATCGAATAATGTTAGGCACGTCACAAATATAGTTCGGTAAAATGTTATTAAATTTACCTTTTTTCTAAAACGACTTAGGAAATATATATTTGGTCTGGGATTTGGGGGGGAAGCTTGAAAAAGGAGTACCTTAATGGGTGGAATGATGAAAATTCTCTCGAGAACGATTGTAGTTCTTGCTATGGCTCTTACGGTGAATTCTTTTGCCGATGATATCGTCGCGACCGCATCGAACGGTGCTGTGGTCATTTTGCACGATAATGGTCGTTGGGAATATTATCAGAACAACAGGAAAATCCGCGATGTCAGGGAAAGCGCAATCCCCGAAGATGCCAAGTTTAATGTGATGGTCGAGTACGAAAAGCCGGAACGTGTGAAAAAGAACGTTCGCCTGGCTATGGAAGCGGAATATGCGACCGAAGACGAAATTCGCGATGCCCAGAGAAATGTCCCGAAGGGTGGCTATATCTATTTCCAGGTCAAGACCTCTCAAATCAAGAAGGGCCTTCCGCGCAAGTTGACGTTCTTCTTGTACGATGGCGGCAAGACGCCGATTTTCACGAAAACTGTTTTCGATACCGATGCTGTTCCTAGCGAACAGAAAGGAATTTCGAACTTGCTCGTTGTTCCGGTTTACGGACATCCCAAGTCCGACGTGATGCTTGCCCGTGTGCAGGCCCGCGACGGTATGGAAACGCTTGATATCGATATTCCTGTCAGGTAGTTTGCTTTGCTAAAGTTTGCTGTAGTCGATATTGAAACGACCGGCGGTCACAATGAAGATAACCGAATTATGGAAATCGGGATTGTCTTGATGGATGGCTCCGAGGTGGTTGGATCGTACCATTCGCTAGTGGATCCGGGCCAGCCGATTACAGCATTTGTCCGTGAATTGACGGGCATTACCGATGAAATGGTCGAGGGGCAGCCGCAGTTTGGCGTGATTGCGGAACATGTGGCTGAACTTTTGCAAGACCGCATTTTTGTCGCGCACAATGTACAGTTTGACAGCAAGTTTGTGACGGCGGAACTGAAGCGCTGCTGCATCAAGTTTAATCCGCCGAGACTTTGTACGGTCAAGCTTTCGAGGCGCGTATTCCCGGGGCAGCCGAGCTACAGTTTGCATAAACTCACGGAATCTTTAGGACTTCCGGATTTTCATCACCATCGAGCGCTGGACGATACGATGGCCGCGGCTGAAATCTTGAAACTTGCCTTGGAAAAAGTGGGCGAGGCCGGCGTGATGAAGAACGTGGTGAACCTTTCTGCAGCGAAAAAGCAAGCCATCGGCGCTTAATACACCGCTCACGGCTCATTGCTCATTGCTCACAGCTTCAACATTCCCATTCTATACTTGAGCTTCAAAATGCGGGCGGCGGATTCTTCGATGTGCTGCTTGTATTTGGAGCTCTTGTTGCATAGATCCATCATGATGTCGAGCATGTCCTTTGCCTTGGATGTGTACGAGATCATCATGATGTCGTTGCCGGCGTCGATGACGGCCGTGATGAGGCGTCTAAAGTCCTTGTCCGGGTAGTTCTTGCGGGGCGGAATTTGCGTTTTGCCGCTTGCCCAGGCTCGGAGGGAGGTTCCCCAGAGGTCATCCGTGAGTACGACCATGTCCGGGGTGTTGCGACGTGCCATCTTGACGATGTTCTTGTCGAAGACGGCGGGGCGGCTTGAAATGCGCAAAAATCGAACGCTCGACATCATGGTCACGGGGATGTCTTTAGAGAGCGTTTTGAAGAACTTGATGTTTTCCTGGATTTTTTCGTTGGGGGAGGCGCTGACGGCGATTTGATGATCGCTGTTGGTCCAGGAGTCGTAACCGGGAAAGTGCTTGGATACGCAAACGACGCCGTTTGCGCGCATGCCTTTGACGAACGTTCTTACTTTATAAGCGTTTGCGGTGTCGCGTCCCCAGGAGCGGCGGCTTTCTTCCATGAACGAGTTCTTGTCGCTGTAATCCTTGGACGGGTCGAGGACGGGCGCCAGGTTCATGTTGATCTTGATTTCTTTTAGGGCTTGGCCGACTCTGTTGGCAAGCTTGTGAATCTTGACGGTGTCCATGTTGCGCATGTCACGGGCGCTCGGGAGATGTTCCCAACGTTCGGAATAAGAGGCCAAGCGGTTGACGATGCCGCCTTCTTGGTCGGTGGCGGTAAAAACCGGAATCATGAGTTTTGAATTGATTTTGTCGACTTTGCGCATAAAGTCGTCGGCTTCGCGGAGATGCTTTCCGGTAATGAGGAGTCCGCCGATTTCGTTTTCGATGACAAAGTCTGCGGATGTGAGGAACACCATGATTTTTTGCGCCGCTTTTTGGCGGAGCGTCATGGATTCCCACAGGGGCATAAGGGCGTTGGGCAAGTTGTACGGATTTTCGCCGGACTTTGCGACTGTCGCAGACGAGGACTGCGCGACGTTCGCAGACGAGGACAACGCTATTGCGGATGAAGACAGCGCGACGTTTACGATGGCGGAATCTTTGACAGTCTCGGACGAAGAACTGCTCACGGCAGGCGTCATTTGCAATTCGCTTGACGACGAGGGCATCAAGCACATCGAAACTTCAGAAGAACTCGATTCCGGCACGTACCGGTCGATTTGATCTTCTTGCGCAAAAATAGAGTGTGTTGCGATGCAGACTAGTGCAATCGAAATTCCTAGGCGCATAAAACGTTATTCTGCTTTAGGAGCCGCTTTCTTCACGAAACGGCGCGGCTTGAATTCACGCGGCGGGAACTCGAACTTGAGTTTTCCCTTGACGAGAGTCAAGTAGGCATCGAACAGGCGGTGCGTCTTGTTGCTGCGGAAACCCTTGATGAGCGAGGTCTTTTCGCCAGCGAGCAACTTCTTGATTTCGTCGAGCGGAAGTTCCTTGCCGAGGAGCACCTTCGGGAGCGTCATGCCGCTCGGTTCCTTTTTCACGTAGCTTTCGGAAACGTAACCTGTGAGCGTTTCGTAAACGTCAGAACCGTCCACCGGAGATTTTCCGATGACTTCGCCGAGTTCAATTTCTTCGGGCTTTTCGTCAAAGACAAATTCAATCTTATTTTCGTCGTTGATGATGAGGACGGCCGAGAATTCAGCGCCCTTCTTGCTGCGGAATCCGGTAAGCGGGCCAATCTTTCGCTTGGTCAAGAGTTCCACGATTTCGCTTTCGGACAAGTGCTTGCCGCCCACGATCTTGCGGATGACGATGCCGTCTTCGGTGGTGTAGCGGCTCACGGTTTCGAAAACCTTCTTGCCGTTGACCGGGCTAAAGCTAGCTTCGTCCGTCGTGCTTTCTTCCTTGAATCCCTTGATGTTCTTCACCATCGTCTTGGTCATTTCGACGATGCCGTTCATAAAGGCTTCGCGCGATTCCTTGCCCTTGCTGATGAGGTCCATCTTGTATTCCCATTCGCCGGTGAGTTCCGGACTCGTGAGGGCTTCGCAATTCATGGCCGAAAGGACCTTGATGAGGTCGAAAGCCTTTGCGGTCGGGATCATTTCCTTGCCGTCACGCACAACGTACTTGTCGCTCACGAGCTTTTCGATAATGGCGGCTCGTGTAGCCGGTGTTCCAAGACCGCGTTCCTTCATGGCGTCGCGCAGTTCGTCATCTTCGACGAGTTTACCGGCACTTTCCATCATCGAAAGGAGCGTACTTTCGGTGTAGTGTGCAGGCGGCTTGGTAAAGTCTTCCTTGGCGTCAATTTCGAGCGTCTTGGCGGTATTGCCGTTCAGCTTCGGAATGTTCGATTCTTCGTCGGATTCCTTGCCGTAAATCGCCTTGAATCCCGGATCCACGAGAATCTTGCCTTCGGTAATGAACGTTTCGTTCTCGACGGTTGTGATGCGGGTCGTGTTGAGGTACTGTGCCGGCGGGAAGAATACAGCGATAAAGCGCTGGCAAATCATCGTGTAGATTTTTTCTTCGGCTTCGGAGAGTCCCTTCGGCACAACACCCGTCGGGATAATGGCAAAGTGGTCCGAAATCTTCGAGTTGTCAAAGACCTTCGGCGTGCGTTTCACGTAATTCTTGTCGAGTGCCTCTTGTGCGAACTTGGCGAGCGGGCCTTCGATCTTGCCGAGGGTCGCCTTCACCGGGGCCACGTAGTCTTCGGGCAAGCAACGGCTGTCGGTACGCGGGTAGGTGGTTGCCTTGTAATGTTCGTAGAGCGACTGTGCAATGGAGAGCGTCGTCTTCGCGCTAAAGCCAAAGCGGTTGTTCGCTTCGCGCTGGAGCGTCGTGAGGTCGTAGAGCTGTCCGCACTTTTGCTGGCTCGGGGCGGTGGTCTCTTCGATGGAGCCGGTCTTGCCCTTGCACTTCGCGAGGACTTCGTTGACCTTCGCTTCGTCAAAAATCTGCTTGACGCGGTCCTTGCCGTTTTCTTTATCGACGGTGAACCACTTGCCCTGGTAACCGGCGCCTGCGTTGTCGAAATCGGCTTCGATGGTCCAGTACTTTTGCGGCTTAAAGCGGTTGCGTTCTTCTTCGCGCTTCACGATAATGGCAAGCGTCGGCGTCTGCACACGGCCGCACGGCGTAATCTGGAATCCGCCCATCGAACTGTTATAGGCGGTGAGGCCGCGGCTTCCGTTCATGCCGACGAGCCAGTCGGCTTCGCTACGGCAGAGGGCGGCGTTCCTCAAGTTCACCATGTCTTCTTCGGTACGGAGGTGTTCAAAGGCATCCTTGATGGCGGCCGGCGTCATGCTCTGCATCCAGAGTCTCTTGAACGTCTTGCCCTTGAAGTTACCCTTGAGAATGTAGTCCACGATGTAGTAGAAAATCAGTTCACCTTCGCGGCCCGCATCGCACGCGTTTATAATCGTCGTCACGTCCTTGCGCTTGATCAGCTTGCCGAGGGCGGAGAGGTGGGCCTTGGTGGTCGGGAGGGCGACAAGCGGGAATTTTTCCGGGAGCATCGGGAGCGTCTTCATGTCCCAAGCCTTGTATCGCTCGTCGATATCCTTCGGGTCGGCGATTCCGACGAGGTGACCGATCGCATGGCTGACGATGGTCGTGTCGCTTTCGTAATAGGCGGACTCTTTCTTGAACGTCTTTGCGCCTAGAACCTTGACGAGGTCTGCTGCCACACTCGGCTTTTCCGCGATGATCAGGGTCTTGCCCTCGGTCGCCGCTTTTGTGGCCTTTGTGGCGGTCTTCTTTGTCGTAGTCTTGGTTGTCGATTTTGTCGTTGCCATTTTTATTTCCACTTGAATCGTCCGAACAGCCCGAACAAGACGGCCAGTACGGTAAAGGGGGCATGGATGAATTCAACCGGGATGCACCACTTGAGGAGGTGTTCCTGCTTGAATATCTTGAGCCCGCGAATAATGAGAACCATGTCGCCGATGCACTTGCAAGTTATGGCAATCAATGTGGCGACGAATATCTTAAAGCTAAAGATCGAAAGTGCCGCAGTCACGCAGAGCATGACGAGGAACAGGAATACCATCGAAAGCACAAAGACGATTTTTGGAGTGTAGTAGATCGTCTTCGAAGCCCAGCGCTTGCGTTGTTCCCAGAGGGCCTTGAGCGTTTCCTTGCCGCTCGTGGTCACGAACGTGGTCGGCGTGATGCAGTAACGCATGGCCCAGGGGCGGTCGGCTGCAAGCTTTTGCATCAAAAGGTCGTCGTCACCGCTCTGGATCTTGATGACGCCCGAGAAACCGTTCACGCTCTTGAAGAAGCTTTTGCGGTAGGCGAGGTTGTTACCTGTGCTGGTGAGCGGAAGGTGCATGGCAAGGCCTGCGGTGCCCGCAATGCGGTAAATCAACGTTTCGACCGCCTGCATGCAGATGATGAACGGCGATTTGCTGTCGGTCGGGATGTAGGAGTGCCCGGCGACAAGTTCGATACCCGGCTCGAATTCCTTGACGATACCCTTGATCCAAGATGGCTGCACGATGCAGTCGGCGTCCGTGAGGCAGAGGATTTCGCCGTTGCAGGCGTCGATGAGCTTGGAAAGGGCCTGCTTCTTGGGGCTCACGCCTTCGGGAATGGAATCGATCGTGAGTACATGGAGCCTGTCGAACTTGGCTTCGTATTCGGCGAGAATCTTGGGTGTCTCGTCCGTGGAGCGGTCGTCGGCGATCCAGATTTCCCATTCGCCCTCGTAATCCTGGGCAAGCACGGAATCCAGCGTTTCGCGGATCCCTTCGGCTTCGTTCCTTGCCGCAATCAAGATGCTTACCTTCGGGAGCGGTTCCGTGTCGGCAATCCCTTCGCGCACTCGTCCGAGTGCACGGTAGAACCGGACTTCTAACCCGAGATAGAAGAGGGCGAAGAGCGCAAGCAGCCCGATGATTACGTATGTCAAAATCGTTAGGAACATTTTTCTTGGGCAAAATGTAATAACGTTTTTTTGAATGTCAAAATTGCCGAAACCGAATCTCGGGGAATTTGGGGATATATATGATTATGGTAAGAAGTCGCCTATTAAATAGGTAAAGTAGTGTCCAGATGGGCAAAAAATGAATTTTTTTAGAAAATTTCACGGTGATACCTTTCATAGTCTCATAATAGTGTATATATTTCTTAACAAGAAAATATCAATTAAATAATTTACCAAGGGGAAATTATGAAAAAGCTTCAATGGATGCTTGCTGCAGGCCTCATATGCGGTTCAATCATGTTTACGGGCTGCTCTGACAGCTCGTCTACTCCTTCCGTTCCAGACGAATCCGTCGTCAGCCAAAAGCTTGTCGGCAAGTGGATGCTTTCTGAAAGGAACGGCGAAAAAGTGCTTACCAATCAAAAGATGGTCATTACAGTGGAATCCCAAACCAGGGGCTATGTCAGTGCATCGTTTGATGGTTCGTTTGTAACGCCTTTGAAGAAGGACAAGGACGATGACGATTACTCCTATTCCTTGAACCTGTGGAAAGCGCTTGCGAAGCATGGTGTCACCATTACAGGAAATACCCTGATTGTTACCGAATATGGTAGCGAGACGGACGTCGTGCAAAAATACACGATTTCCTCCATTACAGATGATGAAATGGTGGCGACGATGCATCTTACGTTTGTCGGTGATGACGAAAGTAATAAGGCCAGGGAAAATCGTCCTGATCCGGTAGTCCGCTTCGTTAAGGTCAAAGACGACTTTAGCAAGGATATCGTTGCCCTGTGGGAGGGCAAATCGACAAGTGAAAAAGATGAATACGATGATGGTAAGCTCCACCGCTGGAAATTCAGTGACGATGAAGATTACCTCTATTTTGAAAAAGATGGGGATAGCTGGGTTGTTGGTAACGACTACTACAATGAATACTTCGTTGATGGTAACCTCCTTTGCTTCCGTTGGTTCGATCTTGATTCCGAAAAACGTGAATGGTGGGAAATCGAATCCATTAAGGATGGCGTGATGAAGTGGACCGCCCTCCGTAAGGACGAGGATGGTAAGGAATACACGGCTTCCTTTGAACTGAAGCAGCCTAAGATGCCGGCCCAGAAAGATGTTGAAAAGTATATGATTGGCAAGTGGGTTCCGGTCGATGCGGATGGTTATGAATATTTGACCGACTATAAGACAGTTACCACTTTTGAATCCACTAAAAAGGGTTATCGCAGTGCATCCATCTTTAATAGTGACGATGTTCCGGATTTGTGGAGTGAACGCGATCCGTTGAATATCAAGGTTAAGGACAATAAGATCTCGTTTAGCGAAAAAAATAGTGAATATGGATACACGGTTCAGATTGATTATTCAATCGTCTCGATTTCCGATAAAGAAATGACGGCGTTCTATACGGAGTCTTATACGGATGATGACGATGGCGATGTGTTCTTCGTTTATGAAGAATACGTTCGAATGGTTAAGGTTACCGACATGTCCAAGGATGTTATTGGCCTTTGGGAAGGGAAAATTACCAGCGATAAGTCGGAATATGACGATGGCCAAGATCACCGTTGGGAATATAAGGATGATGGAACCTATGTTTACTACTCCAAGGTGGATGGTGAATGGGAGCCCGTTTCCAACAAGCTCAATGAGTATTTTGTCGACGGTAACCTCCTTTGCACCCGTTGGGTAGACGAAGACGGAAATGAATACCGTGAATGGTGGGATATTTCCAGTATCAAGGATGGCGTCATGAAGTGGACCGCTTATCGCATGGATGATAATTACGATTACTATACGGCGTCTTTCAAGATGGAAAAGGTGACTAGTAAGTAACTAACCGCTGTTTGCTAACCAGTAACCTTGACCCCTTTTTTCCATTTTACTACATTTGTGCCACTTTGAGAATAGATATCGCACAAAAACTTACTGAATCCGAAGATCAACGAGTGGTCTGGTCCCATGCCGATGCCCCCGAAATCTTCGACGAACTGCACCTCAAGGGCGATCTGGTAGCCGAGGTGCTGGTTAGCCCCGAAGGCAGCGGCAAGTGCCTTGTGACCGGTACTCTCTCTGGAGTGCAAACACTCACCTGTGTCCGCAGCCTGGACCTTTTTGACCGTCCGTTCAAGACCGAGATTGTTGTCGAGGTAGAACGCGGTGCATGCGCCCAGCAGGAACTCCATGACGACGACGATGACGTTTTCGCCTATACGATTCCGCAGACACAGAACTTCGTAGATGTTTCCGAGTGCGTCCGACAGCTGGTGACCCTACAGGAACCCATTGCGCCCGTGAAAAATCCTGACGAAGATTTTATCTTTGTAACAAACAATCAAG
>Ga0310786_10008724_pt1 | contig 12969 bp, 20 predicted proteins | sample AusTroGonzalo_MG_FD_203881 | JGI IMG/M metagenome (GOLD analysis project Ga0310786, IMG submission 203881) | Bovine rumen microbial communities from tropical cattle in Woodstock, Queensland, Australia - Gonzalo_03 (v2) (version 2) | ecosystem: Host-associated > Mammals > Digestive system >... | reverse complement strand
TTTTTCGACTCTGTCGCCGTATTCGGATCTCATTTGTGTCTATAGAATTTGATCTGCGATATGAAAACAATTTGCAGGCGGCGACTGCGACACTGTGACAACTGCTATAATGCATGACTGTGTCATCCTCCATCATCCCTTATACCGGAATAAATCAGTGAAAGGACAACGGTAATGAAAAGAAAATGGGAACTGGAAAACAACGGATAAAGAGCAACTCTGAAAATGTCAGAAAAGATATATGTACAAAGATGAAACTGTTTATTATGAAAAGGATTGCTTATGCGTTTATCCTCCTTGCTTTTATCGTCTGCGGCGCTCAGGCTTATATTGTAACCTTTGATATGCCGACCGAGATAAATCTGGGAGATTCGCTGGTTTTAGAGGGTACAAGTAATATCCCTCCAGGAAATTCACTGGAGATTGTGCTCTATACACAGGATATGCAGAAGAATAAGATAGGCATATACCCCTTCACGATTCAGACCGACGGCGTCTGGAGAGTTGATATTCCGACTTCCAAACTTGATGCCGGCAAATACAGACTCGAAGTCAACGATGTAAATAATATCGGTCTCGGTTCGAGTTCAACGAGTTTCAAGCTGTTTAACATTGTCGACCGCAAAAATGAGATTACGGTTACATCTCCCTTAATTCAGGAATATAACGGCGCTCTCAATGTCGCGGGAAAAAGCACTACACGCGGAAGTTCGGGTATTCAGATTCGCGTAGATGACGAGTACGGCAGCACGGTTTCACCGGAGGAGTGGATTGCCACCGATAAAGAGGGATTATTCGATAAGGATGTGCCGATTACCAAACCCGGCATTTACTATGTCGCTTTCCTCGATCAGAAAGGACTTATCAGATATCAGGAGTTCGAATCAAGGGTAAAAGCGGCTCCGGCAGCGGCGGCAACGACAGCGCCGACGGTAAAACCGACAACGGCGAAGCCGAAGACAATAAATTCCCAGACGTTTTCGTCCGCGGGCAATCCGGCAACCTTTGAGATAAAGACAATTCCCGGAATGCTCAAGGTTTCGACTTCAAACAACTGCGACTGGATCATCGAATATGTGGACGATTCCGGCAATTTCGGCAGGGTTAACGACCGCACCGGCGACGGCGAAGAATCCTTCTCGATACCCGTTACCGGCGGTATCGTCTATGTGAAGGTCTATCCCGCGGATGCAAAAGACAGCGGATATGCCACAATCTTCGTGGACGGAGCTTCGATGGTCACGGTTAACGAGAATGCGGGCAAACTCGTAGACAGCGCAAAGCCTGCGGAGACTCAGTCCGGCAGCATGATGCCGGTTGCGATGCTTTCCGCGTTTGTTGCACTCGGCATTGCAATGATTATCCGCCGCAGATAAGCAAAACGGAAATATCAACAGAATATCAAGACGAATAAAAAAACGAATAACAAAACGAAATATAGTAACAGAATATCGGAAGAGAATCTCAAAACAGAATCTCTCAAGATAATATCATCATATTTTTAAGCTAATACGACAACATTATAAGCGCATGTAATGCACGAAAAGTCGTGAGCATTCTTCGTGAACATTCGTGAGCCGAGGTAGTCTAGTCCGGGAAGGCGGTGGCCTTGAAAGCCACTGGTGTTTCACCTCAAGAGTTCAAATCTCTTTCTCGGCGCTTAGCGTTGGATGTTCCAAAGCTCAAACCATTTTTAGTATATAAAGGTGTTCCTTTTAAAAAAAACGATCACCATGTATAACAAAAATTACACAGACGATGTCTTTTACACGTCTTCCAGACATTACAACTATCAAAAAAGTGTAAAAGACAGTGAGATAATCACGGATACGGACAAGTCCTTAATCCTTGATTACATCACGGAAAGGCGGGTATCGCGGAACCTGTCGTTAGTCAGATGCAATAAGATAAGCGGCGTATTAATTCAGTTCAGACGCTTCATGAACGTTGAATACCTCAGATGCAACATGTCTGATATTTACAACGGCATCATGCAGCTGAAGGACAGCACGGCAACAACACACACAGGTCAGCCAATGTCGGATATCACCAAGGCGGACTACATAACCATCTTAAAGCCGTTTTTGATATGGATAGCCGACAACTATAATGACTCGCTTCCCAAGCAGAAAATAAGTGCCCTCAGACGCCCTCACGCCGAGTGCAGACCGACAATGCCTGACGAACTCCTGACCGTAGACGAAATTGAGAAGATGCTGTCTGTCTGTCAGTGCAGCAGGAACCGCGCCCTGATAGCACTCATCTATGAATCCGGCGCAAGAATCGGAGAGATAGGACGCCTGAACTGGAAAGACCTCATCTTTGATGAAGACGGTCTGAAGGTCTACATCGATGACCGCAAGACCAATAAACAACGGTATGTCAGAATAACCGCTTACACCGCATATATTGCCGCATGGAAGGCGGACACAACACGCAAAGCACCTAATGACCCCGTATTCATTGACCTTATGAGAAAAGACCGTATCAAATATGATACTATTGTCAGGATGCTTCAGCGGTGTGCAGAACGTGCCGGTATCAAAAAGCGTGTCAACCCGCACATATTCAGACATACCCGAATAACGCACATGATAAACGCAAACTATCAGGAATCGGTTGTCAAAAAAGCCATGTGGAACAATCTCAATACTAAGATGTTCTCGGTCTATGTCTCGTTATCCGAACAGGACATAGACAATGAGTTCCTGAGCAAGTCCGGCGTAGTCTCAAAGCGTAAAGGGCAAAAAATTGCAATGCCTACTCCCTGCGGAAACTGCCATTACGCAAATCCGCCGAGTGCAAAATATTGCGCTCACTGCGGAGCGCCGCTCACCGAGGACGCAGAAAAAGAGATTAACTCCGTAATCGATGACGCTATCAATTACATCAATCAGAACCCTGATTTCAGGGAATTTTACAAGGACTATCAAAACTTCCTGAACGCAAAAAAAGAGTATGAAAGGATTACTACCTAATTCTTTTTAGCCTTTTCAGCTTTTCTGATTGCGGCTCTTACTCCCTTCGGTTTACGTTTTTTCGCGGCTTCTTCCGCGGCTCTCTTCTTCTCCATCGCTTTCAATTCTGCCTTTGTGAAGTATTCAGGAATAACCTCTGTCATTTATGATCGTCTCCTTCTTGTATTTTTCCAAGTAATGCGTTTATATCTCAATTGAGGATAAATCTTTGCAAACTCGCGTATTGTTTCATGTGATTCGTGAAAACTGACTTTTTTACACATAGCCTCAAAACCTAACCGCTGACCGTTAGGAGTAAAATACAGTCTCTCGAACATTTTTTGATATTTCGGATGAATGCGGCTGATTAACCGTTTATAATTCGCCTGCATCTCATACAGGTCTCCGTTAAAACGGTCAAATCCTGTGATACTGTAAATATGCTTAGAACCTACCGCACGTATTTCATGAATGTGATGATATGCTGCAGTACACAGGTCAGCCAATGAAAACGAACCATCTGAGGGGTGGTTATGCGTAGTTATGTAAGGTCTATCCTTTTGAAATTGAGACATATCATTCTTTGAAAATACAACGGAATGTTCATTTCCTTTTTTAGAAAACGTCAAATTTCCGTATCTGTCAAACATATAGATGGTTTCATACCCGTTATTATGGATTGAACTTTCATAACGGCGAAGAATTGACAGAAATCCTCTTGATATCGGTGTGGTCTTTTTTCGTTCATCGAGATGATAGTCACCGTCTACATTTGATTTATTTTTCAGGGACGCATCTATCATGCCGTGTAAACGCCGTTCTTCTTCAGTATCACTGCGATTACTGCGGTATTCGTAATAGGTTCTGCCGGTGCGGCTCGTGCGCTTTCCTACAGGCTTAGCCAATCTCCGCCTATCCGCTTCTTTATCTCGCGTGTTATAGACTTGCTTAGGCTCTTTCTTAACTGCCATAATGACTCCAAAAATAGAAAAAAATCAGATTTAATCTGATTTCGCCGGAGGTGCGCTCACCCGCTCGGCAAGGAGTGCCTGAATAGCTGCGTATCTGTCCTCGGCATTTCCGCCGCGTGAACCTACATAATCCATGGCAGTATCTGCCTTGAGGATGTTACCGAGCAACACACACAGGTCTTCCTCGCGGTTCCTGCGTGCATCATACTCGGCAATACGTTCAAGCTTCTTCTCCTCGTATTCTCTCTTGCGTTCGTCTGCTTCTCTGCGCCTTGCATCCTCATCTCTGCGTGATTGCAGATATGCAAGGATAAACGGCGCTAATGTGACAATCACGAGGATTGCACATGTCGTAATCGTATACATAAATTCAGTGTCCAATTTTAACACCGTAAAAGACTTCACACATAAAAAATAAGTAATTATGTATAACAATTATTAAATGTTATACAAAATACTTTAACAAATTGCCGCAAACTTATTTTTATGACAGCAAAACAGAGCAAACGTTATGTCATTTGCGAGGAATGCGGACGGGTCTATCAATCGTCTGCAAAAAGCCCGCAATGCACTAATTCTCTGTGCAGATCTACCCATGTGAGAGATGCTACAGAAGAGGAAATTCAGACCTACGAAAAAAACAACGTACTGCAAGCGGATTCTGCAATTGATATGCAGGAATCTGCAAACGGCAGTGAAAACATGACCGACTCTCAGGACGACGAATTAACCGGCGTACTGCAAGCGGATTCTGCAATTGATATGCAAGAATCTGCAAACGACCCTGAAGACGATATCGACTTCTCGGAAGATGAGGAATTAAACGCTGTACTGCAAGGCGTTTCATCCCCTGACATGCAAAAAACGCAGGAAAGACCGCTTTTAAGAATCCCTCAGATAAACCCGTTTATCATAATCATTTTTGTAGGTATTCTGGGAGTTATCGGGGGTATGATCTGGTTTCTCAGACGCCGTCCGCAGCGGATGGTTCCTGCTCAGAACGAGGATGAAAATATGAGCTACAATACTGAAGCACTTAACCCGCGTATTGAATCAGCTCTCAGGAGACTGGCGTAAATGCTTTGCGGGTTCTACGTCTTCGACACGTATGTGAATTACACTACGAATACAGGACATGTTTTCATCCTGTGCACATTGATGATAATTTCAATCTGGACTATGAACCTGATTTCAGGAAGGAAGTAAAATGTTTGAAAATATAGCAGGTATGAGCGATGCCGTGAAATACCTTTCACGACTCTGCACTATCGCCGATGCCGTCTACACGGACAGCGGCATAAGAGACAAATTTGAAAAATCAGGGAAAATTGCAGGTAAGTTCACGATAGAAGGATACTCTATCAAATTTGAGATTGACCGAGCAATGAAAGAGATTCCCGCAGAGGTGAGCGAAGAATGAGCGAAGACACAACGGACATCACGGATGAGTTCATAGACTTTGACCAGATGCAGCCGCCGGAAGAGGCAGCGCCCGAGGACGATATATCGGCAGACCTCGACGAGCTTAACCCGTATGTCGAGATTATAGACATGCTCATTCAGTCCTCCGGCGACATGCTGAAGTCAGAAGGTTACCCCGAACCTAACTTAAAAATCTGGGAGGCATGGGGAAAGGACAACCTGTCAAGAGCCTTCAATGCGTATCTGCCGAAGGCTGACGGAAACATATCTCCTATGGCGTGCGGACTCATCGGAACCGCCGCACTCGTTCTGTGCTTTATGCCGGTCATCCTGAAGTATATCGAGAACGGCAAGCCGCCGGAACAGCAGCTGCCGCCCGCGGCACAGGCACCGCCCGCGGAAAAGCCGCCGGAAAAGACCGCCGAAGAACTGACACAGGAACTCAAAAGCCGCATAGCCGCACTCGATAACGCCGCCGCAATATGAGATACAATCTGAACCTGAACGAATCAGTGCATAGAATGATAGCCGCGCCCACAAGGAGCGGCAAATCATACTTCATCGGTGCCTGCGTCGAGGAGATGTACAGGCAAAAACACCCGTTCATTATCCTTGATACAAAGTGCAGGAATCATCTCGGACTCGCAGCGCTCCGCAGTGTTAAGCTCATCCAGATAAACTCCGATTACGCTTACAACTGGGATAAAATCAACAAATACCCTTACGTCCTGTGCGTTCCGACTCTCAAAACCCGAACGGAAGACCTGATAAACATTTACCGCGGACTCCTCGACACGCTCTTCATGGCAGACGGTGAAAGAATCATCCTGCTTGAAGAATGCCACAACTACAACAAAAGCTCAAACTCACCTGACCCGCTGTTAGAGCTGATAGCCCGCGAAGGCGCAGGCAGAAAGAAGCTCGTCTGGTTCATCACTCAGCGCCTTCAGAACTTCCCTAAGCTGCTGTGGGCGCAGTGCGGCTATACCTATATATTCCGGCACAACATACCGCAGGACATCAAATATCTTGAGGCGGGAATCCCGAATTTCACGGAGATAAATCAGAAACTACAGCCGCACGATGTGTATGTATGGAACCACGGAGCAACGCAGGCGGCGCCGGAGAGCTGCATCATCAAAGCAAAGGACGTCATAAGGAAAACAAAGCATCTGGGGTAATCATGAACTGGAAAGGATATACAACAATATCGGTATCAAACGTCACATTTCACAGGCTCGTAAAAATCAAAGCGCACATGACAAAGGCGGAGCCTGACAAGTATCCCACTACCGATATGATATCCAATAATGCCGCGGTTACATGGCTTATCGATAACGTTATACGCTGAATATATGCGAATTTTCGCGTATGCTCTTTTTTAACAACTTCTTTCTAATTAATTTGCATCTGTCCTGATAAATGGGGGCAGATAGGACAAAGAAAATGACAGATTTTGTAAACACAGCAATCAAGGCAGCAAAAGACCCGATTGTATCTATCGGACTTCCTCTTGTTGTCGGTACAGTTATTGTAGCACTCGCAACCGCATTTTTTGCGAACCGTAAATAAACAGCGAGGGCTATAAAATGGCAAGAATAAAGAAAAACACACTTTCGGAGAAAATCTCTCTTACAGTGCCTGCAATCCAGCTTCCGAGAAGCTCTATCCATGACAAATACATTCTGGATATTGACCTCACGATTGCAAACGCAACCGCCGCCGCAGTCACACCGACCGCCGAGCAGGTTCTGACCGCAATTGAATCAATCACGCTCACCTCGGACAGCACCCGCGTGCACTATGCCGTATCCGGTCTTGACGTTGCACGCAGGAACGCCATCAGAACGGGCGCCGCAAGCGTAGAGAAGGCAATCAGCAAGACCTTCGCACAGATAGCGGCATCCGGCACAGGCACCTGTAACGTCAAGCTGGTTCTTGACGAGGGAGACATCCTCGCAGTCGCACACGACAGCTTAGAACTTAAGGTCTCATTCAACACGACCATTGATACAAATGTCACGCTCTCAGCCGCAACCGTCACAACGACAATTACAGAGATTATTCCCACCGCAGCAGAGCTTACATCATGGTATGGAAAAGACTTTGAGTATGTCGCAGAACCTAAAGTCTACTCGCAGGTAGTCAGCATCCCCGCAAACACCGAGCTTACGGGCGTATTTGACATTCCGACAGGCACACTCCTGAACGCCGCCATGCTTCACTTTACCACAGATCCGCAGGTCGTAGGTATCCTTCAGACCGTGCCGGACAGAGTAGAACTCATGAGAGAGGATTACGACGTCCTGAGATTTGACAACGAGCTGAAGTATAAGGCATCTCAGCCGTCAGGCGTAGTTATGCTGGAGTATGGCTCCGAGTGGTATGATAACAACATGGGCGTGCCCGCATGGACTTACAACAAGGGAGACCGTCAGATAAGCGTAAAGACAAGCAACGCTACGACTCTCAGATACACGTCCTTCGAGCGCATCGTCAATATTGATGCATACAACAAGACAGGGATAGCGAACATCGGTTCGACTGCTAACTAAGCAGTTAACCTTCATTTTTAGGAGGCATTAAAAATGTCCCTTTTAAGCGGTATCGTCGGTGCAGTCACCGGCGCAGTTTCAGGAGCTGCCAAAGCCGTAAGCAGTGCGGTAACCAGCATCTCCAGTACGGCATCAAATGCCGTAAAAAGCGGTATCAGTCTTGCAGGACGTGCGATCAATACCACATCAAAAGCGGTATCTGACGCCGTCCGCAGCGGAACGGGTTTTGCAGGCAGTGCGGTAAATAATATTTCAAAGACTGCTACTAAACTTGCATCTTCCGCCGCGGAAATTGCGAAAGCACATCCTGCCGCGACAGCCGCCGCATTAATCGCCGGAACGGGAGCGGCAGCGGTAAGCACACTTTCAAAGACAGCCGCTTCTACTGCAACGCCGGTATCAATCCCCGATATGAGCATATCAGCTTATTACAATAAGCTGACCGCCGCAGGCGACCCTTCCGCCTCATCGGCTGCCCTCTTCATGGCAGAAGGCAGAGAGGGAACCGCCGAAGTAGTAAACCGCGAAGTTATTGCAAACACACTGGGCGTAAGCAACGCCGGTTCAACGCTCTACAAGACCACCTACCATGACGGCAGTTACGAGATAAGAGATAGCAAAGGTCAGATAGTAAGTTCTGGTAGCCCTGGCGCGGTATATGCGCAGACGCCTGAAGAAAAGCAAAAAAGCGTCAATGCATACCAAGCCAAGAACATTGCCAAGATGCAGGAGAGAGCGAACGCCGGAGACGTCGCCGCGTCAGCATGGCTGAAGACCTACGCTGACCCTAACAACTCGGCAATGTATACCTACAGCGCCGGTAAGGTCTGGGCAGGACAGACGCCGAGCACTACAACCGTGCTATACAGTCAGAACGGAGGACAAAGCACACGCCCGCAGACAAGCCCGCAGCAGAATAATGATATTCTTGCTACAATCTCTACAGCCTTTGACGGCTTCTACCGGACAAAAGAGAGCATGTATTCAAAGGCAGGCGCACAGCTTGACAGGGGCGATATCACAGCCGCCGCCATCACAGCCGCGCCCACTGTAGCCCTTGACGTATTAGCTCCGCTCGGAGTCATGCAGGTAGGCAATAAGGTAATGTCGGGAAGGCTTGACGAGATAAGCACCGATGAACTCTTTGACGCCGCTCTTGATATCGGCTTAATCGGTCTCGGACTGGTCACGGGCGGCGCCGGATATGTCGCCGGAAAATCCCTGAAAGCAGGAGTAAAAGCAATGACGAAAACAACGGCAAAAAGCACCGTCGCAGGTGCAGGTATGCTGTATGTAGATAGGAAGGTGATGTAATGGGAGCATTGTCATTTGCAGGTGATGTATTCAATAAGGCAGCCTCTGGAATAACTACAGCAGTGTCTAAGTTCTTCGGAGGTTCAGCACCCGTAGCAGAAAAGACAGTCATGAAAACATCTTATGATGATGCGATAGGAGCAGTGACCAAAAAAATAGAGAATAGAGGCTATGCAACTGCACAGGAAACAAAAACACTCCAAACACTACAGGAAGGTAAAAAACTTGAAATTGAGTCCAAAATTGCCGCGACCAAAGCGCAAAACTCGGTAACGGGAATCAGCAAATCAAAAGCCTTAGCCGCCGGAGGACTCACAGCCGCAGGCGCCGCAATGGCAACCGCGGCACTTGTGCAGAGCACTTCAAGCACGCAGAACCCTTCGGGCAGTGACGCAATGCACACCGACCCAAGCGGAGGAGACAGTCAGACTCTGCCAAACCCGTATGACCCGTCTGAATACTACGCATACGGATATCAGCAGGGCGTCACCGACGCAGACAACGAATGGTCAAACTGGTTTAACTCACTCTTTGGAGGCGCCGAGGAACAGGCACAGCAGATATTTGAACCATTTGAGGAAATCCCGTTAGTCGGTGATGCAGTTGAGGAAGTCAGGAGCAAAGGTCTTGCACTGCCTGCGCTCATCGGCGTGATAATCGTGCTTGCCGTCGGCGGTCATCTCATCAGAAAAAAAATAGGAGGTAGCGGACATGGGAAAATTCGACGCCATCACAAACGCCGTTAACACATTCGGAAAGCAGCTTTCTGATATCGGACAGTATATCAAAAACACAGCCAAAAGCATGAGCCAGACGCCGACAACCCAAACCGCCGCACACAACTTCGCGAAGTGGGGTGCGCCGCTTGCCGGTATAGGCATAGGCACGGCAGGCTTAGGTATAGGCGCATCAGCCGGACTCAGCGCACTCAGCGCAGGTGTAGATAACACAATAGCGCCGAAGGTAGAGAACGTCAGCAAGATAGGCGGGCTTCTCATCCTCGTCGCTATAGTGTTCATCGTTGCGAAATACATTCTGCCGGAGTTAAAAGGGGTGTTAAAATGATTGACAATCTTGAAATCATTCTAACCCTCTTATTCGGATTTGCGGCAATGTTAGCGGTAGAGTTCGACACACAGAGCAAGATAAACAGAATACAGATGCAGTTCATCATGTGCGAAAAACACAGGGAACGCATTCTGCAACACAACGAGGAATTCTAAAAATGACAGAATGCACAGAATGCGAAAAAATCTTAGAAGACGCAGAATCAGGCAAAATTAACATAAAATGTCTGATAATGAGAAACAGAAAATATATTCTCGGAATCGTCATAGGAGCAGTCATAGTCTACATCTGCATGAGGTACAAAAAATGAATGATATTCTCTTTTGTAAGGAAATGCAGAGTATAAAAGACCTGTTGGCACAGATAGCGGGCGCAAGCGGTAAGACAACCAATTATTACGGCTTAGGCATTGACAGCGGCAACGACCTGATAGTGCAGTATCCTGAAAGCTCAAGCGAGCTGACCTTAGCGGCATCGGGAACCTATGAAAAATCAGTGAAGATTAACCGTAAGCTGAAATTCATCACGGTATCGGTGCCTGCGAACTGCACAGTGCAGATATTTAACGACAACGCCTGTATCATGTGGTTTACCGACGAGGCAGGAACGCAGGAACTGCCCACAGGCTACACCATCAACGAGCTTAAAATCATCGTGAAGAATCTCAGCACTACCGACCCGTGCCGCTGGTCTGTCCGCATGATATTCAGGTGATAGCATGAGATTATATCTCATCGCCGGTGAGACGCACGCCGGAAAGACATCCTGCGTAAACAGCCTGAAAGAGCATTTCTTAAAGGAAGACCTGAAGGTCTGCACGTTTCAGAGGCGCAAAGGCTATTTTGATTTACCGCGCTACTGGGGTAATCACTTCGTATTACCCCCGAAGGCGTTTGAGAACCTGACGGAGTTCACACAGTGGATACCTGCGGGCTACGATGTCGGCATCTTTGAACTGTTCAGCTATTCGGACTCATGGGATCCATATCTCGAACAGTTTAAATCACTATTTCCCGACAATCGGATAAATGAGATAATTCCGCCCGATACGCAACACACTGCGGAACACTGTAGAATCAACCTGAAGATGGAATATCAGCAGGACGAGCCGCCGCAAGACAGAGATACGACAAAGATATACTCAAAGCTTGAAACGCCTGTAGAGGACTGCTGCACATTCACGACAGACAGAGAGATTCACAGAGCGGATTTACTTCAGTATATCGACATAGACGGTGAATACGTTCCGCCGAGATATGATTGTAACGTCTTGGTGACGGGCTTTTTGCCGTCTGAATACTATTTCATGTTTCCGAATCTGGAACATGCAATGGAATATGAGTTCTGCAAAAATGTAAGTGATTACGATTTAGGCATAATAGGCAAAACCGACAGACTCAGGAACGCATCTGCCGCACTCTCGGAGAATGATAAAATATTCTCGATGTATCCGCCCGCCTATTACGACCTGACAGTGAATCACGATTCCGCAAATCAATCAACAGATAGCTTTGTGTGTGAATCTGATTGCGGAGACTGTTCAGCAAATCCCAAGAATCAACCAGTTGAACCGTCGGTATGTGAATATGAAGGTCTTAACTATAACATGGATTTGACCCGTTCGGCATATCCCGACATCTATTATGATATTTTTGCAGACGCACCGTCCATATTCAGGACATCAAACAGACTGATAATAAACAGCGTTCCGCCGTCAAAATGGGTAAATGAATTGAGGTGGTTTTAATGGGCGACTCTGCGGTTTTACTACAGTCTTTAGGTCTGTATGATTATGAGGAGGGAAAAGAGCCGTTTAAAGCGCCCTGTCTCATAACATCGGTAATATACAGGTCATACGACCGCGATGTTGCAGGATACAGGAAAGGACAGCCCGTTTATTTTGAACCGTATGCATGGTGGCGGAATACGGTACATGTAATCTATGAGTATCTGCCGTTCTCTGTAAGTGTGGTCTCAGGCGATACTTCCGCACGTATTATACAACGACCTTGGACGGAACAACCGGTATATGCAACCCATCAGACCGGCACAGGTCAGGAGATACAATACAATGCATACAGTGCCAAGGCTATTGACATAACCTACTACAGACAAATCGGCGGTCAACTCTGGCAGATGCTGCCCGACATCATTGTAGCACGTGTAGACGAGCCGACGGTAATTAAAGTGTCAATTGATATCAAGGGCGTTTATGCTTCAAGTTCAGTAACGGTCTACCCTGCCGACATACAGCCTATGCCGGACATGTATGTTAACGGTCAGCTGCTCGGCATCTACCCGAACGACCGCACGGAAACGATATTTACAGGATTTAAAGGAGTTATGAAAAAGAATCAGGAGGTTATTTAGACATGGAGGAATTTGATAAAAGAACAGATGAATTAACTACAAATGAAATATCAGCGTTAAAGCATTATAGGGACTTAAACTTCCAGCAATATAATTGGAGTATTAACTTAGAGAAAAAAAGACCTAATACAGATTGTGATGTAATTAACGGCTATCTCAGAGGGGATTTTGTGAAATCAGATTTCCCAAAAGCAGAATTAAAATGTCTTAAATCATTAATCAGGGCAATAACACGAGCAATTAACAAATCTGGCGTAGATCTTAAAAAACTCACAGTCTATAAAGGGGTGGGAAATTTCAAAAAATTAAAAA
>Ga0310786_10008723_pt1 | contig 12970 bp, 5 predicted proteins | sample AusTroGonzalo_MG_FD_203881 | JGI IMG/M metagenome (GOLD analysis project Ga0310786, IMG submission 203881) | Bovine rumen microbial communities from tropical cattle in Woodstock, Queensland, Australia - Gonzalo_03 (v2) (version 2) | ecosystem: Host-associated > Mammals > Digestive system >... | reverse complement strand
GTGACCATTACCGACTGCTCGGGATAGCGCTTCGTCGTGGTGGAGACCACGAGGTCGGTAGCCTGATAGGGCAGCACGACGTCGATGTTGGGTCCCTGGGTGAGGTCCAACGCCCCTACCCCGTCCACGATAATGGCCTGGAGGCTATTCTCCAGCCCGGAGGGTGCAACGGTGAAGTTGAGCGTGTAGGTGCGGCTGTCGCCGGAGGGCGCATTGACAACGATTGTCGCGGTGGTAGTGAGTTGCGGGTTGAGGGCGGAGGGTTGCGTGATGATTACTTCCTGCTCGTCGTAGCGGCGCTCGGGCGTGATGGTAGGCATCGCGGTCGTGCCGTAAGGGAGGACGAAATCGTAGGTGTTCTGGGTCGGGACGAAGGTGAAGTCCACGCCGTCGATAGTCAGGTCGCTGAGCGTGGTATCGTCCAACTTACGAACGGGGAAAAGTATCTGATAATCAGCCGTAGCAATGCCGTTCTCGGCCACGACGTGAATACGCGTCGGGCGGTTGACGGAGCCGTAGGCCACGGTTATCTCTTTGACGTAGGTTTGCGCGATCGGCATGATAGCGGGCACGTGGTAGGTGCGGGCGGGCAGCGTGTCGATGTAGGAATAGGTGGTCGGTTTGAAGCCCGCGAGGGAGACGCCGTCGAGGAGGATATCCTGGAGGAGCGGACTCGTCTCGTCATCGAGCAGTCCGGCGGGTCGGGCGGCGGGAGCGGGGACGGCCGAGGAGAGGAACTGAACGGTATAGACGTTCGCGTCACCCTCTTCGGGTTGGACGACGATACGCGCGGTACCGTAACTGCCCGGCTGGGAGATCGTGACGGATTGTCCCGGTTCTTTGTCCACCGTCACTATGGGAGCGACGGCGGTCGGGAGTACGAGGTTGTAGTCGAGCGTCGAAGATGCAAAGCCGACAAGCGAGTCGCCGTCGAGGTAGATCATCTTCAGGAACGCGTTGAGTGACTTGGTGACCTGGAAACGGATGGTGTAGACGCGAGTCGTGCCGTCACCGGCTTTGACCGTGATACGCGTCACGCCGTTGAGGCCGCCCTGGCTGAGGGTGACCGTTTGGAAGGCGTCGCCCGCCGTATAGGTGACGGTGGGGGCGATGTTCGTGCCGGCCGGGAGGGTGACGGTGTAGTTGAGCGTGTCCGCGTGGAAGGTCTCCAAGGCCGCGCCGTCGAGAGCGATGCCTGCGAGGGAGCAGTTGGACGACTGAGCCACGGTGAAGGTGATACGATAGACCGTTTGCGAGCCGTTAGCGGCGGTGACGGTTATCTTGCTGGCGGCAGTCAGTCCGCCGTCGGTGAAAGCGATGGTTTGGTAGGCGTCGCCCGCGGTCCAGGTGATGGCCGGATGTTCGGTCGTGCCGAGCGGGAGGGCGACGGTGTAGGCCGTTGTGGCGGGGTTGAAGCCCGTGACGGTGGTGCCGCCCACTTGCAGGTCGCTGAGCGAGGAATTGCTGCTGGCCTCAACTTTGTAGGTGATACGGTAGTTCTTCGTGACGCTGTTGCCGGGCACGGAGACGCTAATCACGCAGCCGCTCGTCAGGTCGTTGGTGACGCTGATCGTCTGCACCCCTTGGGCGTAGGCGCTGACGGGGGTGACGGTGGGTGCGGCGGTTGTGCCGAGCGGGAGGGAGACGGTGTAGTTGGATTTGGTCGGCGAGAAGCCCGCGAGGGAGACGCCGTCGATGAGGATATCCTGGAGGGTGTTGTCCGTGAGTTGTGCCACGGAAAAATGGAGGGTGTAGGTTTGCGTCGTCGAGCCGTCGGCGGCGGTGACGTTGACCGTAGCCGTGCCCGTGGGCGAAGTGGCCTGGTTGATGACTACCGTAGCGCCGCCGTCCTGTGCGTCGGCGGTGACCACCGGCGCGGCTGTGGTGCCGTAAGGCAGGGCCACGTTGTAGGTCGTGACGTAGGCGTTGAAGCCGCTGACCGTCGTGCCGTTGACGCTTATGTCTGCCAGACGGGCGTTGTTGGAGGCTGCCGAGACGAAGTTGATCTGGTAAGTGGTCGTACTGCTACCGTCCTCGGCCGTGACGACGATGGTCGTAGGTGCGCCGTCCACCTGTCCTTTGGTGATGATGCACTCGGAGGCGCTGAGGCGGCGGCCAGGGAAACTGGCCGAGAGGCCGTTGTTGTTGGTCTCCGTGCCGGCCCCGCGAATGGCGTAGATATCGGGGATCGTGGTCACGCCGTTGCCGAGCGAATAGGTCTGGACGGGCGCGTCGGGGTTGAACCCTTTCCACTCGCGGTTGCCCACGTAGAGTTTTTGTATCTTCGAGCTGTAGATGAGTTCGACGTCGTCCACCCAAAGGCCGTTACCTGCGTAGAGGCTCTCGTTACTGCGACCTGCGGGGTAGTTGCCGGCCGAGAGGATGAGGTTGCATTTCTCGGGCACCTGGTCGTTGAGGTAATAGATGGGGATGCGGAGTTGGGTCCAGTTGGCGTATTGGCGTTTCTCGAAGAGATAGGCCTCGCAGACTTGGTTGGCGACTTGGGCCGTTTGGCAGGAGTTGGCGTCGAGGGCCAAGCGGATATCGCTCTCCTCGTCGATGAGTCCGCCTCCCGCTACGCCGGCAAAAGATGCGGGGATCTGTGTGCAGTTGCCGTTCTTGTCGCCGTAGGACATACCTTTTGCCGTGCCGTTCCAGGCGTAGAAGACGATGTTGTAGTTCTCCTTGTCGGTGTTGTTACCCGTTCGCTTAATCCAGACCGTCAGGGTGTCAGGCCGGTGGGTCCAAGCGATGCCGCCGTAGCAGCCCGCTGTGGCCTTATCGGTCTCGCCGAGGGAGGGCACGTAGGCCCAGGGGTGACCGAGGGCGATGTAGCCGGGGGACGTACCGCCGTTGATGCCGATAACCACCATGTCCTTGTCTTCGACGTAGGCGCAATAGCCCGTGCGGCCTTGGCGGCGGTCGGAGAAATTGAAGTTAAAACCGAACTGGGTTACGTTGCAGTAGTTCCAATAAGTGGGCTGTATCTGCCCGTCGAACTGGGCACCATTCCAGTCCTCGAAGCCGTTGTCCGGCAACTGATAACTCTGCGCTGTTGCGCTTGAAACACTCCCCCATAGCAGGCCTATCGCCGCTATCAAGAGGGAAATAGTATGTGTCATTTTTTTCATAATCGTTTTCATCAGGTCCTCGCCCTGCGAGGCCCACAATTTTGCGCTGCAAAATTACTGCTTTATTCTGAAATACACAATACCCTCTATTGGGAAAAAATGTTCTGAATTTAAGAATGCTCTTAAAAAAGAGCAGGATTGGGGTTTTGGGATTGTTTTTAGGTGTTTTTTGCACTTTAGTGCTTATCTCGCGAAGCTCGAACGATCACTGCGTGTGCTTATCTCGCGTTGCTCGAACGATCACTACGTGTGCTACACTCGCTACGCTGTCTTGTGTGTTCTATGTGTGCTCTGCACACTCGCGTGCCGTGTTTACCCCTCGTACCATCTGTCAGATGCTACTCGGCACGGCTGTTTCGCTTCACGCATAGCCCGTCTTCTTTACCCGCAAGAGGTACGATCTGCTGTGCCGTGGGCTTCGCTAAATGGTGTAAAATCTAACGATATTCTTTACCCATAAAGGGTACGATCTGCTACGCTGTGTGCACTTTTCTTGCACTTTATTTGCACAATTCAAAAAATCTTCGTAACTTTGCAGCGGATTTTTGTGAAACGTTATTGAAAGCTAATACGCATGGAGAAGGAAGGAAAGAAACGAATCAGTCGGTCGGCGCTTGGCGGGTTGTGGGTGGTGATAGTAGCCATCGCGACGCTGGAGGCCACGAGTATCATCCAATTTATCTATTCGCAGCGAGGAATCATGCAGGAGGCGACGCTGCGTGCGGAGAGCGAGTTACGCGGTGCGCACAACAAGATCATGGACATCGTGAACCAGGCGGAAGTGGCGGTCTGCAACAGCGTGTGGATAGCCGAGTGGTGTCTGGTGAACCCCGACAGTCTGGTGCGTGTGCCGCAACGAATCGTGGAGCTGAACCCCGCGGTGGTAGGTTCGACCATCGCGCTCGTGCCGGGTTTCAACAAGCGATATCCGCTCTATTCGCCGTACGTGAGCCGTCAGTGGGAGACGGGCGAGACAGAGGTGCTGTCGCTGGCAACGGAGGAGTATGACTACCCCTCGCAGGAGTGGTTCGTGGAGCCGCTGAGGAGCGGCGAGAGTTATTGGTCGGAGCCGTATTTCGACGAGGGCGGCGGCGACATCCTGATGACGACGTTCTCGATGCCGGTACAGGGCGCGGACGGGCGTATAGCGGCTATTCTAACGGCCGACATATCGCTGGAGTGGCTCTCAGAGCTGATGGAAAACGCCAAGCCTTTTCCGAACTCGTACAGCACCGTGACGAGTCGCGGCGGGCACCTGATGGTTTGTTCGGACAGCGCGCTACTGGCCTCGGACGCATCGACGCTCTCGTACAGTATACCCGTGGAGCGGACGGGGTGGACGCTCACGATCAATATCCCCGAGGACGACCTGTATGCGGAGGTGCGTCGGGTGGCGGTGGTCGTAGGTGTGCTGCAGATAGTAGGTATAGCGATGATCATCCTTATCCTGCATATCGTGGCGCGGCATCAGCGCAAGTACAAGATGCTGGACGAGCAGAAGACGCAGATAGAGCGCGACCTGCACGTGGCGAGCGCCATTCAGATGGGTATGTTGCCGGACAAGTTTGTGGAGAAAGGGGAGCGCGACGACGTGCTGCTCTACGCTTCACTAACCCCGGCGAAAGATGTGGGCGGCGACCTGTTTGACTTCTATTTCCGCGACGAGAAGCTGTTTTTCTGCATCGGCGACGTCTCGGGCAAGGGCGTGCCGGCGTCGCTCGTGATGGCTTGCACGCGTTCGGTTTTCCATACTGTGTCGGCGCACGAGTCGAGGCCGGACAAGATCATGGCGTCGATGAACCGGAGTTTGGCCGACATTAACAAGACCAACATGTTCGTCACGCTGTTTGTCGGCGTTCTGAACCTGAAGACCGGCCATCTCGACTACTGCAACGCCGGTCATGATGCGCCGCTGCTCGTCGGTGCGGGTGTCGGCACGCTGCCTTGCGACGCCAATATCCCGGTCGGGTTCATGCCTGAATGGGAGTACTCGCTGCAGGAGGCACAGATTCTCACGAACACCACTATTTTCCTGTTCACGGACGGTTTGACCGAGGCGGAGGATGTGAACCACAGTCAGTTCCGCATAGAGCGGGTGAAAGAGGAGGCGACGAAGACGCTTGCGGACCAAGAGCAAGAGCCGCGTCGACTGATCGAGCGGATGTTGGGGGCCGTCCACGCGTTCGTGGGCGAAGCAGAGCAGAGCGATGATTTGACGATGATGGCTATTCAGTACATCCGCGAAGGCAGCACGGAAATACCTAAATCATAATTGCCAGCGGCAGGACTCCTCGTGTATGGCGTCCATGATTCGGCGAACGACCTCTTCGTCGAGTCCGTTTTGTCGCGCCCACTCGAGGCGGCGGTTGAGCACTTCGGCGTAGCGTTTCTCCTGGAGGACGGGCATGTTGTGCTCGCGCTTGAAGGCGCCTATCCGGCGGCTGATCTGCATGCGTTGGAGGAGCAAGAGGAAAAGCGTGTCGTCGGTCTCGTCGAGCTGCTGGCGGAGAGAGGTGAGTTCTTTACCCACAAGGGGTACGATCACTCCGTGTGGAGAGTTTAGAGTTCTTTCCTGACGGACGATCGGCAGAGCCGTGGAGAGTTTAGAGTTCTTATCTCCGCAAAGCTCCGAACGATCGGCAGAGCCGTGCTGAGGGGAATTCTCCCTTTGGGGGAGGTGGGTGAGGAGGGTGCGGAGTTGGGCGGGGGTGAGTTGCTGTTCGGCGTCGGTTTGGGCTTCAGCAGGGCAGCAGTGGGCCTCAATCATCAGGCCGTCGTAGCCGAGCGTCATCGCCTGTTCGGCGAGGGCCGGCACGAGTTCCGCTTTGCCGGCTATATGGGAGGGGTCGAGCAAGAGCGGGATATCGGGCATCTGCAGTTTGAGTTCGAAGGGCACGGACCAGACGGGGGCGTTGCGATAGGGCGAGGGCTGGCCGGTTTGAAAGCCGCGATGGACGGCGATGACGCGTTCCACGCCGGCTTGCTGCAGGCGCTCAATAGCTCCTTTCCACAGGCGTACGTCCGGGGAGATGGGGTTCTTGACGAGCAGGGTGAGGCCTGGGAAGGATTTGATTGTATCGGCGAGTTGCTGGACGAGGAAGGGGTTGGTGGTGGTGCGGGCGCCGAGCCAGAGGTAGCGGATATGGTGCTTGAGGGCGAGGGTGACGTGTTCGGGCGTTGCCACTTCGGTGGCGGCGGGGATACCCGTTTCGGCCTGTGCCTCCTCGAGCCACGAGAGGGCCTCCTCCCCTACCCCCTCAAACGAACCGGGTTCGGTTCGGGGTTTCCACACGCCAGCCCGGAACACGCTGACTCCGGCATCGGCGAGTTGCCGAGCCGTAGTCAACACCTGTTCGCGAGATTCAGCCGCGCAGGGGCCGGACACTATGAGTTTAGCGGGGATGATTAATTAAAAATTAAAAATTAAAATCCTATTTGCCAAGGGCGGAGAGGGAGGCCTGGATGGCGCGGATGCGCTGCTCGGCGTCGGCTTTCTTCTTCTGCTCCAGGGCCACGATCTCGGGCTTGGCGTTTTGCACAAAGCGTTCGTTACTCAGTTTTTTCATCACACCGGCCAGGAAGCCCTCCTGGTACTTGAGGTCGGCCTCCAGCTTCTCGCGCTCTTCGTCCACGTTGATGAAAGAAGCGAGGGGCACGGCATACTCGGTTGTACCGCAGAGGAACGTGGCCGCGCCGGCACTCTTCTCGCACACGCAGTTGATGGCGGAGAGGTTGCAGAGCTTGCGGATGACGGCACAGATAGCGTCAGACACACTCCTCTCCCCTGCGGGGACGTCTCGGTCGGCTTGGCTCCCCGCCGGCCTTCCCTTTTCAGAGCCAAAAGACGATTGGCTCTTCCATCCTAACTTAGGGGAGGAGTTTTTAATAGAGCTTTCTATCTCAGAGGAGGAGCTTATAATCTGCAGTTCGAGGGGCTCTTTGGGGGCGATATTCTTCTGCAGACGGATGGTGCGGACGCCGGCGATGACGGATTTCATCTCCTCGACTTTGGCGAGGATGGAAGGGTTAGTGAGAGATGATACCCCTCCACCTTGCGGGTCCCCCTCCCCTATTTTAGGGGAGGAGTTATTAATAGAGCCACCTACCTTGGAGGAGTTATTAATAGAGCCACCTACCTTGGAGGAGTTATTAATAGAGCCACCTACCTTGGAGGAGTTGATCGGGGCGAGCATGATGGACTGGCCAGGTTGGCGTTGCGACAAATTCTGCCACAGTTCCTCCGTGATAAACGGCATAAACGGATGGAGGAGACGAAGCAGGCGGTCGAAGAAATGGAGCGTGACGGCGTAGGTGACGCTGTCAATCGGCTGGCCGTAAGCGGGCTTGACCATCTCCAGATACCACGACGAGAACTCGTCGGTGTAGAGGCGGTAGATGGTCATCAGAGCCTCGGAGAGGCGGTATTTGGAGAAAAGGTCAGCCACCTCAGCGTCGGTTTCAGCCAGCTTGGCTTCGAACCAGTCAGTTGCCAGACGAGCGTAGTCGGGTTGCGACATATCCTTCACTTCCCACCCTTTGACGAGGCGGAAGCAGTTCCAAATCTTGTTGCAGAAATTGCGTCCCTGCTCGCAGAGTGAATCGTCGTAGAGAATATCGTTTCCGGCGGGTGCGGAGAGCAGAATGCCCATACGCACACCATCGGCGCCGTAGCGGGCAATGAGGTCAAGCGGATCGGGACTGTTGCCGAGCGATTTCGACATCTTGCGACCCAATTTGTCGCGAACGATTCCCGTGAAATACACGTGCCGGAACGGCATCTTGCCTTGATACTCGTAGCCCGCCATAATCATACGTGCCACCCAGAAGAAGATGATATCCGGGCCGGTTACGAGGTCGGCCGTCGGGTAATAATAGTCGATTTCGGGATTGCGCGGGTGCTCGATGCCGTCGAAGAGGCTGATCGGCCATAGCCACGACGAGAACCAGGTGTCGAGTGCGCCTTCGTCCTGGACAAGCTGGTCGGCAGTGAGGCTTTCGTAGCCTTGGAGCGTATGCACTTTCGCGAGCGCTTCCTCAAGCGAGGGGGCGACGATAATCTTATCCTCGGGATAGGCCTCGGCGCCCGTCTGGTCGAGCAGCGACTTGACGTAGTAGGCGGGAATGCGGTGTCCCCACCAGAGTTGGCGCGAGATACACCAGTCTTTGATGTTCTCCAGCCAGTTGCGGTAGGTGTTCTTGTATTTGGTGGGATAGAAGACGATGTCGTCGTTGAGCACCGGTGGGAGGGCGATGTCGGCGAAGTGCTGCATACGAATGAACCACTGCAGCGAGAGGCGCGGTTCGATAGGCACGTTCGTGCGCTCGGAGTAGCCGACCTTGTTGTCGTAGTCCTCCACTTTCTCCAGCAGTCCTTCGGCTTGCAGGTCGGCGGCGATCTGGCGGCGGCACTCGAAGCGATCCATGCCCACGTAGAGCCCGGCGGCTTCGCTCAGGTGTGCGTCGGGGGTAAAGATATCGATGGCCTCGAGGTTGTATTTCTGCCCGAGGGCGTAGTCGTTGACGTCGTGCGCGGGCGTCACTTTCAAGCAGCCCGTACCGAACTCTATCTCGACGTAGCGGTCCTCGATGACGGGGATGACGCGGCCCACTTTAGGCACGATGACGTGCTTGCCGCGCAGCCAGTGGTTCTTGGGGTCTTTGGGGTTGATGCACATCGCCACGTCACCCATGATGGTCTCGGGACGCGTGGTAGCGACGATGGCGTAATAGCCCTTTTCGTCCTTGTGTACGACCTCCCCTTCCTCGCCGGTCGGGCAGACCTCAGATTGCTCCTGGACGTAGTACTTGAGGTAGTAGAGGTGGGAGTGCTCGTCGTGGTAGATGACCTCCTCGTCGGAGAGGGCCGTCTGGCGCTCGGGGTCCCAGTTGACCATACGCAGGCCGCGGTAGATGAGGCCTTTGTTGTAGAGGTCGCAGAAGACGCGGATGACGGCGCGGGAGCGGGTCTCGTCCATCGTGAAGGCGGTGCGGTCCCAATCGCAGGAGCAGCCGAGGGTGCGCAGCTGCTTGAGGATGATGCCTCCGTGCTCGTCGGTCCAGTCCCAAGCGTGCTTGAGGAACTCGTCGCGGGTGAGGTCACTTTTCTTGATACCCTGCTCGGCGAGGCGCTTGATGACCTTAGCTTCCGTAGCGATGGAGGCGTGGTCGGTTCCGGGCACCCAGCAAGCGTTCTTGCCCTCCTGGCGGGCGCGACGAACGAGGATATCCTGGATGGTCTCGTTGAGGACGTGCCCCATGTGAAGCACACCCGTCACGTTTGGCGGGGGGATAACGACCGTGAAGGGTTCGCGGCCGTCCGGCTGCGAGTGAAAGAGTTTGTTGTCCAGCCAATACTGATACCATTTGGCTTCAATGTCTGTAGGATTGTATTTCGTATCCATAAGTCAGATTGTACGTTTGTCCTGTGATGTTAATGTATAGTGGTTCACTTACGCCTCCTCGTCGGAGTAGTAGTGATATTGATTGTCTTTCTTGTGTCGCCCGAAGCCGCGGAGGTAGCGTCCGTAGGCATATTTGGCGCGGGCGTAGCCGTAGCCCTTCTTGTCGGAGCCATAGCCGCCATACCCGTAGCCGTAGCCATAGCCGTAGCCGCCGTAGCCGTAGCCATAGCCGCCCGAATAGTAGCCGTAGCGCAGACCCTCGGTCGGCACGTCGGAGAGGATAAGATGGATCTTGTCCTTGTGGTCGATAGAGAGTTGCTCGAGGGCCGACTTGCAGAACTTCTTGTTGGTCTGCAGGCAGCGGATGACGAAGAGTGTGATGTCCGTTTGTTCGATGATGGCGTAGGCGTCCGGGACGAGGCCGACGGGCGAGGTGTCCACGACGACGAAGTCGTAGTCTTTCTTGAGCGACTCGAGCACCTCTGCCAGTTTCTCCGAGTGAATGAGTTCGCCCGGGTTCGGGGGAATCGTGCCGGCGCGCATGACGTCAAAGCCGAGCGACGGGTCCTTGACGACGGTGTCTTCGAGCGCACAATCGCCGATCAAGTAGTTGGTGATGCCGTTGCCGACGGGGATGCCGAGTTTCTCGTGGACGTTGGGTTTGCGGATATCCAAATCGACGAGAATGACTTTCTTGCCGGCCATGCTGTAGAGCGAGGCGAGGTTGGTGCACAGGAAGGTCTTGCCGTCGCCGGACTCGGTGGACGTGATGGCCATCGAGATGCCGGACTTGCGCTGGGTGATGAACTCGATGCGGGTGCGGATACTGCGCAGCATCTCCGCGTAGGACGAGCGCGGCCGCTCTTTGACGAGGGTCGGAGACTGGTTGCGGGCGTGGCGGATAGAGCCAATCAGGTGGAAGTCAGAGAGTTTTTCCGCCTCTTTGGGCGTGCGCACTTTCTGGTTGAGCAGCTCGGAGAGGATGATAAAGAAGAGCGGCACCAGCAGCCCGATCAGCAGGTAGTTGGTGTATTTGCGCTTCTTGGCGTTGGAGTTGACCTGCGAGGTCGTACGTGCCTTGTCGAGGATCTCGTTGTCGGGCATGTTGCTGGCCTTCTGAATCTCGGCCTCGGCGCGCTTCTGGAGAAAGAAGGTGTAGTAGTTGTCGTCGATGCGGTAATTGCGCTCGATGGCTACCATCTGCAGTTCCTTTTCGGGCAGGTTTTGGATGGCCTTCTCGACCGTCCGGCTGCGCTCCTGGAGGTCTTTCTTCTCGATGGCGATGGAGGTGCGCATGGACTTGATCACTTCCCGGATAGCCGCCTTGATGTTGGCGATGTCGGCCGTATATTTCTGATAGTAGACGTTGCGCTCGGAGAGTTCGCCCCGTTGGATGATGAGGTCGTTGAGTTGTTGGGTGAGCGCCAAGAGCGTCGGCTCGTTCAGCCCGAGGGTGGACGGCATCACTACCGACTCCTTTTCCATATTGGAAGTCAGGTACTTATCGAGATAATCGATGTAGGTTTCTTTGAGGCGAATGCCCATTGCTTCCGAATCGTAGGTCTCCATTCGCGACATGAGCGTACCCGCGTAGGACGAGACGTCGACGAACTTGTTCTCCTGGCGGAAGTCGGTCATCGCGCCTTCGGAGACCTGGAGCGAACCGCGCAAAAGGTCGAGTTGCTCGTTGATGAAACGGATGGAATTGTCGGCCACGCTGTTCTTGCGTTCGAGGTTCTGGAGGAGGTAGATCTCGCAGAGTTTGTCGATGAAATCGCAGTCGCGCCAAGGAGTCTCGGAAACGAGGGAGATGCGCAGGACGGTGCTGCCCTCCTCGACGAACTCTTTTTGCAGTTTGCTTTGGAACTCGCCGATGAGTCCGTCGCGATCGCGGAAGCGGAAATAGAACCGCTCGAGGCGCATGTTCTCCGTGGGGTAGATGGTGGCCGCGAAGAAGCCTGTTTTGACGGGTTCGCCCAGACGTCCCTCCGCCACAAAATCCTCGGCGTCGCCGGAAGCGGAGGTGATGCGGAACTGTCCGTCCTCATCCAACTGGATGGCGAAGAGCTGCCCGTAGGCGGACGGTGCGATATAGTCGGGGACGATCAGGATGGGCGTGTTCTTGTAGATATTGCGGGTCTTGAAGTGGCCTTTGGTCATGTACTCCACCTGAAAGAACGGCAGTGAGTCGATGACGCGGCCGATGAGGTCGTAGCCGGAGAGCATGATGACCTGGTTGTTGACGTTCTTATAGCCGGCGTCGACGCCGAAACCGTTCATCAGGGCCGACGAGCCGCCGTAGGTGTTGCCGTAGTCCTTGATGATGATGGTGCCGGAGGAGAAGTACTGCGCAATCCATTTGCGGTTCTGGAGGTAGGCCGCAGAGAGCGCTATCGCCACACTAATGACGAAGAGGTACCAATAGTGCAGAATCTTGAACAGCCACTCGCGGGCGTCGAAGCCGGAGGCCTCTTCCTCGAGCAAAATCTGCTGTTGCGTCTTATTTAGTTCTTCGTTCATCATACTCACTATCAGTTGGTTGAATTAAAAGAGCGTCGTATAGTTGAGGACGGCTATCAGGAGCGAAAGGGAGGAGGTGATGAGCCCCAGGAAGCCGCTGTAGTTGCTGACTTTGTAGAAACTGCCCTTCGAACGGCTCACATAGATGACGTCGTTCGGATAGACATAATAGTATTTGCTGTCGATGATGGTGTTGGTGCGGATATCGAACTCCAGCACCTCGGGTTCGTCGTTGCCGCGCGGCCGGATGATGCGGACATGGCAGCGGTCGCCGGTGTTGGCCAGGTCGCCTGACATGGCCAAGGCCTGGAAGATGGTCAGTTTGTCTTTGTAGACACTGTAGATGCCGGAATTGATGTCGCCGATGATGGTAAACGACTTGTTGTAGAGGGACAGTTTGATTTCGGCGTCGGGGATGATTTGCCGGAACTGCGCGCGAAGAGTGTCCTCGGCTTCCCGGAGGGTCAGTCCTTCCAGGTGAACGGGCTGGAGGAAAGGGATATCGACCGTGCCGTCGCTGTAGACGCGGTAGGAGTTGGTCTCGTTCGCGGACGTGTTCGTTTGCATGGCCTTGGAGATCGTCTCGTCCATCGTAATGAGGCGGTAGATAATCTCGTCGTTGACGGCGATTCGGTAGGGCTCGTAGTCCGCATGCTCGTAGTGCGGCAGTTGGTCGCTTTCCTGGAGCAACCCGACCACCTTGTGCGAATAGCAAGAAGAGAGCATGAGCGCCGCCCACGTCAGGATGACCATTATATGAACCCTACTCCTCCTCATTTGCCTGTGGATTGGTTTTGATTCTTGGCTCTGAGGGCCGGTTGTACGACGAAGCGGTCCACAAAACTGTAGATGAACACGCCAAAGGACAGCGTGGTTGCGACCACGGAGACCGTAGCCGCGGCGCTGTTGATACCAAAC